>Ga0123352_10010831_pt1 | contig 14337 bp, 9 predicted proteins | sample TergutLab28metaG_FD_89700 | JGI IMG/M metagenome (GOLD analysis project Ga0123352, IMG submission 89700) | Labiotermes labralis P1 segment gut microbial communities from Petit-Saut dam, French Guiana - Lab288 P1 | ecosystem: Host-associated > Arthropoda: Insects > Digestive system > Gut ... | reverse complement strand
ATGTTACTGCATTTTGTGTATATCGGTATGTTACTGCATTTTGTGTATATCGGTATGTTACTGCATTTTGTGTATATCGGTATGTTACTGCATTTTGTGTATATCGGTATGTTACTGCATTTTTTGAATTAGTGAGAAGGAACGTTTTTGTTACGAATGGGAAAGCATTTTAGTTTACACCCGACAGTCGACAAAACTTGCGCGACTACTTTAATTGAATAATGGAAAAGTTTGGAGAGCAGAAAAGCAGAAAGAGGAAAGGAAGGAGCAAAGAAACAAAAAACTGAGCGGGCTGTGACCTATTTAGTAATATATTTGTGGATGAGGATTCAGATCATCTGCGATGTAACGTTACTCAGTGGTTGAGTCGTTCCTGACGTTGCTCCGAAACGTCGGGAAGCACTTAGCCTCCGACAGAGCGCAGCCAATTCAATCTTCAGCAACACGGTTGTGAGAATCTCAGACTTCGCATATTTGTAAATGTCTGGCATTATTTTGTGCCTTTTGATTTCATACATCAGCACATTATGTGCCGGGTAGCTAGTCGGTATAGCGACTGACTACGGGCTGGACGGTCCGGGATCTAATCCCGGTGGGGACGAGATTTTCCGCCCGTCCAGACCGGCCATTGGGCTCACCCAGCCTCCTGTAAAACGGGTACCGGGTCTTTCCCGGGGATAAAGTGCTGCCGGGGCGTGCTGCTGAACACTCACCCCTTTCTAGTGCCGCGATCATGGAAGAGTAGAGCTACACCTCTACCCACCCTCTGGGCCACACCGGGCCTGTAACGGATCACTTTACTTTTGCCTTTACATCAGCACATTAGTTTTCTATTGCACAACGAACTCATTCAGAAATAAGCATTCCCTTGCCATTGGTCAGCTTCACTGAAATTGATAGATGTTTAGGTCCCTTCGATTTAGCTATATTTTCTGCCAAACTTAACACAGTGGTATCGCCAAAAACTATTACAAAAACTGCTGTAATGTCAGAAAACCGTGAATTTAAATTACACTGCAAATATTTTAAACTGTAAGAAAAGTAAAAACTAAATAAACGATATATTTGTAATCCTACAAATTAAGCAATGTGATTCTTATAATAAAACCAACGAGATGCACCAATGTCCAGTTTATTTTGGAATAGGACTCTACATGTTTCGGACAGTTTCTCTATCCACCATCAGGAGTCTAGTACTGTACACACAGCAATATGTAGAGGTTATGCTGACTGCTTGCAAGCAAGCAGTCAACATAACCTGTATAACATACAATTACTGCTGTACGTACAGTGCTAGAATCCTGATGATGGACAGAGAAACTGTCCGAAACATGTAGAGTCATATTCCAAAATAAACTGGACATTGGTGCATCTCGTTGGTTTTATTACAAGAATATTATCACGATGCACAGTCCTCTGAATGTCAAATTAGCCAATGTGAATAGTATCCACACCGTGATAGAGGAAAGCAATTTCCTGGCAGGCTAACACTACAACTTGTATCCACTCTTCGCACCAAGTAACAGAACGTTACGGTGTGTTAATTTGAATTTCTGCATCGTTTGCAGGAGGTTTCGGGCTTGAAACTCGGTTCAGTGATGAAGACTGAAATTTTCAGGACTGTACGTTAGTCATTCCGAGAGAATACTGAGAGATTTCCTTCAAGTAGGACATGTTACCTACCGTATAGTTACAATGCCCCTTGTCACGATCACCCTGCCAATCAATACAACGTAACTAGATTAGCACTTTGTTGCTGTTTTGCACTAGATGTTACGATATCTGCTGCTGACAGTGTGCCGAAAAGAGATATAAAATCGAGGGGAGCTCGTTGCTACTGCTACATTATCATCCAGGACAGAGAGTGAGATGGCCATCATGGGACATCCACCGCCGGACAGTCCACTTTTTAATTGGTTCAGTTTACAAATTTACCGAACGATGACGTAGCACTCACTAGGGGTCAGCTGCAACACTACAGTGCACATTGCGACATAACGTAACACTCGTTCCTATTTTAATTCGTTCTGTTCGTTGGAGCGATGACGTCACGGTGGTTCGAGTCTGAAGCGTCAGCAATTACCGTGCTAATTGCACGCTCTAAAATACTCCTAATGTTGAATTTCATGTATGTTTGTCCGTGCATCGTATTATAAGCGTAGAGAAGAAAACAAACTAGATGTTACTGAATGCTTTATTGCACTTATAATTTGTTCAACATGTTTCGGTCACTTATATGCCCATCAACAGGAGCTCGAGACTATACTTGTGGTTTTCTTCTCTACACTCGTAATGTTGGTTGCACTGCTGAACAGGTTTCCTTCCTTCTCAAAAGTACATCCTATTCCTCAGTCCGTCCTGCTGTTCTCCCAGTTATGTCCGTGTCTCCATTTCTTGGCTGAATTGCAGACAACTATGACTTGTTCGTACAGTGCAGTAAGTGATCACAACTGTCGCTTCGCTTTCACTGTGAATCGTTTAAATTAAACGGCCGTCACCTGGTACCACAACATAATGACAGAGAGAAGGCATGTGGCGTCACATTCTTTACGCTTTCAGTATTCTTGGTGTGTGTGTGTGTGTGTGTGTGTGTGTAACAGATTAGCACTGATATACTCATAAGGTTTTCTTAACATTTAATCATTTCATTATAGCATTGTCATTTATTTGAAAAGATATTTGTGCTGAGAACAGTTTTTTTAACAGTGGTCTATTATTTACCTTCCCTGATGTTGAATTTGGTGGGGTACTGAGACCCTTGACACGAGGGCAAGGCTTGTTCTTGTAATGGGAGTGGGACAGAAGGCCTAGCCTAGACACACAGAAGTTAACTGTGAATATGCGAGGATTTATTAAGACGTCTTAGGCTGTTAAAAAGCCGTTGTCGTTAGGCTGAGCAACTGGCGATGGTAGAAACTCTGTTTCTAAGTATCTTATTTCTTTTCCTGAAGTTAGTATTGTAGGTAGTATGGCGATGTTCTGTGTTGATGACATTCAGTATCGAATTCTATAGCAGTACGGAATACCTAACTAAAATGACCCGTTAATCTTCTGGCAAATAGAATCCAGTAAGCTGTGTCCTCTTGCATAGTAAGAGGATAACGCATCTCTTCGATCATTCGATCGCACGAGCTTTTCCCAGAAGAGGGCATCACCGTAAGTGCGTCAGTGAACTGGCTACGGCCTGGATAACGCGTTTGGATTCTCGGTAGAGCCGCTTGTTTCACTCATATAGGAACTTTGTTCATTCACTGTCTGTTTTTTATGTAAAGCGACACATTCCACCAGCAATGAAGTCAGCCGGAGCTTGAAGTTGACCACACACTTTCGTCTATGACTAGCGGGATGGCAATGCAGTTACATCGAAAATAAAACTTCTTTCTTCACGGAGAACTTAGCACATTTCTGTCACATCTGTGACTTGTACTAGAATGTAAACATTTTGCATAACAACCGGAATGCTCTTTATCCAGACAATGATTTTTTGCCTGCCTAATTAATTAGCACCCGTAATTATGATCCACACTACATCGTTTCTTCAATTGATGCATTATAATTAAATAACTGGCAAAAATATATCATTTCTTCTTATTAACGTTTGAATCATTCATCTTAAATGTGAAATGTTTGGAAGTGGGGATGGTAAATGGGAGAGAGATGATAAACACAAAACTTTGCTCGGAAAACCAGCACGTAAGGTGCTTCTTACGATACGCAGGCTTAGGTGGTGAGGTAACAGCAAGGTAACTAACTAAGCTCAGATAAACCAATATCGTCGAACACCAAACAAGACCAATGATATACATCCCTCTTTCAAAAACAAAACCCAAACTACACCACGCGCTAGGATGTGCACATTTAACAACAGTGTATGTGAAAATGAATAGAAGCTTGAGAACGTCAAGCTATTATGTTCCTTACTGAAGTAATGCGCTCTATGATCGAAGGATACTTTGTCGAATAAGGTTCAGAAGGAATAATCATATAAAAAAGTAGAAACTACAAAAGGACCCCGTCATTTAATGTAATCTGGCAATTGCCTTATCGGCGCGACGCCTTGGAGTACGTTACAAATATAAGAACGATTCCGAGACGCCTGCTTCCTCCATCTTCGGGGTCAGAGTCTCATCCATTCTTCTCTTGTATCTAATAATTCTCTGAACATGGAGGTAGCAAGTTCTGGCTAAGGTGTGTTGCTTTTCTACAAGACCGCACGACGGCACCTCCCAGAACAGATTACTTTAATATTTTTAGAATAATTTTAACAATGTAATTTTGTGTTAAATGTATGGACTAGACAATGTAATTGGGCGAAAATTTCTATGTTCGGTATTTTAGGTAGATCTTTTAATAAAATGATACGCAATTTCAGCCACAAGTTCACTTTCAGTGGCTAAAGAGGTGATTTATTGACCCGAAACATGTTATCATAAAACTACACGAATCTAAGTGGTAAAAAGTGCGTTTTGTGTGGGCGGATATTGTGATATATGGTGTCCATGACCTCATTTAAAACCTCCAGTCTACAACGTAGCCCATATTGCAGGCGTGTCTCACGTAAATAAAGTGATAAGTATGAACTGCGTTCGTCTGGGGCTAAAAGTGGACCAGCGATTGGCCTTTGTGAACAAAGTAATGAAATTCCGTATTCCACAAAAGAATTAGAATTTTTTTCACCAGCCGATCAAGTGTCAGCCTCCCATGTACGACACTCTTCCATGGAGTTGACTGGACGCCTAAACCATAAATGAGTTCAACATATTATTCTGTTGCGAGCTTCAGCTCGAGATTCCTGAAGAGCGGTGTGGAGCGCTTCTCTTTCATAAGAAAACCTTCTCACAGAAGGTTCTAAGCCCCAGTAAAGAAGTTTATATTTGGAACGGAGGTCGGGAATTCGGTAGCCGTAACGGATGACAGAAGAAAATAGTTTCAAAGGTATCCACGCTTGTAATGCTTAAACTTTTTTCATAGATGCGTGCAAGTGTAACAAAAGTTTCTATAGAAATATTGAAAGATATGTGCGAAATATATGTTGGGACAGATATACGTTTAGGACACGAAAGATAGAATGTCATCCTCTGTCGTACAGTGTACAGAAAACACATTTTTACGCCATCGCGATGGCATAAAACGTGATTTGTACAAAAAAAATTGTCCTCGCCCTTGTATTGAAAGTAAAATTGAGTTTCCAACGAATTTAGTACTTTGTAATAACATTGTGTTTAAAAAACATCAATCAAAATTCGGTCATATCTGAAGACTATGTGGATGTGTTATTACATTCTATACGTTTTACAGAATTAACTGTAATGTGATTTGAACTGGAGAGTAGCATTGCACAGTGACAGTGACGTAGGTCCTTCATATGCATGTCGCGCCAAATGTAAAAACGTCTACTGTCAGAAGCGTGAGCTTTTGAGAGCAAGTTTCATGTTCAGGAAATTTTAGAGTACTGTGGAAGTTCTTGTTCGTTTTTCGCAAGACAAAATTCAGGTGATCACAATGAGGGTATTGTGTATCTTAGTTTATTGCTACTTAACCCTAATTCAAGTATTGACGTGGTACCTAATTCGAATTCGGCTGTATTTTCCAAAGAGCCATTACATGAAGTACCTCAGAGTTGAGACATTCCCTGGCTCATGGAGAGTGTGCCTTGAAATATTATGTAAAAAATAATAAAAATTTGTTTCTTCTTAGCGATTGAACAGCCCAGTGATCGATTTCAGAGTTAGGTGGAATAGAATAGTGTGCACAAAAAATACACAAAGAATGATAACTTCTAAAATGTATCACCTTTAAAATTACATTGTTAACACATATAGTGCTACAGAATAACATTGAAAACGTCATGCAATAAGCTCACCACATAATTCAACAATTTATTGTTAGTTAAGACGTAAGAGGCGTCAACACATTTCCCAACAGATTTCATAACAAGGGTGCATCAGGCAGAGGGCAGAATGGCGGAAACGTTAGTCAAATGAAGTACCTATATACTGCGACTGGGAAAACGCATGCCAAATAATTCAAGGCTCGAGTAGCGATCTTTAGAACAATCAACTGGCTATTAATAAGAGTCCTTTTTGAGTTTCTCAGCTTAAGAATTTCCTGTCAATTTATGGAGCCCGAAATATTCATACAGTGTTTACAAAAGTTCTCTGCTTGTCCTCATACATAAACGGATTCTACATTCTCCCCTCGTATTTACTTAATTAGATTTTAATATTATCATCCCATCTACTTCTAGGTTTCCTAAGCGGTCTCTTTTCTTACGGGTTTCCAAATAAAAGAATGTAACTATAGGGCAAATATAGATATTAATAAGAAAATAGTTCCTGAACCGATGTCATATACTGGTCACGTATAACACCTGAAAATATATGTATTCTAGTAGACTAATTTGATATAATAATGAGTGAAATAAAATATATTGCTCACATTCACAAGTGCTTATATATGCAACGTAATATCATTGAAGCTTAGGTCTAACCACAATGTGATACAGCAGAAAAGTATCAATAAATTTTACGCGGTGGAAAAGGATAATCGGGTCCTGTTAATTCTGATTAATTTCAATAATGCCAAGTACTGTGAAGACCCTACCTCAGTGCCATGATAAAAATAACATTTACAGCCAGTATAGGCCTAAAGCTTTGATGTAGTCGGTTTACATTATAGTATAGCGTCATTATAACATCGAAACCATACACGAATGTAATCCTGTAAATTTATCAGAAGACCAATAATGTAAGCTCTACTGGGATGGAGCAACAGCAATGAACGGTGGTCTAAAGCATCAGGTGTTGGGAATAAAAGATTCTTCGTAGCAGGAGACAAGATGTACTTTTTTGAAGGGTCCATCCCGTTGTGTATTATCAATATATATTACAATTAGTACCGTCAATACACAACATACATAAAACCAGATGCTTAATTACAACGGGGTTATACTTGATGACGTGTTTCGGCCGTTAAAAGGCCATCCTCAGGCCAACTTAGAACAATGTTCTACGTTGGCTACTAATTACTCGTATACTACTACTACTATAATATATAAAGAAGATGTACGGTTCACTACAGCATTATACATAGCTTCTGTTTAAATATTAATAATATAGACACTCTGTAATAGTACTCGTCAAAAATGTAACATATTTTGGTAACATGAGATTAAAATAATCGTGTGTGTTAACTACAAGTGAAATACTGCCCAAATACACTCATTCAGTTATTTATCTCAGTAATTAACCAACTTGATGCACAAAATTTTTGTTTTGCAATAAGTTTTATTTCATGCCTCTGCATGTTTCGAGCAAATGTGCTCATCATCAGGAGGTCAAATTTTATTACACAGCCTCTGGTATCATCACACCTATAGGTGGCCGTCTCGTGCACAGGCTGAGAGAGGACTCCTGAGAGGAGTCCTCTCTCAGCCTGTGCAATGTTGGCCTACTGATGATGACCACATGTGTTCGAAACATGTAGAGGCATAAAATAACTTATCGTAAAACAAAAATTTTATGCATCAAGTTGGTTAATTACTGAGATAAATATACTGAGATACACGGTCAGCAAAACGTCAAAATTTATTCAGTTATATTTATTATAATTATTTGCACGTACCACATACGAAATATTATTTTCCTGAGCCCCCATTTTCGACAATCCACACATCTATCTAAACGTGTCGATCATTCGTAATGCAGTGAATTATTCTTCTTGGGCTGCAGTCGAGACCACCTTTGGTCACCTGTACATCTAGAAGTTAGTAAGTTATAATATGACACGGTGTTATTAATGAGGTGAGAGAAATCTCTCCTAACCCGAACGTTGCAGGACGGAAATCAAACTTAAAAACCCAGTGTTTATTTTGTCTAGAAAACATCCGCCCCTGAACATTCACATCTCCGAGTTTTCATACAAAATACGACTTTTATAACTCCTGATAATTTTCGGGTTAAAACCTTTTTAAGTTGACATTTTTGCTTTAATGATTCGGGTTATTAAAAGGGACGCAGGAGCTGAACTCGATAACGTAATCCCCAGTGGCTGACGAGATATGGTGACTTCCGTGTGTAATTTATTTCATCCGTGCTGGAAGATCCATTATTTTTCCAGATAAAGCTTCATCGTCATATCGTTAGGAGTCCCGATAATTTTTAATTTGTATCTCAGGCCAAAGGAGTTATTCAGGAAGCAGATCTGGTTAAAGTGGTTCTGAATTATGAAGCTAGCTGCTTTATCGTTTGAGGAGGTTCTGCCCAAAGAGAATTAAAAAAAGAGCATGGAAACAAAATGTTTTGTTTGGACCTATGAGAAGGGGAATTATCAGGAAGAAGTAAAATACGAAAATTAGAAATTTCACAATTCTCAATTCACATCTTAATCTTTATGGCCTAAAATCAATGAGTTTAAAGATCGTGGCATATGTAGCAAGCGAGGGCAGTATGAGAAATAGAGAGAATTTTATCAGAAACTCTTGTAGGAAAATCACTTAGGAGGTCTAGGCTTACATTTAATACAGAAGTACATTGTTTGGTTAACTTGGTTCAGGATAGGCAAGATCGAGTGCCGTACTGTTCTGAACATTGTGATAAATATTCCGGTTGTATATAAGGCTCGGAAATTCTTCAAATTTGAGTGCCTATCAGCTTTTCGGAGACGACTGTTTGCTGTACAGCTAGAATGTTTCTTTTCAATTGGCCAATCACTATTTATCTTCTCTACCTATAACTGAATTACAGAGCTGGTCATAATATTTTTTTCGTCTTCCTGCATTTGATAAGCATAAAAAAAGTTTATAATCAATCTAAATGGACGAAAGTATTAGGAATAGAAGAAACATTTAAATGTTTCGACTTTTGGCTTTAGCCGCCTTCAGGGAGCATCAATACTTAACGATGTGTTCAGCGTTGCTATACATCTTTGTCACAGGTACACGATAAAGTATATAATGGCGACAGATCATTTAAGATGTATTCAGCGTTGCTATACATCTTTGTCACAGGTACACGATAAAGTATATAATGGCGACAGATCACTAAAACGTCCATTTACAGTGTAATATAAACTTTATATGAAAATGATTATATCAAAAGACAATTACTGAAATCTTCTGCTTACCAGAGTCTTGAAATATTATATCTCTTCGAATGAAATCGAGCAGTAAGTTACAATTACACATATTGTCATTTTGTTTACACCGCGAAAGAACGCTCTGTATTCATGTACTCATGGACTCAATAGAGAGCAGTCCTTCTTGGTGTAACCATAGAGTGGCAACATATAGAACTTACCACTCGATTTCATTCGAAGCGCTTTGCTGTTTCAAGGTGTTTGGATGGAGAGATATCCGTACCTGTCTAGTAATATATTTTACCGTTTATCTATGACAGAGCTCTATCACAGCTGTATAAGTCTTCAAGTACTGATACTCCCAGAAGATGGCTAAAGAATATAGCCGAAATATGTAAGAGTATTTTCTCTTCTTAATGTGTCTGTGCCATATTTGATTATAAAAAGAGCTAATCACTTTCGGCTGTATCAATTGAAGCTCGGCTGTGCGGTCTAAGTCGTAGGCTTGCAGACTCTCGATTGCTGGGATCGCGGGTTCGAATCCCGCTGAGTGAATGGTTGTTCGTCTCTTGTGTTTGTGAGTGTATTATGTAGGTAGCAGCCTCTTCATTGAGCTGATAACTCGTTCATAGGAGTCCTATCGGCTGTGTATGTCTAACTGTGTGTGATCTAGGTACCTTAACACGAGGCGACCTAAGCTCGAGTCCGGCTCTTGCGCCACACAAGAAGAATAAAGAATTTCTAATTTCGGCAGCGCATCCGAACGCAAAAGTGCGTTCTGGCAGCTGCAGGATTAAAAGATATAACCAGGCAAATTGATCTGAAATTAGTAAATTGGCCTACAGTTTTTTAGTTTAAATGACGGATGAGATCTGAAAATTTATAGTAGCAAAATATAATGTCTTCTTTGTTTATATCATAGTAAGCTTAGTAACAATGCTACATTCCCAGTAGCATTCCTAAAAAAATATGAAACGGGTTTCACAATTGAATCATTTAATTGGAAGAAGGGGTTCATCCAAGGTTTAAAGCGGCCGTGTTCCCTTTATCATCCAACTGATGCAATTAAACTTAAGCTATTTTATTTCGAACTGAAATTTTGCTTTAAAAACCACAATGTTTATTTTAGTCAGCACCTCCATATTAAACTTCTCTCAACGTTTTGCAGTTTAAAACAGTATGTCTTTATCTCCCCTTCAGTTTTTCGAAATAAAAATTCATAATCGCCATTCCTCAGAGGCACAGCGCCCAATGTTATTTACATAATGTAAAATTAAGTAAAATTAAGAGTGAAATCGCTATATTTAACACTTATTGTTTACGTATATTGGATATCAAATCTGTGTATAGATAGATAAAGACTATATCCATAATCAGTGTATGAATATTATTTTTAATCATAAACTAAAAAAATATGTCGATGGGATGAAATTTTCAGGTGAAGTACTTCCGACAAATTTAATTTTAAAAAATTCAGCCGACAAGCAAATATACAAAGAGTTTTTCAAGTAAATATAAAACCCCCTCAATAGTAGCAATAAGGTTTAATAACGGCCCATGTGTACAGTTATGAAAAACAACACAAAATTTTCCTTCCCCCATCCCACCACCCCCCTTCATGCATTTGTATGGTATGACCTTCTCTGAAGGGTCAAGGATACAAAATCCCAAAACGCTTCAGTGTTAAGTTATGCGCACATTTCCTGCCGTGCTATATGCACTGATACACGCATTACAGGCTACTGTAATTATCCACTGCGCACCGTCCACTACACCCACCTCATTTCCGTTGTAGCTTTTTACACTGCGACCGACATGTTGCGAGACGGTAGGTCCGTCTTCAGGGGCTTCAGGCTCAATTACATTTCCCAGTAAGTGCTCGTAATGTTGTAAAAAGAACAATCCGTAGAAGCCAAACGCAGCATGAAGATGAACCAACCAGTTTGAAAAGGGATACACACAGAGTAAACACTACAATGTAAACAAAGTGTTTGTTTTAGATAGTGAAGTGTATCTGCTAAAAACTACTGTCCATTTTATGTAGTATATCCTTAGGATTATCTTGGTACCTGCAGGTGTATAAGGTACATATTGGTGTACTATTTCAGCGTGGTGTTAATTTTCGTTTCTCTGTATGTATTACTTAGTTAGTTCAAACACAAGAACAGTGCCTTTTGGCGAATCACAACAAGCATGGACTTGTGCCAAAACAACTTGTACTTAGAGCCTAATACCCACTCATTCCCTGAAATCGTCGGGATCAGTGGGAAGGGACACTGTGAACGTAATGTACGTTTACGGATTCCTATCGGGAGATTTTTGTTTTGCACAAAACAACAGATTTTTACCACGTAACAATATATTGATTTTTATTGTTAAGAATAAAAACTGCTATAGACTTCCGCGCTCAAGCCCTTCTCTACGTAAGCTCTAGTTCTGAACGAAAAACAATTTCATTGTGAGGTGTGCGCCAAAAGTTGTTTATTCGACTATAGTATGCTTTACAAGTGTGTCAAACTCGGGTTATTATTTTGAAGAAATGATGTCTAAGAATAGATTTCTTGGAAGAATAGTTGTAAATAAGAAGCGAACAGTTTAGAAGGATTGAAGGAAAACACAACTAGAACTATGTTACGTGTATTTTGAACCTAATAACTTATTAATGAATGAAGGATGAATATAAATCTGCAACTTAGGCGACAACAGTAACAATTTTTAAAATTCCCTGTTATATAATGCCTCTTTCATTTTAGCTCTCTGATACATACTTCAGTCCGAACTCTATGACTGACAGCACAATTTAACCTAACATGTAATTACGTGTAATTAAATTCTCACTTTTCTAACATAACACAAAAAATGCTTTTCATTACAAATTAGCATAAATTTTCTGCATTATTAGTAGTTTCGTCACAATCAAATGCCCAAAAATATAGAAATAAGATGGCCATCTGCCCATCGGACGACATACTTGTGGAATTTAAGCCGAGCCCTGCATTACCACACCATGCTCATAGACCTTATTCGGAGCAACCACACTCCTTCCTTCATTGCAATGTGTTTAGAGCCTCGTACCGCATTATTTTCTATTTGACCCGAATAACTACTACTATCGTGTTGACTGCATTCGGAGAGCGCACATACTCCCGTATCTCATTATATGGCTCCCGGAGGTTTATCTATAGGAACCATAACGAGAAATAATATCCCCCGGTTTATCGTAAATCTGTTCATTGACTTTCAGTATTTTGCCCGGTTCTTTCAAGGAAAGAACGATTCAACACGGCTCACTGGCACAGCCCGGTGTTTTAAAACGTTCATTCATTATCGGTGAACACCTCACCTTAAAAGAATAATGTGTAAGGTGCTGAGAAGAGTCGTTTTTAGATCTAAGGGATGAACAGGATAGACGCATTTACACAACTGATTCTTCATAATTTTGTATTATGTAAGCGATTTGTTAAGGCGAACAAATCAAGCAGTACGTCATGGGAGGAGAATATGAAGTGTATGACAGAGATAAAGAGTAGAGAGTTCTAAAATTCTTGAAGGAAAGAAATCAATTGGGAGACCAAGGGTTAAATGGAAGGATAATGTTAATAAGGTCTTTATTAAATGTGGTGTAAGATGGATGACTGTGTTCTACTGGGTTGAAGTATACCTTTCTTAACACGTTAAAAAATATCCGGATCCTGCAACAGACAGTTGAGGGAATAGCATTCTCTCAAGGTCTCTCTCTGCAACACGAATTTGCCCTCTGTGATACATAGAATTTTTTGTTTGAAATTGGTTATAAAAATCCGAAAACCTAAAATCCAGATCATAAACAACATATATTGAAAGTGCAAATACAAATAATATACCATGTTTTATAATGCCTGGGATAATAAAAATCGCTGATCTGTTTTGTTTACTTGACCCTGCAACTTTTGAGTTTTGAATGCACTGTCATGTTATTTTTCTGCAGTTTTATTTTTTGCTTACGTTTTCAAACATCGACAAACCAAAAGTGCTGTCACTTCTGCGATCTTTATGTACTTTACTATTTGCAAGCGAAAGGCATTTTTCAGCTTCTAATTTCGAAATAAATAAGCCTTTTTTCAATGCATCCATTCCAGTTAGATTAAACCTTTTTTCTTCAGCGGTCCTGCAGCTCGATTTTGCACGCCAAGTGGAACATTATGCGCACTTAACGCAACTGCAGGGCCGTTTGCAGAAGTAATCAAAACACAAAAATAACAGTACAGAACCATAAAATGTCTCAGAATAATGTCTGTCTGGAAGTAAACGCACAGAAATCTAAATTTATAGTCAAGCCTCGTCACCGGAATACAAAAAATATTATGATGTAACAAAAACTAACAAATTATTGGAAAATGCGGCCAATTAAAACGTTTGGTAATGTCAATAAAAAATTAAAATTGTATTTACGAAGATGATCAGAAATCTTCTTTCTTCTTTCTGTCACCTAACGACGTGAAGATCAGGAAATTTAACACTCAAAAGTCGGTGTATCGCTAATATATTCGCAGAGTACAACCAACAAGATGCAACTTTTCACAATTTATTTATTTCTGTACGACGCTCTACATGTTTCAGACGGTTTTTCCGTCCGTCATCAGGAGCTCAAAACTGCACATACAACGTCAGGTATGTGTCAGACCAATACTGCTACCTGCTGCTAGCGTGGCCGGGCTAACAGCAGTTAGCAGTATTGGTCTGACAAATACTTGACGCTGTATGTGCAGTTTTGAGCTCCTTATGATGGACGGAAAACCCGTCTGAAACATGGTAGAGCGTCTTACAGAAATAAATAAATTGTGAAACGTTGCATCTTGTTGGTTTTACTCTGCGAATGTGAAGATCAGGATACATGTAACTGTAATTTGCCCCGTGTTTTGTCATGAATGCGAAGCTTGTTGTCGCACATTGAGGAAGGAACAGAAACAGGGGGTTTCGAGTTGCAAGTGCTTTATCTGTTGCAGACAGTAAGAATGCCTTTACCTAAACTTCTACTTCCCAATGTGCTTTCATGACCTGCGGCTTCAAGAAAAAGCACAGTAACTTTTCGTCTAGTTTATATAGTTAAATATTGTACTTAACGGGAAAACGTTTCAAACAACTTTTATTTTAATTCTAGGTGCGATCTACAACATGTCACTAGCGCGTTTCTTCTTTCTTTCTTTCTTTTTTTTTTTTTTTTTTTTTTTTTTTTTTTTTTTTTTTTTTTTTTTTTTTTATTTTTTTTTATTTTTTTTATTT
>Ga0123352_10010827_pt1 | contig 14340 bp, 17 predicted proteins | sample TergutLab28metaG_FD_89700 | JGI IMG/M metagenome (GOLD analysis project Ga0123352, IMG submission 89700) | Labiotermes labralis P1 segment gut microbial communities from Petit-Saut dam, French Guiana - Lab288 P1 | ecosystem: Host-associated > Arthropoda: Insects > Digestive system > Gut ... | reverse complement strand
CCATTTTTTTATCTATCCTAATTACATCAAGCCCTGCTGTTCGTATGACTTTTATATATCCCATTAGTTCGAGCTTGTTCAGTAAGTTTATAAGCGTGATGATGTCCAAGTTGAAAATTTTTCCTGCATTGTTCTTTTCGTTCTGAATGGACGTAATCTTAATTTCTGTTTCAGCAGCAGAGTTATCCAAAATAACTGCTAGTAAGATAAGTGGATGCAAGGTATCCTTTTTAGGGGTACATTTTTTATATAATCGATTTTTTTTGCTGATGATGTCGATAAGTCCAAGCTCCCCAAGCGGACAATCTATATTGCTTTCCGGCTGCACCTTTTCAGGGTTTGATTTTATACGCGGCACATAAGTATTGATAATGCAGGTATAATCGTCGTCAAGCGAGCGCTCTGATACCTCGTTGTCGTTCATGCGGATGTAATTATTTAGCTGAACGACGAAATCATCTCTCGTAAACTCACTCAACTTAAACTCATTGAAGAAAAAATACCATGCTGTTGCTTCATCTCTGTTGCTTGCGAGCTTATAATGGAGCAGCCAAAGCGTACCTATCTCTTCAATGTATTTATCGCACTCAAAAATAACTTCGCCAAAAGATGTGAGCGTTTGTTGCCGTTTGCCTGTAGTCGGCTCACTTGTGAGTCCAACGGCTTGAAGCCAATATCTCAACGCCTTGACCATGTTTGCACCGATCCCCAAAATATCCATTGGGTTTCCGTTTACACCCATAAATACATTAGGATCAGTGACCACATTTTTTGTGCCTTTATATAGCCAACCTTTTCTTATGAAAAAGGTATCATGCGCTCGGAATTTCATCTTATATTCCTCCATCTATCATTAACATCTAACATGGCTTATACCTTCGTCTTTAAGTATTTATCCATTAGGCAACCGCCCTCAAGATATTTTGCCGTTACGCACATCTTGCAACGGTTACACTTATCATCATTGAGGCGGTATTCATCACCGATTATCGTTATAGCCCCATGCTTGCAAAGTGACTCGCATTTAAGGCATTTGCGACAAGCGTTGAACTTTCGTACTTGATACGATACCATTCTTTGCAGATCATCATGCTTGGCTATATTCATCGTTTTGATTTTTACTGAATATTCATAGCCATCTTGTGTGAAAGGCTGTACAGATAAAATTGGCACATTGGTTTTCGCATCAATGATTATTGTTTCGTTTATGAGCTTTCGCCCAAGTTCTTTTGCAATTTTTCCAAAAGGAAGTAAAAGCCCAAGAAAATCATCGTTATATGGCCTGTGAAGCTCATAAATTTTAGCATTATCTTCGGCCGTGCAGTTAGTAAATTTAATTTTTACATCCTCAGAAGCGACAACGCCATTGCCGCCTTGTCGAGCTTTCCACTTTCCCGTATCTACATAAACCTCGGCATCGGGTTTGCCAATTCGCTTTGCAAAATCAATCAGGAAGTTCCGCCATCCAGCAGACTGCTCCGGCATATATATTTGGGATAAATACTGTGCGCGGTCATTGTTGTTCGGACAACACCAGCAACCTACACGGTCATACCCAAGCCTATAAGCATCATTGAAGTCTATTTCCTCACCTAAAATGTAGAGCCATATATCAATATCTTTCCAGAGGAAAATAGGCGAGGCCGTTTTTTGCTTGCGTATCTTTATCGTATCGGCACTATCCTCAACACGATTGTATTTGCTTCTATTTACCGATTCACACTTTCGTATGCCGTAATAAGTTAGAACTTCCGTATCACGATAATAACGATTCATTGTGCGTGTAATAGGCCCTGTTTTGAACATCGTACAGCACCAACGCAACATACGAGCAGGAGGGCCTATATCCTCACAGACCTTGTAAAAATCCTGCTCGTCATTTCGTGCTGTCTTGAATATGGATTTAGGACTATCGGCTTTATATCTGCCTACATATTCTAGCGTTAGAGGAAACTCAAGTGTGGTATCACCAAATATATGCACCAAACTGGCATTTTTCAACGCTCGTATTACCAAGTCTGCAACTACGGTGGAGTCTTTACCGCCGGAAAACGAAAGTACAATCCGCTCTTGCGGATAATCCATTGAAGACTCCTTGATGAACGCAGTTGCTTCATCAATCAAATAATTAAGTCTGTTCCGATTAGCTCTGATAAATCTGTCGATACTATCGTTAAAGAAGGCGTAATCGTTACGTTTTTCGTATTCTTTGAGTAATCTCAAAACATGCTCTGTAGAGTGTTTGGCGTAATAATTTTTGGTAATAACTTTTGGATTGCCGTCTATGTAGTATCGGTTATTTGATGCCCACACAGATTTATCTTTATACTCCATTGGTTTTGCTGAAATAATCTCAAGCAATAACCTTTCTTCGGGGAAAACAGGACGTAAATCCGCACACATATATCTTGCCCTACCATTGCAGAGTGTGCAGTTACTTTTATCTATACTGTTTGCGAACTTAATGATTGGCACTTTACATTTAGAACACCAATAAATTTCAACAGGAATATCTTGTTCTGTGGCTTGTCCGCAAAGCACACATTGTTCATTTTCAGTTTCTCGGCTACAACCTTTGCACCACAAAGCAAAGCACCCCCTTCATATCTATTTATACTCATCTTCGTAATATTCGAGCAGATCGCCTACGGCACAGTCAAATAATTCACACAGTTTGCTTAACGTCACATAGTCTATTCTCTCCATACGGTCATGGTAGAGATTAGAAATTGTGGTTCGTGAAAGCCCTGTTTTTTCGTGAACGTGACCTATGTTGTAGCGATTTGTCCCCATTAGTGTCGATAATTTGCATCTTATGGCCACTAGCCATCACCTCCATCATCAACTGACCTAATGTATATCGTACCACGATTTTGTCGAAAAGTAAACAGATATGCTTGCATTTTTGAATCATATCTAAATAAATTTCTTTTTAGTTGACTTGTAAGCTATGAGAAGTGTCTCATTAGTATTGATCTTGAAATTTCCTCTTGCAAGCCGAACAAACGTATGGTACACTATAAATATTCTGTTCCGAATTTGTGAACACGAAGGGAGGGACAAGCATTCATGTCAAGCGATGGAATAACATTTGGCGAGTTTCTAAGGGAGAAACGACAAGAACGAAAAATAACGCTACGCAAATTCGCTGAGTTGGCAGAGCTATCGCCGGTGCATATGAGTTATCTTGAAACAAATCAGCGTTCGGCTCCGAAAGATGAAACACTGGAACGTATGGTAGAGTTGCTCCGACTGACCAAAGAAGATGAGGAGTGTTTTTACGACCTTGCGGCTGCATCGGCAATTTCTCCGAGGGTATCAGGCGATTTACCTGAATACATTATGAGCCACAATCTTGTAAAATTAGCACTTCGTACAGCAAAAGATGTTGATGCCACCGATGATGAATGGCAAGAGTTTATTGAGCGACTGCGGAAACGTAAGGAGCTAGAGGAAAGGGGCGAAAACAATGGATTATAAACATTACCGAGAACAAGCATTGGAAACAATCGCCCGCAAGGTAATTAAAGAGTATGACCCTGCACTAATGTGTGAGCCAACAGCTATACCAATTGAGGATATTATCGAAAATCATTACAAGCTAACAGTTATATATCAACAAATACGAAAGACAGGAAAGATACTTGGCGAAACAGCCTTTGATGATACTTCCGTTGCCGTTTATGACAATGGCTATCTTTTACTCCCCGTTAAGCGAGGGACAATCATTGTAGATGAGCGACTTCTTAACCCCCGCTCACATGGTCGTTTACGTTTCACGTTAGCACATGAGTTGGCTCATTGGGTTATTCACCAATACATCTACTCTGGCTCAGGGCAAACCGCAGCTATGCAAAAGAGCATAGCGAAAAGTTCTGAAGCGGATAAATTTGTAGAGCGTCAGGCAGATTTGCTTGGCAGTTTCTTTCTCATGCCCACAGGTCAAGTAAAGATGAGTTATTACAAAAACCGCACAGCCCCTAACCTTGCCGAAGCATTAGCAAAAGTATTTGGTGTTTCCAAACAAGCTATGGAAATTCGCTTGAAAGAGCTTCGTTTGATTTGAGGTGAACTGAAACATTTTTTTATCTATAGCGTTCCGTATTTGTGAACAACGCAAATATGCAGCACACAATTCAAAATACGCAAATAAAATCAAGGAGGATATTTCACATTGGTACGAGCTATAAAAAAACAATCACAAAAAATACGCAGTTCACAAAAAACCATGCGATCAGCAGAGGATGAAATGCTGAACCATGTAATCCAATGTTCAATCTGTAATAAGCGGGCTATAGATATTTCGGAATTACCTGACCGCCCGATAAAGCTACGGCACAAGTGTCCGCATTGCAAAAATCTTATTGTTACACCACTTTCGGCGACAAGCGTAAAAGTGTAAGGATTACATGGCCTTGCACAGCACCTAAAGACAATCAAATTATGTACATGCCTGTATTGAAACAGGCGTAAGGTTTCAGCTTCCGTGCAACGGTACCGATCCCTGACTAATTTTTAGTGTAGGGCAACGTGTGTCCAAATGGCCGGAGTGAAGCGGAGTAGTGATTTCTCATAATCGCTACCGCTTTGCTCTGGTCATTTTTTATGCCATCAAGCCCATTCCGCTTCAAGAAATGTGAAAGGAGTGGGCTTTTGATTTATTTACTTACACAGCAGCCACGCTGCCGCTCACCGCCTTTCCCCCTTCGTTTTTTGACCAAATTCAAAAATCGAGTGGAGGAAAGAAAGTGAAAAATTACAAGGATAGTGACTACGCTATCAATAAAAATGCGGAGGGTATTGTTTACCGTTTCGCAGAACAAACCGTGGAGATCACGCTGGAAGATTATTTGCGGGAGAATCCCGACAAGACTGCCACAGACTTTGCGGAGCTAAAAGCCTTATCTGATTCGGATTATTACGAAACTGACAGGAGCGATTACCGCCAGACTTGGAAAGACATATCGTTTTACGGATTAGAGGACACCACTGACTTTTCCGCTTTATCACCAGAGGATGAAGTTGTACGCAAAGCGGAGCAAGCCGCTGATGTGGAGTGGCGAAATGAGCTTGCCAAGAAAGCATTGGACAAGCTGACGGACGTTCAACGGCGGCGGTATGTCATGTATCACGTGCAAGGCAAAACCATGAGGGAAATTGCGGCTTTGGAGGGTGTTAGTTTTCAAAAAATTGATGTGAGCCTTCGATGGGCTGAAAAGAAAATAAAAAAAGTTTTGAGTGAGGGCAAAAAAATAGGGTGACAAAACGCGGTTTTTTTCACGTTAGGTAGAAGGACAAAATCCTTCGGCAGAACCTTGACAAATACCGCTCCCATTTTCGGCGGTCATACACAATATCCCAAATACATTCCAACTGCGACCCGAAAGGGGAAGCGACAGGGACAATCACCGCCACGACCACCGTAAGGTGAGAGCGATAAGTGATTGTCCGACAGGCTCTTGGTACAGCCTGCGCCATAACCCGCAGAAGGAAATAATGATACTTCCGTCTGGCTATCTTTACAGAAAGGGACGGCTCGCTATAAGCATGGGGAGAGTGCGAACCTTATCCAGAAATGGACAGGTTGGCACTATGACGCTTCTAACCAGAAGCGGTTTGGGTTATTCCCTCTACCGGGGGTGCGTGGCAAATACGGTAGTCAAATTAAAATTAGAGCCATCGGGCTGGGTGCGTTCTTCGTTACCCAGCCTGTTACTGTGATTTTAATTCACAACCAAAAACATATAAGAACGGAGAATGTTCAATGAACAAGAAGGCAATCAAGCGTGGCGATATTTTCTTCGCCAGTCTAAATCCTGTTGTTGGCTCAGAGCAAGGTGATTTCCGCCCTGTGCTGGTGGTTCAGAATAACGTAGGCAACACGCACAGCCCTACAATAGTGGTTGTGCCAATAACCCGCAACCTAAACAAGAACCCATTACCGACTCATGTGGTAATCCCAAGCAGTAGCGGTCTTGAAAATGATTCGTTGGCTCTTGCGGAACAGATACGGACGATTGACCGCTCTCGTATAGCCGGGTACATAGGGCATATCGGCGGCAAGGTTCAAGCTGAAATTGATACTGCTCTATCAATCTGTGTAGGCATTGAAAATCATCGTGCTAAGAAAGGCGAGATGATGGTGCTGACCCTTTGCTCTCGCTGCGAGAGCGATTTTAGAGACAGCGGCTATGTCCTCGTAAAAAAGGGCTGGCAAGAAATCAAAGAAGAATGTGACTTTTGTAAAATCAGAATGGGATTGACTTTCGGGGTTTTCGGTACTCCGTAGGCGCACACCACTCTGATTTTTGTTTTTGAGGAGGAGAGCGAATGAACATAAGCACTAAAGAAATCTACTGCGTTGTATTCAAAGAATACCCTGACGTTCTTGACGTAAAGCAAGTGAGCCAGCTTTTAGGCGTAAGCACAAAGACAGTTTATCGCTTGCTCCGCAACGGAACACTGGACAGCCTCAAAATCGGGCGAGAGTTCCGAGTTCCAAAAGTCAATATCATGCGATATGTAAAGGTTTTTCATCCACTAATAACCGATTCGGTTGCTGTTTAATAATAGGAACAGCCAACCGCATAAAAAATTTCTTTAGAAAAAATGATTTTGAGGGCTGCACTAATTGATTCGCCGCGCTATACTTGATATATGTCAATAGTAGGTGAATCTATCTGCGGTCACAAGGAGGTTAAAGATTGAGATGGCAGAACATCTACAAACAAAGTATTACGCAGAACAACGCAAGCAACAACGTGAAAAAATAAGGGTAACAGGGCATCTGGCAGAGGTTCGTGGCATTTACCACATCAAGCTAACATGGACAGACGATAACGGAAAACGCTGTCGCAAGTCTGTATCTACAGGGCTTGTGGTAAAGGGCAATACGAAACGTGCCGAGGACATGCTACGCAAGGCTCGGAAAGAGCAAGAGGTCATCATCAGCCTTGATGATGGCAAACGCCGACCAGAGGACATGCTTTTTGCAGATTTTATGGAAGCGTGGTTAGAAGTGATACGCCCAGAGGTTAAGCTAACTACATTTGGTGGCTATCAAATGAATGTACAGAAAGCCATTGCTCCATACTTCCGCAAGAAAGGCATCTTGCTCCAACGTCTAACGGCTGATGACATCAATGCCTTTTATGCCGAGCAATTAAAAAGGGTAAAAGGTATGACTGTTCACAAGTTCCATGCCAATATCAGCAAGGCTTTGAAATATGCCGTGGAAATGGATTACATCCCTCACACTATAATGGGTAAAGTAAAACGCCCTAAAACGGAGCGGTTCACAGGCAAGTTCCTAAAGCAATCTGAAACGGTGGAGCTATTCGAGGCAGTTAAAGGTCACAAGCTGGAATTGGGAGTTATCTTCGGAGCATTTTATGGGCTTCGCAGGTCAGAAGTTATTGGGCTTCGGTGGGAATCAATAAATTTTGAAGCCAACACCATTACCATTGAGCATACTGTTACAGTAGCCAATGTTGACGGTCAAAAGGTAACGGTGGCTGATAATACCACCAAGACAAAATCCAGTTTCAGAACCTTACCTCTCGTGCCAGCTATTAGAGCCAAGCTGTTAGAGATGCAAGCCGAACAAGAACGTAACCGTAAACTATGCGGGAGTGCCTATAACAAAAAAGAGAGTGGCTACATTTATATTGATGCTCTCGGCAATCGTATCAAGCCCGATTATGTCTCGGCAGAGTTTCCTAAGTTTATGGAGCGTAACGGCTTTAGGCGAATACGCTACCACGATTTAAGACATAGTTGTGCATCACTTCTACTGGCAAATGGCGTACCCTTGAAGCAGATTCAAGACTGGCTGGGGCATAGTGACTTTGCTATCACTGCAAATATTTATGCTCACCTTGATTTTTCAGCCAAACACGCTACAGCAGGGGCTATGTCATGGATAGGGGACACATTCCTTACTCAAGACGTAGAAGACGTGATGGAAAAAGTAGAATAACTGTGACAAACAACTTGGGCAAACATCAACCAACGAAAAAGCCTGTAACCACGGGCGAAAATCGAGGTTACAGGCAAATTTTGGGCAAACATTTTAACAAAAACGAGTAAGTTGTGCTGAAACTACAATGGGATTCTAAAATATAGAAGCCAGCAAACCCGCAAGTTTACTGGCATTGTTTGTGGCGGAGGGTAAGGGATTCGAACCCTTGCGACGTTTCCGTCAAACGGTTTTCAAGACCGCCCCGTTATGACCACTTCGGTAACCCTCCAGTTAGGATGTTCACCCTGCACCCCAAAATTCCATCGCTGGAAATCGGGCAAACATCTTGGGCAAACATTGGTGCTATTAAATTGTTTGTCGAGGACAGAAACCTCGTAATCATAGGGCTTTTCGCCTGTCAGACGTAAATCATCTAACAGTTTTTCAAGACCGCCCCGTTATGACCACTTCGGTAGCCCTCCGGATGATGTGCTTATCCTACCATAGGATACCGAAAAAGTCAATGCGAATGTCATAGCTGGAGCACCGCCAGGATGATTAAAAGCACGCCGCTGAGCCAGGAGATATCTGCCGTGAGCCGGTGGGCCAGTTTGCCCCCCAGGGCGCATCCCGCCACCACGGCAACAGCGGTCAGGATCGCCATCAATCCCGCCGCAAGGGGGATTCCGGCGCCTAAGAGGCCGGCCCCCAGTCCGGCGGCGATGCTATCTAGGGACAGGGCCACCGCCAGAGCCAGGGCCTCCCGTGGAGAGAGAATCCGGGAGGCGTCCACGTCTGCCATATTGGGATCGGCGTAGACTTGGAGGACAAATTTGAGGTTGAACGCAGAAAAATTGATCTGGCTCGTGTGGTTTTCCCGCCTGCGGATCCAATTCTTGAGGGAGCTGTCGCAGATTCGCATCAGCCCCAGGCCAAAGAGAATGGCAAAGCTGATCCCGCCGATGAGCCGTTCATCTATGTACATCGCCGCCTGGGTACCCAAATACAGGGCCAGGGCTAAAATCCCGCTACAGATCAAGCTCAGGGTCAAAACGGACCTGACGGGGATTTTGATCTTCTGGCTCCCGTAGGCGAAAGAGGCCACCAGGGCGTCGATGGACAGGGCGAAGACCAGGATAAGTATCTCTACAATACGCAACACAAAACACCTCGCAAGGGATTTCTGTCTTATCCTATGCCTATTCCCTTACCCTGGTGCTAAATACAAAAAAGACCGTCTCTTTGGAAGAGACAGCCTTCTTTTTGCGCCTATTACAGAACTACTACACAGCCCGCTCGACCTTACCGGAGCGCAGACATCTTGTGCAGGCGTGTACACGGCGAGGTGAGCCGCTTACCACAGCCTTGACCCGCTTCACGTTTGGCTTCCACATTCTGTTAGACCGTCTGTGGGAGTGACTGACCTTAATGCCGAAGGAGACACCCTTATCACAATATTGACACTTTGCCATCTTGTTGCACCTCCCCCCAGGGATTGAAATGAAACGAAGTTCTCTTCGTAAGTTCAATGATTATGGTTTCATAAATCAAAGCGGATTATATGATACCAGATTTCAGCGCAAAATGCAAGGAAAATTTTTATTTCCGCCGTGGATTGTCGGAGCGGCCTAAGAGGTAGTCGGTGCTGACGTCAAAATAGTCGGCGAGTAGCATTGTGTTTGAGGCCGTTGGGTCAACGTCTCCGGCTTCATAGCGCCTGTAATTGCGTTCAGCAATTCCTAAAAGTTCAGCAATTTGCTTTTGGGTTTCACCTTTAGCAGTTCTCAATTCCTTTAACCGATCAGAAAAAGTAGCCATGTTCAAACCCTCGCAAAATATTTATAAAAAACCATTAACAGGATGCTAAACATCCTATATATCTAGGATAGAAACTATCCTGAAAGCAAGGAGGAAACGTGTACATGCAAAGCATATTAGAAGAATTTTTCTCCGGCAGAATCTTCCCGGAAGCGCAATCTTTCAGCCACAATTCGGCGTATGGACGAGCACTGGCCGCCGTTGCCCGCACCGAGGTCAATTTACTTGCCAAACTAAACGACGAAGAGGAAATCCTGCTTGAACAATATACAGATGCACAGATGCAACTGAATCGAATCACCACCGTAGACGGTCAAGTTTATGGCTACAAGCTAGGCGTATTAATGACCGCCGAGACCTTCCTCACAAGCGAAGATATCATCGCCTAATTGTAGCAAACACAGACAGAACGAGGATTGCCGCCACGGGTGGCAGTCCTTTTTCTATTGCCATTGGCCTAATACGACATGCCCCAGATGACCATCATTTCAGCCGGCTTCCCGCAGGCGAAGCAGGTCTCGCCGATCCGCTCTTGATCGAAGGGGATATTCCGGGAGGTGATACCGGTGGTGTCTTTGATCTGTTCTTCACAGGCTCTGTTCCCGCACCACATAGCTTTGACGAATCCGCCGTCGGTGTCGATGAGGGCTTTGGCCTCCTCTAGGGTCTGGGCGGTGAAAGTGTGGGCGTCCAGGTGCTTTTTCGCTTTTTCGTAGAGCCCCTGTTGTACCCCTTCCAATGCGGCGGCCACTTGAGAGTCCAAATCGTCTTGAGAGATGACGACCTTCTCCCCGTTGTCTCTTCGGACCAATACGCACTGATTTTGCTCCAAGTCCCGGGGACCCATCTCCAGTCGGAGGGGGACGCCTTTCATCTCGTATTCGGCAAATTTCCAGCCGGGGCTCTGATCGGATTCGTCCAGCTTGACTCGGATCCCGGCGGCTTTCAGACGGGCTAACAGCTCCGCCGCCCGCTCCATGACGCCCGGTTTATGGGTGGCGATGGGTACGATGGCTACCTGGATGGGTGCCACTTTCGGCGGCAGGATGAGGCCATTGTTGTCCCCGTGGGTCATAATAATCCCCCCGATGAGCCGGGTGGATGCGCCCCAACTGGTCTGGTGGCAGTATTGGATCGTATTGTCTTTATCCGTAAAGGTGATGTCAAAGGCACGGGCGAATCCGTCGCCGAAGTAGTGGCTGGTCCCGGCCTGTAGCGCCCGGGTATCGTGCATCATACACTCGATGGAATAGGTCTCCACGGCGCCGGCGAACTTCTCTTTCTCCGTCTTGCGGCCCCGGATTACGGGCATAGCCAGCCAGTTCTCGCAGGTGTCGGCGTAGACTTCTAACATCTGCATGGTCTCGGCCCTGGCCTCGGCCTCCGTGGCGTGGACGGTGTGGCCCTCCTGCCAGAGGAATTCCCGGTGGCGCAAAAACGGCCGGGTGGCATTCTCCCAGCGGAGGACGTTGCACCACTGGTTATACAACTTCGGCAAATACCGACAGGAGCGGACGATCCGGCTGTAGTGGTCGCAGAACAAGGTCTCGGAGGTGGGGCGGATACACAGCCGCTCCGTCAGCTCCTCGCTGCCGCCGTGGGTGACCCAGGCCACCTCGGGGGCGAATCCCTCTACATGGTCTTTCTCTTTCTGGAGCAAACTCTCCGGGATGAGCAGGGGCATGGACACGTTTTCATGGCCCAAATCCTTGAACATACCGTCCATAACCCGCTGGATATTTTCCCAAATGGCGTAGGCATAGGGCCGTACCACATAAAAACCCTTGACACCGGCGTATTCGATCAGCTCGGCTTTCTTGACCACGTCCGTATACCACTGGGCGAAATCGACTTCCATATCGGTGATCTGTTCAACCTGTTGTTTTTCCTTCGCCATTTATGTTATCTCCTTCAAAGTAGTAAATCCTCAATCCTGCATATTCTATAGCGGACTACCCCCGTTGTCAAGGCACGGGCGGCGTATTGCGGCGTATACTAGGGCAAAGAATCCACACAAAGGAGACCCGCCCCATGAGCGCCCACGCCCAGTTCCATTGTAAGCCCGCCTGTGGCGAACTAATCGAGACAATCCTCCGGCTGGAGCCGGACAAATCCGCCGCCATCCACGGCATCGTGCTGGATCCGGCGGACAAACCCATCCCTGGAGTCTCCGTCCTCCTCTTTCGCACCGGGGAAGCGCAAGGCGAATCCACGCTGATCGCCAAAGCCTCCACCGACCCCGCAGGCCACTTCGTCTTCGGCCCCTTGGAGGGCGATGTGCTGTATCAGGTCAGGGCGTTTCGGAATGATACGACAATCCGGGTGTTGGAGTGAGGCGGCGGGTGTTTTCCCTACAAAAACACATAATGCTTCTTCACAGGCTTCGTCACCTTCCACACACAGGACAGCCCCGCAGGAAACACCACATAGTCCCCCGCACCGAACTGGACACTCCCGCCGTCATAGGTGACGGCCACTTCGCCCTCTACGAGTACGCAGTGTTCCTCACTGTCATAGTACCAGTCAAATTCCGAGACCCCGCACGTCCAGACGGGCTTGGCCAGCATATCCCGCCGCTCCGCCTCGCTGGGCTTTTTCACGATGATCTGCATATTATCTCTCCTCCCCTTCAATTGCTAACTGCTCATTGCTAATTGCTAATTATATTCACTTGCCCGTCGTCCTGGAAGAATTCCGCCTCCCTGTCGTGGCAGGTGAATAGGATCACCTGGCGGGTCTGGGCCAGTTCTTTGAGCAGGGTTAGCGCCCGTTCTAATCGGGTCTGATCGAACGCCACCAGGGCGTCGTCTAAGATCAGCGGACAGGGGCGCTCCTGGGGCATGGTCAGATCACAGATCGCCAGGCGCAGGGCCAGATAGATCTGATCTACCGTGCCACCGGAGAGATAGAGGATATCTCGGCTCACACTCTCCCCCACCTGCTCGGCGCTGGGGTTGAGATTTTTATCGAACAGTAGCCGCTTATAGGCCCCGTCGGTGAGCCGGTCTATGTAATAGCCCGCCCGCTGGGCGAGTAGAGGAGAAAACCTGGCAGACATCTCGCCGTCCGCCTCTTCCAACACAGAGATGGACAGTTCCAGGGCCTCGTACTGCGCTGTGAGTTCCGCCAATCGATCCGTCAAAGCGCCCCGTTTCGCCCCTAACACAACGGGGTCTCCCAGGACACGGAGTTCGCCCTTGGCCATGGCGTAGCTGTTTTTTAAGGCATCCAACTCCTTTTCCATCCGCTTTAAATCATAGCTAGTCTCGCTCTTGTTGCGCAGGGGGGATTTTAAGTCGTCTTGGGGGATTGCGGCAAAAGGGTCGCCCTCGTAGCGAGCCGTCATGGATTTGAGCATGGTATCGGTCATATCCCGCTCCCGTTGGACGACCTCTAAGCGATCCATCACTCTGCCCACTTCTCCCATGGCCTGGAGCGCCTCCGCCGGATCGCCCACCTCCGGGGCGAAGGTGCGGACAGCCGCCTCGAAGCTGTCTCTGAGCGCATCTCGTTCCGCCATGATCTTCTCGCAGACCACATCCGTCTCGAAAAAGGCTTTTTTCAGATCTTCGCTCCGGCCATAGAGCCGCTCGTACTGCTCCAACTCCCGGAGTAGCGCGTCTGCATCGGCTACTCGCAGGTGGGAGAAGGTCTCATCTCTTTTTCTCTGCGCACGTTTGGCACGGCTCCGCTTCCGATAGAGCAAGCTGCCCAGGACCACAATGCCCACTGTTCCGCCGATAGATACCCAATAGAAGGGCAACCCCGTCATCACAAAGGCGGCCAAAGCGCCGACCACGGCCACTAAGAGTACCCCTATGGAGATCGTATATTTCTGCTGGCCAAAGTTGCCGGCGGTCTCCGCCGCCAAGTTCTCCGCCACAGCGCCTTCGACAGTTTCCCGAGCTGTCTCTACATCGCACCCCTCAAAGGGAGAGATCATTTTCTCCTCCTCCATGAGTTGGAGATCACGCTCCTGGGCATCTCTGACGGATATTTCTTCCGCATATTGCATAGTGCGAACACTAAACTGGTCATAGTTTTCCCTTGCGCCTGTGATCAGCTCACGGGTGACTTGCCTGTCCCCTTTGTTCAACTGCTTTTTCAGAGAGACGATCTCCCAGTCTAACTCCTGTAACTTTTTCCGGGTATCGCGTATATTCTGTCGATCTGACCGCCTTGCGAGTTCTTCGTGGGTCTGTAAATCCGCGGCCAGCTCCTCGCTCCGCTCGACGACCCGTTCCAGGTCCAAGCTGATCTCGTTGTAAGCTGTAGAGGCCGCCTCCAGGCGGTTTTTGGTCTGATCTAACGCCGCGATCTCGGCCTGGATGGCGGGAATCTGCCCCGTCTTGTTGTGCCGCCGCTTCCGGAGCCAGGATTTCAGGGTATTGGCCGTGTCCGTATAGGACACCCCCTCCTCCCCGGCGGAGACCAGGGCGGCGATCCGTTGTTCTAATTGGCCCGTCTGGGAGACTTTCAGCCCCGACTGCCGGACGAAGGCGCTTCGGGCGAAGACCTCCTCGGATACGCCGGTGAGCACCTCTCCCAAATCCTCCCGCATG
>Ga0123352_10010826_pt1 | contig 14340 bp, 7 predicted proteins | sample TergutLab28metaG_FD_89700 | JGI IMG/M metagenome (GOLD analysis project Ga0123352, IMG submission 89700) | Labiotermes labralis P1 segment gut microbial communities from Petit-Saut dam, French Guiana - Lab288 P1 | ecosystem: Host-associated > Arthropoda: Insects > Digestive system > Gut ... | reverse complement strand
TTTTTTTTTTTTTCTTTTTTTTTTATTTTTTTTTTTTTTTTTTTTCATTAAAAGTTATTCAAGTAATATTTTTCAACTAGTTATGTGAACTCACAACAATGTTAAGTTATACACTTATTTCCTAGCTTGTTTTAGTTCTCATAATATTACCTTGAGTCAAAATCTGTGGAGTCTAAAATCTCCAATTTTCAGTTGGTAAACGTTAAGTTCACATTTTTAGAGCAGAATAAAAGTGAAGCTTAAATGGGGAGTGGAAGGGGACAGTTTAGTGGACACTGAAAATTTGTGTGAAAACCTAAAGGAAATGAACTAGATGACTGACAGAGAGGGGTATATATTGAAACTGGTTCTTAAGAAGTAAGCATCTGCAGTAGTAGTAGTAGTTGTTGTTGTGGTGGCGGCGGTGGTGGTATGAACAATTTCAGGATTGGTTCTGGTGGCAGGTTATGTACAAGCAATGTTGAACTTTGGGTTTTACTGCTAAGGAACTTTTTGCTTAAACAGTGATGTAACTAGATAGTAAGCCACACTGATGATATCTGAGCAGTTTACAAATTACTTTTCCTTCATGGCTATTTGTGAAGAAAATTCACCTTCTTATTACATTAGAATACAAATGAAACAATGTAATGAAGTACCCTTGTAAATTTTGCTGTTATTGGTTGTGTTGTGTGTTACTCTAAAGGGTTAATGTTATGTATTCAGTATAAAGCTATTCTTAATGCTTCCGATAAATAACAGTACTCAGAACTCTTAACCCTTTGACGCCGGAATTAAATCCCTCCGAGCAACACTGCCTGCCGGAATTTTTTACTGGGGATTTTAAATTTTAATGCTTACTCTTAAACAAAAACCATATCTCATAGACTTTTCCTTCAAATTTAATGAAATAAAATTTTGCACTCTGCTTATGAATTGGTTAATCCGGGGAAAATTGTTCACCTTTTTATAATAAATTTAGGTCTGTGAATCACATGTATTATATAAAATGTGATGTAAATAGTTCATTACTCACATAATTCTGGCTGCTGTATATGGTCTGTGGCACCTTGGACCACTGCTTTATCACAACACACAGTATTCACAAAGAGGGTGATATATTACAAATTTACTTTTGTGTGATATTCCGCGAAACATGGCACCATGCACAGTCCCACCTCAAATCTGGCACACTTGTACACTGTGCCCTTTCTTTGGCCATAAGAAGAACACAGACAGCAGAGCAGTGGGTTGATTTCACTGGCCAGTGTTTGTTATGGCTACTTCTGCTAAGGCTTCCTGCTGTTGTTGTTCCTCTTCTTCTTCTTCTTCCTCAAAATGATCTTCTAATATCGCTAGCTTTCGCACCTGATTCTGAGTTGGTGTCAGCAACCAGAATTTCACTGATGGCTTCCTCCTCAAGTTTTATTTATTTTTTTCCGGACATTGCTCAAGACCCACAATTGTTTGCCTTGTTTAGACTGCTATGTATAACTCTACACAGTTTCAGAAACGTAATATCAGTGAGTATGAACGTCTTCTACAGTGACAGCAAAACAGATCTAAAGCTACGATGTGACTGCTGTATAAAAATTCCAGCTATTTGAGGGTACCCAAGACGTTGTTACTAGATTGACGGCTGTATTTTGCATGTTACTACTCCATAACCCCTACAGATTACCTCAGCACTACAAGAGGCATGTCTGTGGGCCCTCCTGTAGCTGTAAACATCGAGCTTTATGGATATCTCTGATTTTTGAGCATTAGTTTTGTCTGAATTATATGGGTACAGTACACCACTGACGACCTTTCTGGTCAAGAAGGAGTTTTCACTTCATAGGCCAGTGTTGATATTTCAACCCACAGTGAATTCCAGAGCGAACGATAATCAAAGCACACAGTGTCACAACCATTTTAGTCGGCTGGAAAAAATGCGCAGTTACTAAGTGTCTACATATATATCGGTGTTTGTGGAGGGTTTTAGGAGGTGGAGGGGGTACACTCTGGCTCCTGAATGAAAGCCTGACCTTCAAGGGTCCTGCAGCATAGCAAGCCACAGCAGTTTACCAAATAGGAGTGAACAAAATGCATCCAAACTTCGACACACTGTTTATATTTATTTATTTACTGCAATTGAATTGTTACCTGGTGGTAGTGGTTATTTTACATGTTAACAAAACATGAAATTGGTTACTACTAGATTTAAGTCGGGAGGGCTACATTAGAAGCATGTAGTGGCAACTTGGAATCTTGGAAACCATCTCAGCATTTGATTATAGACACAGGGAAACCAAGAAAAACCTGTGTCGAGATGGCCAAGAGCCTGTGTCGAGATGTCTTTATAAGTCATTCGGCAATGTATAGGGCTCACTGCACGATGTTTTTCCAAGTCGTTCGGCGTTGGAAGGGTTAAGGAATTGAAATTGTATCTGTATTTCAATGTACTTAACACTAAAATCGCCAAGTAGACAGTTGAGTGTGTGTGAGCTGCCTAACTTGTATATAAATTTAGAGTCAGATCATTTTTGTGGTTTGTTTGAGTTGTTGATTTAAGTACCATTATCCTAAGACTGAATTTTATTTTGATTTAAATTCAGTTTTGTAACTGAAATTGATCAGGAATTAAATATTTTTCATAACTGCTGATATAAATTTTGTACCACCAGGGACATGTATGTGAAGAATTACACAATGGTGAATGTGTAATATACAGGGTGTGCCAGTGAATCAGGCGATTTTGCAAAAACTGTTTTTTCTGGTTCGGCAACATTGGGGTGGATTCTGCTATCGCCATTTTGCTGCCAACTTTAAAGCATATTAGTTGCAATGGAGCCATGGACTGGAGCACAACGTGGTTTTGCTGTGAAAGCGTTTTACAAAAACAGTGACAGTTTTGTGATTGCTCAGCATGAATTTCAAAGAGAGTTTGGGATTCATCGCAATCATGCTGTTCCATCAGCCCATGCCATCAAGACCTGGGTTCGAAACTTCGAGACTACTGGTTCTGCACTAAAGAAGAAAGGTGGTAGTGTAAGAACAGTATGTACACCCGAGAATATTGCGGTAGTGAGAGAGGCCATTGAAAGAAGTCCACACTGTTCTGCGCATTGCCACTCTGTATCATTCAGGCTGTCTGAAGCCAGCATTCGATGGATTTTACACAAAGGTCTTCACTTCTTCCTTTACAAAATTGAAGTTACTCATGTGCAACATGAACTTGACTATGTAAACAGAGTTAATTTCTGCCAGACTTTTTTGCAGTTAATTAATCAAAACCAAGAGCTTGTAAACAACTAATTGATGAGCAGTGAAGCTCATTTTCATTTATCTGGGTTTGTTAACAAACAAAATTCTTGTTATTGGTCTGCCACAAACCCCATAGAACTTCATGAGAGACCACCTCACAGTTCCAAAGTCACAGTATGGTGCACGATATCTTCATTTTGGAATTATCAGTCCTTATTTGTTTGAAGATGAGAGAGAAAAGGCTGTAACTGTGACTGGACCATGTTACATTCACATGTTGGATGACTTCTTAGGTCCTGAGCTTGCTCGTCATTCAGTAACCGAAGAAACGTTTTTCCTACGCGATGGAGCTATGAGCCACATCACACGAGATTCCATGGCAGCTGTGAGGAATTTGTTTTCTAACCAGATTATCTCCAGATATGCGGACATCACGTGGCCAGCCAGGTCACACGATCTTTCAGCATGTGATTTCTTTCTCTGAGGGTATCTGAAATCTCAAGTCTTCAAAGCTCCAACACTCTACACAGTTCAGGAGTTGAAACATCAAGTTCAGCAAGAAGTCAAACGAATTCCCGTGGAGATGCTTCAAAGAGTAGTGGGTGACGTTTGCAACAGACTTAGCGAGTGCCTAGAGCGGAATGGTGGTCATCTGAATGATGCTATTTTCAGAAAGTAGGACTTTTTTTTCAATCTGTTAAATTAAATCTAAATTATTTTATATATACCTTGTGTTCATGTGTTAAAACTAAATAAATGAAAGCATTTACTGTTCATAACATTTTTAGAATCGCCTGATTCGCTGACACATCCTGTATGTATGAAGGAACAACACAATCATTTTATGAAGTTATTTTTATTGTCAGGCCAGTCACGTTTAACATCGTAAAACTTAGCCTTTAAATGACCTACATTCACATATGTGAATGCATGTAAAAATCCACCCCTAGAAATTTATATTGTATATTTAGGCGACAAAGAAATTTACTGCATTTTTACAACATGCTGTAAAATCTCTGTTTTGTTTTCACAAAATTCTGTTAAATTTGCAATTTTATTTTCTCTGTTGAAATGATAATATTTTTCTTAAACCATGCACTGAAATTAAATACCAACCAAGTCATTTAAAGGTTAGTGATGTGAATTTGCAATTTTATTTTCTCTGTTGAAATGATAATATTTTTCTTAAACCATGCACTGAAATTAAATACCAACCAAGTCATTTAAAGGTTAGTGATGTGAATTTAATTAATGTGCTAAGTACAGTCCCCTAGGTGGGGGGAAAAATGTTCATCAGTAATGAAGTTAAGAAAATTAAATTGTAGAGTAAACTGTGAGCGCTTGGAATTGGTCTTAAGGCTTGATTTGTTTTTCTTTGTGTTTGCCTATTTTGGCACATGTACTGTTCTTGCTGTGGGCCAGGTAGCTCAGTCGGTATAGCGACTGGCTATGGGCTGGACGGTCCGGGGATCGAATCCCAGTGGGGGCGAGATCTTCTGCACCTGTCCAGACCGGCCCTGGGGCCCACCCGGCCTCCTGTACAGTGGGTACCGGGTCCTTCCTGGGTGTAAAGGGCGGCCGGGGCGTGACTCTGACCCCTCACCCCCTTCTAGTGCCGTGGTCAAGAAAGAGTAGAACTATACCTTTACCTCACTCTTCTTGCTGTGAATTGCAGTAAGACATTAATTTGACAGCTTGCATTATTCAAAGCATATGACATTTCCCAGCATTAAACATAGGGTTCTGGGTGCTTCCTGATGTCATTAGTTCACAATATGGGTATTTGTAATTCTAAGATATATTACAGTCCTTTAGTTACTGAAACTTGAATAATTCAAAGTATGGTACTATTTTCTGGCCAGGTCACATAAGCGTTTTTATTTTTTCACACTGGGTACCCCTGAAACTCTCCAGAATTATGAAATGGCAGCTGCACACATTTAGCTACTGGCAGGTACTGTCCATGTTGGGAGAACTGTGGGACTCCACACTTCGTTGTACCCTTCACAGAGGAAAGCAGAATTGACTTGTACGTGCATGTGCACTGAATGTACACCTTGCTGACTTCCAGTTATTTCTGTGATGCTGGGGAGTGTGATGTCTGTTTTCTGTCAGGGGCTGTACTAATGACAAGCTGCAACAGACAAGAGCAAGCTACTTCTGGGTGGCCAACATGTGAATTATTCTGAAAAGTTCATAAATATATTATGTGGTAACCATGTTGTGCTTGCTACCGCTCTTTACGGATGACGTGATCATTGTGTGTGCTGTGTACTGCTGTGAAAGTTAGGTTGCGAGAGAGCATCATTCATGGTTTCAAAAGTGCTGCAGCATCTTTTGCATTTTTTCATTTTCTTTCCATCCAGTGGTATGCAATATGAAATGAGAATTTTCGAAACATGAATTATTGTTTTCTGACATTTTTTGATGTAAAATACTTTAAATTTTGTAGTAAGTATTTAAAAAATAAATACTAGAAGTGAATCTTCTAGTTCCTCAATCAAATAGGAAAACCATGGCTTATGTCTTCAACCAACCACATAACAGTTAAATGTGCACTGAAAACATTAGATAATTTAAAATTGTACAATTTGAAGCTGGTTTTTTCACTCCAAAGCACTTTGAATTTACAGGGTTCTACAGTATTTCCTTTCATCTTGTACTTCTTTGTGTGGCCAAAAGAATAGTCTTTTCATCAATGAGCAGGCTTTTCTGCATTTCTTAGGGATGTAGGTGCAGTGATGGATGCTGGTAGATCAGATAGAATTGCTGAGGAGACTAGAAGAGAAACAGAAGTGGGAGAAGAGGAAGAAGAAGAAGAAGAAGATGATGATGATGATGATGATGAAGAAGAGGATGAAGATGAAGATTGTGCTGTAGTTGGTGCAGCGGCTGTTCTGATACATGAAAGACCAGTAGTGCTGCAAGCACCAGTTATTGGAAGACCATTCATGAAACAAGCTCCACATTTTTTGAAGACAGCAGTTCAGCAACCAAACAAATTGACATCAAACCAAGCATTGCAACTTCAGAGACCAGATGAAACTTTGCAGCCTGGGACATGTCAAGCTTCTCATTCTGCTCGAGTAAGACCAACAGAGAATGTGAACATTGTGGACCACAAGTCTGGTACCCTTCGACTAGGTGAGTGCTGTTACAATTTACAGTCCCAGTATATGCATACGTACAGTTACACAGGTACATTTACAGTGTAGCATTACACTGGCTAAGATGACTCATGTTATTAGCTTTATTTTAGGGCATCACATGTGAGGCATGTACACTCTTCAACAAAAATCAAGCGGCCTGATATTTTGTACGTCCCACTCAGACTGTGATGTGACGTACAATCGCCATCAAAATGTGAGTCATTTTACTTTCCCCATATTTGTGCATTTGTGGTATTTCTCTTTCTTCCATTCATTACAATCAATCATGCCGTGTGTATATTAACCAGAGACACCAATACATTTTGAAGTTAAAACATTAATTTGCTCCATTGGCAGAGTTAGAAATGCGAGTGACGCAGATATTTCTGTTATTTTTCTGTAATTCTTTTTGCTTTGTTTACCGACATTCTGATTTAGATGGTTCGTGTTTGAATGGGACTAAAGCCAGACATGTGAATCTCGATGTTGCTTGTGGGCCGTAGCGGGACACGAGATCTGACATTGGGCTGCACGATTTGAAACATTTATGGAAAGGAATTGTTGAGCGTATGATGTGTGCTGGGGAGGTCTGGACCGAGGGTGGTTTCACTGTCACCTTTTTTCAGGGGTGGAGTGTAGGGAGTGAAGTACTGTTGGAACAGGTGTGGCTCAATTTTAGCCTTCGAAACAAGTTCATAATTCTTCTTCCATGTGGCCTTCTAGTAGACAATAACCCATTTTTAAAAATATGCTTTTTTAAAAGTCTTACGGGCTACACTGATTGTGGTGGTTATATCATGAAGAGGGATTCAGCTTACACTAATATAAGGGTTAATGACCATATTGTCGCTGCAGGTCACTTTTAATCCATGGATAATCCCGTGCCATCCATTTTCATCCATGACCAGCAGCAGGTATAATATTCTTTTTGGTCCCCGGCTCAAAAATTGTGAATTACCCTAATGCAGTTGCAGAAGACATTAGATTCGGGTGGCAGAAAATTGAAAGAAACTTGACTTAATTTAATGAGAAATCCTTTAGTAAAAGTGTTCTAAAAATCATATAACAATTTTTATCAAGCAATGTAGGCTTCTTTAAGTAACATTCTTAATAAATATTCTTACAACAAACCATTAAACAGGGGTAAGGCACAGGCCATCCATCATTTTGATCATGCAGCAAAGTACAGTTTAACCTTTTGACGCCTAGCATCAACTATAGTGGTCGTACCTCACCGCTAACCTCTAAAGTTGCATTTTATACATTTATTCAACAAATATAGGTACCGAATATTTTAAACATGGTATATACTCTCCGTTTTTTTCTCTTCAAAATGCAGTTTGTTTCATGATTCTAACGTATTTGGTTCCTGTATTATTCACATTCTATATACAGGGTGTGCTAAAATTAAAAAAATAATTCCGGCGCCAAAAGGTTAAAATAAACAACTTTAGCTTTTCATTACCTTTGATTTCATTATTATTAAAAAGTGCGCATTTCGGTTTTCGTAACCACCACAATCAGTGTAGCCAGTAAGACTTTTAAAAACGCGCATTTTTTAAAGTGTGTCTACTAGAAGGCCACGTGGAAGAAGAATTATGAACTTGTTTCACAAGCTAAAATTGAGTTGCAGCTGTTCCAACAGTACTTCACTCCCCACACCCCACCCCTGAAAAAAGGAGAAAGTGAAACCACCCTTGGTCCAGACTTCCTCAGCACACACATCATACGCTCAACAATTCCTTTCCCTAAATGTTTCAAGTCATACAGCCCAATGTCAGATCTCATGACCCGCTATGGCCTGCAAGCAACAGGGAAGTTCACATGCCTAGTTTTAGTCCCATTCAAACACAACCTCTCTAAATTAGAATGACGGTAAACAAAGAAAAAAGAATTACAGAAAAATAACAGAAATATCTGCATCACCTGCATTTCTAACCCTGCCAATGGAGCAAAGATAACTTTTGAAACATATAATTAAATAATGGATGTTTTACTGCATAATTTAATTGAATGTTTGTGAGTATAAAACATATTCAAAAGGAAAAAAATTATGTGCTCCCACTGGGACTTGAACCAATGTAGTTTGTTTCCGAAGAGTATTGCCATCACACGTTAACGTGCTCGGCAACCTCCGGGTGCAGGAAACAACCAACCTTTCTCAACATCCATCCATGGAAGCAGAGCTAGCAAGTCACAAGCCTCAGAAAATTAATGAGCTTTGATTCATGTTTTAACTTCAAATTAAGCAAATGTGTTGGTGTCTTTGGTTAATATGTACGCAGTTTGATTGATTGTAATGAATGAAAGACAGAGAAACGCCACGAATGCACAAATGTGAGGAAAGTAAAATGACTCGAATTATGATGGCAACTGTACGTCATGTGACTTCCAGTTTGGGACTTAGAAAATTTCAGGCCGCTTGATTTTTGTTAAGCAGAGGGTACAATTGAAACTTATTGGAGGGTACTCACAAGTGAAGGTATTGCAACAGTTGGACAGAAATCACCACAGGCATATAGTGTAACACTAACGTGTTACAATGGAGTATTCCAACTGCAAAGAATTTTTTAGGTTGTTGCTTAAACCATAGCATATCATTGTCTGACCTAAATGAAGAGCGTTTTTGGCCTGTCTTATGTTGTCCATAGATGTGAAAATTGCATGGCATGTAGTTGGTCCTGTGTGAGTAAACTCACTGATGGCATCACACTGCTGCACAGCAGTACCAATGCCCATATAGCCCACAGAGTTCAGGACCAACAAAATATCATGCTGTGGGAGGTGCTCAAATGTTCTGCATACAGCCCATACTTATTGCCACACTATTGTCACATCTTTGGATCATTAAAGTCCTGTTAGACAATGATATGCAGGAGGCTGTGTACAGTGGCTTAGGCAGCAGCCCAAGGAGTTCCTGTGCAGATGTGATATGTTGATTTGAGCATCAATGGGACTTGTTTCTAAGTGACTAGGATGATTCTTTTAACTGTTTCAGTACCTTTGCCTGTGAGCGTCCATTCAAGCTGAGTGCTCACATGTAGTGTAGGCAGGCATGGTATATGAGTTCATGCAACTGTATTAGTTACCACACAGTGGTGGTGATATGTGCAGGTTGGAAATGCCCAGTCTGCACGCTTATCAATTCACCTACACGACCTGGATGTGCAGCGTGCACAAGTGAAAGGCCCTTAAAGTATGTCGTGCCAGTTGAGTACCGTGCCAATGAGCAGGAGCTGCATCGTATGAAACAGGAACAGCAGGTGGACAACGAATTGCAACAGGTTTGTTCCTGTCTTGTTTTATCAGTCTTCATTTCCTCCAGAATGTGTGAACATTGTAACAGGTACACATATGATTTTTTATGTAGATTTCATAATTGGTGCTGAAAGATTATCAAAAAGCTTTGTGTTTTTTGAGAGTGTTGCAATCAGACCCAATGTGTACATGAACTAAATACTGGAATTTTTGTGCATGTTGTAGATTACTGCTGAACAGAGACGAAGAGAAGCAGAGGACCAGCATCAGCATTACTTACAGCTGATGGATCTAGACAACACAGACTTGGTCCCTAATGTGGAAGCATTTGAGTGTTCAGTCTGCCTTGTTCAATATGAGGCTGGTGAGGGAGTTGTGCTGCGGGAATGTCTTCATATTTTCTGCAGGTACAGATTGATTTTTATATCAGTAAGTGTTACTGGAATACATTTATGTCCATTGTATCATTTCCACATTTTTTTTATTCCAGTGTGTAATGGTTATAATTTCTAAATGTATTATTAAGTCTAATTTACCTACTAATTGGTGTTATGGGACACAACTTTGCTTATCTGAGAGTCTTTCTTAGCATCTTTGGGCTTCGTGTCCTGTCAAAGCTCATTCTTTTGAAATTCCTAGGATTTTCTAGTATCTGTTGTTATGAAATCTTTAAGTTTTTGGTTACTGATTTATTTTATTGTAAAAATGTGTGATTTGGTCTCATTGTCATGAAATATGTTTGTATTAATGTTAATGCATGTGTCCTTTGCATTACAAATATTTGTTTTAAAGAGTTTTGTTGTAATGCTCAATGATAATTTGTACCTGTTTTTGCTTTAGGGGCTACTTTTTTCACTTTCATGCACTAACTGTATGTAAGACAGGTCAGGTCAGCACATGCATTATAATCTTTCCCATTTAAATTAATGGAAGTAGGGCTTTTCTTTGTAGATTTTTGTTTTGTGGGCAGTTTTCATGGAACAGATTATGTCTGCAAAACAAGGGGGGTGGCTTTGTTAGTCTTTTGCACTGGCTGGAGTTGATCCACAGATGTGATCTGAAACATACTCGTGCATAACCATTTGAAAATTTAATGGTATATTCGAACAAATTTGTTTTAAATCTAGCTGAATACACACCAAAATTGTTTGATGGCATCGCAAAGAAGAAACAACAAAGATGTCAATATAGTGTCTGTTCTACAGCTGATGTTTGACATCAATACAGCGTATGTTCCACATTCTGCTGGCAAATAACTATCGAATCAAATCAGAATAAACATTTCTCATTAAAATGAGAGGAAAACTTGTTGAAGTTGCACAGAAACACAGTTTGAAGACCTCAGGACCACAATTTCAGAGCCTTGATCTAATCTGCATTTATCTGATAGGCTGAAATTTGGTCTGTGGATTGCAAGCTGCCATTCTATAAAGAAATTTTACTCGCTATGAAGCTAGAGAATAAGTCAGGTGTGTAGCATTGTTATGGTACATGTATAACAAAATTATAATAAATTTCTCTAATGTAATGACATATTATAGTGTGGGCAACCTGGATAGCATAGGCCATATAGCAACTCACTACAGGCTGGATGGTCCTAGGTTCATACACTGGTGGAGGGAGATTTTTCAGACCCATTCAGACCAGCCCTGAGGACCACCCAGCCTCCTGTACAATGAATGTAGTGCAGTTCATGGTTTTTGATGTGTGGAGGATTTAGCAGATGGCAGATGAGCCAACTGGGTGTGGTGAATTGGCGAGCGGTGGGTTTTTACTTACTTGGAACTTAAGTGTGACCAGGTCACCTGTGCTGATGGAGACAGAGAGAAGCACTAGACCCAACATGACACTTTCACTGCATTAGTGATTCACTCCTAGCCTACCATTTGAAAATTCCACCAGCCAAAAACAATGCACTGGTCCCTACTGGGTCTCTTTCCCAGGGTTAAAATGCCCAGGGCATGGCATTGACCACTCACCCCCTTCTAGTGCCAAAGTTGAGTAATGAGTAGATCTATACCTCTACCTCCCCTCAGTGCCTGCTCAGCGTTTATGAGATAGTCGTTACCATTTTATATCAAAGTATAGTACACAGACAGTCTGTTGAGGGGGAATTTCTTTGAGCCATTGAGGTTGTGACTTGGACTACAGCTACTGATGACAGTGCATTTAGGAATGACAGATTATAACACAATTCTTTGTTATGAAAATAAGTCTCTAATTGAAAGATCAGTTAGTACTGGAACCAGTTTGTGATCTTGACCATGATAATACCATGTCAGTATTTTTCTATAGATAAAAAAAATATTTTACAGAGTTTAGGTATGTTAATTTCTTCCATCATACACAGTGTCACGTGCTTTGCTGTAGCTTGTTCCCAGCATGAAATACAAAGCACTTTGCATTTTACATAATATATGTGTTCCAGTCTTAGCGGAAATTACCTTACTACAGATTCCAATTTTTGTAAACAATTCTAATCATCATTCAAAATTTCAGAATCGTATGTTCAGTGGGTTTTTTGGTTCACCTCGTGAGATTGTACGGTTGCCATTTTGTTTTATAGTTGAAAGGTGTTAAAAAATTTTTTTAACTTTCAGTGACATAATCTTCATACCAAGTTTTGAAAAAATAATTAAACTGCACTGCTCACACACAGGATGGTGATCCACCTTGGAGAACAGATTGACTTGCCAGGTGCCATGACAAGAAACAAATAGAACACTTTTTTTCCTCCATTTTAGGGCTTGTCTTGCAAACACTGTGCAGTACAATGAAGAAGCTGAAGTGAAGTGTCCTTACCGAGATGCAGAGTATGCGTGTAACAGCGTGCTGCAAGAGAGAGAAATAAAAGCTGTAAGTGAAATTACAATTATCGTCGTTATATGTTGCTGTACAAGAGAGCCTCCTCTTTAGGTGTCTGTGACTGTGCATCGTGAGCAAATTGTGAAGTGAGAGAGAAAACCAACAAGATGCAACAGTTAGATGTTTATTATCAATAGTTTCTCAACATGTTTCGGGCATCATTATGCCCATCTTCAGGAGAACCAGACGTGTGTTACTGCACGTGGTGTGCTGTGCTGTAACAAACGTGGAAAAGGTAGATATTAGCTGTAATGGCTTTTTTGTGGGGCAGTGTGTAGTAAACCTAGATGGAACCTCGTGTGTATATGCGAATGTCGTGTGCAAATGGGTTTGTCGTAGCGTTGGACTGGTATCTGCCTCGTGCGTTTTTCAGGTCTGGTGTATCGGGAGCGGGTGTTCTGATGCATGCGTTGTGCCTCTTTGATTTTGATGGGAGGGGTGTGTGGTGCAGGTGTTATTAGGTGCACTAGGGGGAGTATGCCGGTGATGGGCAGGTTGGTATAGGGGGTGGAGATTTAATGTGAAGTTGGCTACATACCTGGTTCTCCTGGATGTAGTTGGTAGCAGTTGTGGGGTGCTGCGTTGTAGGGTGCGAGCACTGTGAAGGTTACTGTTTGACTAGCAGGGTCATGTAGGAGGGTGGGAGAGGTTGTGATGGCCATCTGGAGCAGTGGGTTGGGTTCGCCAGGGTTTTGTTCGGAAACAAGCCTTCCAGATGAACAGTTCTTCAAATAGGCATTTCACAAATCTATTGGACGTCACCTTTTTTTCAAGTGTTCTGTCTTCCCCTCCGCTGTGCACTGTACATTATTCATTTACCCTGACAACTCTGAGCCATGAACATTGATGTTGTTTCAGTGTACACTAGCACAAATTTTTTTGGCAATGTGTGAATTATTATTTTATGTCTTATGTTTTCATATGTCTGGTTCCTATAAACCCATTTTCCCTAGAAGGTCTTAAATTTGTGTATCACTCTTTCATATTTTCAGGATTTTTCAAGAGTTTAGCCCCCGTGAATGGCAAGTGTTTGCTTTAATTTGGTAATACTGTTTTTTTCTCCTCCAGATTAAAACCATAGTCATCAAATAAGTTGAGTTCTCACACGAGATAGTGGGGAGACGGTGACGGAAATGTTCTGCATCCACACTGCCCTGTTTTGCTGTCTGGAACAAAACAGCACCTGCAATAGTTTTTTTTTAAGATAGTAGAGTAGAGGACTAGGAACAGGTATGTAGTCAAACACAACTAGATCACTGAGGTGTATTTAATGACTGTGCTTTATCTGACCCCTGCTTCGATTCGGTTTGTCAAGCTACGCGTATGTAGAGATCTCTACACCACGCGCGCGCGCATGCACATAGCTAACCCTTAAGTTCCCTAGAGAACCTGATGATGGCCAATACAGGCCGAAACATGTAGTTGTTTCCATCACAGTCATTAAATACATCTCAGTGATCTAGTTGTGTTTGACTACATACCTTTTCCTAGTTTCACACACACAACGGGGATGACACACTTCCTAGAGTAGAGGATTTCAGGGCCAATGTTTTAAGTTTGATACACAACCATCTTCCACAGCAGAGGTAGCAAGTGTAGGTCTAATAAAAAGTTTGTATGGCCGGTATAGGATGACAACAAGTACGCTTTTGTAGTAAGTTTCATGAACATTGAGCTTGCATGTTGTGTGTAAGTAGGCTACAGTCATAAAGATATAGCCTTCATGGGGGGGGGGGGGGGGTGGCCGACGTGAGAATTTTTCCCCCCCTCCCCACTTTTTTCCTGGGGTCCATTCCTTTTTCCTTGGGGACGTTTTTTTTTTAATATACACGCATTGTTTTCC
>Ga0123352_10010825_pt1 | contig 14342 bp, 8 predicted proteins | sample TergutLab28metaG_FD_89700 | JGI IMG/M metagenome (GOLD analysis project Ga0123352, IMG submission 89700) | Labiotermes labralis P1 segment gut microbial communities from Petit-Saut dam, French Guiana - Lab288 P1 | ecosystem: Host-associated > Arthropoda: Insects > Digestive system > Gut ... | reverse complement strand
ACACACACACACACACACACACATTCCTTCACAAGATATCTTTTATATTTGTCAGATACAAGTAGAGAAACAAATATCATGCTGCAGCGTAACTATTGATGATGATAGTTTGAAAGGTGTTTGTTCATGAATGCTCAGTACTGTTGTTGGCATGTTCATAACAACACTCGTATTATACATGTTGAAATATGAAACAGTTCATATAGAGTTACCAACCTTGTAAAGCAAAGCCATCGCATGACAGGCCTGGACAGGCCCTGAGGGTTCCAGGAGGTTGAGGCTCCCAGATTTCAAGACATTCGGCACATGAAGGTGGTAAGATTGTCAGCCCTACGCACTGGCCACCTTTACCCCCCAGGAAATATTCCTGGTACTCATTTCTGTTAGAGGCTGAGTCATCCCCAGGGCCATAGTGCAGCCAGAAGGATTATGTCTGAAAAATTTCAGTGACACCATCGGGAATCGAACCCTCGACCTTCTGGTTTGTATCGCAGTGCCTCAACCAACTGCGCCACCGTGTGCCCTGTTATCAACCCTGTACCAAATTTAAATGACATGTTGCAAGATGTAACAAACATATTTCAGTGACCTTGTGGCCGAGACTAATGAGAGGATTCAGGTCTATGGCTCTGTTATTGGTATTTCATGGAGATGAACAGCACACAGATTGAAATAGCAGTTCAAATATTCTGTGTATTCGTTTAAGATATATGATATTGTGATATGGAAGGATGTGGAATGTGTTACCCAGTGCAAGAGGTGTGAAAAACAGATTTCTATAGTAAAACCAACTAGATGCACCAATGTATCAAATTTTATTTTATTATGGAAAGACACTCTTCATGTTTCAGACGGTATTTCCGTCCGAAACATGAAGAATGTCTTTCCAAAATAAAATAAATTTGATACATTGGTGCATGTAGTTGGTTTTACAATAGAAGTATGTTACGAGGCACGGCCCTATGAATGTCAAACAAACAGATCTTTGGTTAGTGATGCTTTGGTTTTGAAATAGTGTGATTTAAGGTGCACAGTATGTAAACCTGTACGCGGAGTGGCCAGGTCACTCGCAGTGAAGTCCGTAAGCTTGGTCAGGTAGCATTGTTGGGTGATACAGGGAAGTGAAAAATTCATGATCATGCTTCAGTGCCATGTATTCTTGATCTAGTGGTGTAGTGTTTGATTTTATATTTTAGGAGTTCTCATAAAATTAATGCCTTATGAATTGTTTACAAAACTTTTTTTGTAGCTGTACAGTATTGCAACTCTCATCCGATGTTCACACACACACTCATCTCTTGATGTTTTACATCCGACACTATATCATCCACCTGAGTGTGCCCATCTTTACTCTTTGCTGCCAAAGTATCTCATTGAGTAAGTTGGGTGTGGTCATAGAGTGGTATGTAGCCCGAGAACTCATCCGTCAAAATTGAACTCAGTGCATTTGTGCTTGGTAACCTGCCAGCATGTCATACTGTCTGGGTGACTTGGGACAGGGCAGCATGTGGGTAGTGCATTGTCATGGTCCCATCATGGAACAGATTTACTACTTTGTGAGCTGTTTCTCAGCCAGTCACGAAATTCCCCACCTTGTATGGAACCCTAAGGTTCAGTGTAGCATGCTCACAACAGTCCACCACTTGCCCCATTCCTGTGGCAGATGGATCCAGTCCATGGCCTCTCATCCTGTTGCGTTGAGATTGATTTCATTATTAACCTCCCATGTATTCCCAGGTCTTACATGTTGTCTCTTTCATTAATCTTTTCTCCTTAAACCTCTGTATGCATTTCTGTTCTGCCCATACATGCCACATCCCCCACCCACATTATCCTCATTCATTTTTTCACCCTAATTACATGGGATGAATCCATTAGATGTTGATTAATGTTGATGTATGATTGGTTTTTGTGGAAAGTGACGCTTTCATGAAGATATCTCTTGCAAGCAGTGTGACCATCAAATGGAACTTGTTCCAAATTTACCGTCTAATCTTTCGATAATGGTCTGCCTTATGAAGCTCACTAGTATGTAACAGGACTTACCATCATTAAACAAAAGCAACACTCACACTCTTTCAAAAGCAGACTGCTCTTGAAATGTTGTTAGTGTTTGTATTAGTGATAATGGACAAAGTCCTCTTACTTACAAGTGATGTTTCACTTGTCCCAACTTCCTCAAGATACAGTTTGCTGTGGGTTACAGCTTGGCACACAGTGTTTATGTATTTTATTCAGTTCAAAACAGGTGACTTATATTCAGCTGTGTCACAGTGCGTCAAATAGCAAGTATATTTTCGATGCATGACATTGGGACTTACCAGTGATTATTGGCTTTTCTTATGGTGAGAATACTGTGGACATGATTACTTTGCATTGTTGGGTGATAAAATCAAGGGATAGTGGTGGAAATTTGAACCTTTATGACCAGGCGCTGCCTGGAAGACTTGTCACTGCCACTCAGAATTTGAACAGGCAAGAGGTTGATGAACCTAATAAAGTAAATCAGTGAATTTCTAGGAGATCCATATTGTGGAGAATGGTTTAGCTAGTCATTGCAATTGTTGTGGGTTTATCACAAAAATTTTGTGTTCATTGGATGCCACATCAACTTTTGTCTAAAATAAGGAGAGCAGGACTGGAAACCAGTCAGTGATTGCTTGCTTGCTCTCTTGCTTCAAAAGCAAGGAGGATGATTTTCTGTACAGTGTTATCACAGGTGACAAAGTGTTGGGTGTGTCAGTGTGACTGGCAGTTAAAAAGCCAGTCACCTGAATATCATCACCCCACTTCTCCCAGAAAGAAAAAAATTCAAGGCTCAACCTTCTGCTGGAAAATGTGTTCATTTTTTTCTGGGCTACAGAGGCATATTCACAAGGAGTACATGGTCAAGGTATGAGAGCCATAAGGGGTTGAAACGTTTAATCATTTGTGTTTGTGGGGGAAGAAAGCCATTGCTGCTTCAACATAACGCCAGACTCCGCACGAGTGCTGCCACTTCAGGGGCAGTACAAAGCGTTAGATTTTAAGTTGTTCCATGCACCTCCTTGCAGCCTGGATTTGGCAACATCTGACTTCTGATTGTTCGCATGTTCCAAGAAACATTTCAAAGGAATTCATTTCACAAGTGATGAGGAAATTCAGGCTGCTGTAGGAAGATGGTTTTGAGAACAGCCTGAAGTTGTATCAAACAAGAGGGAGAATAGAAAAATGAGGAATAACAGCAGTACACATTCTGAGTTGTATTTGGTCTTGTGTTTCAGTTAGATAACTTATGTAAGTGTAGGGATACGAATATGGAGGCATTACTTTCCAAACATCCTTTGTAATGTTTGTTAAGAAGTAGGAGACACAGGAATGAAAGCTAAACATGTTTTGGTAGGTAATATCATCGGGGTGTTATGACATACTCCTAGTAGGTTTCAGATGTTCACTGAGGGTACTGTGAATAGCCCAGAGCATATTTTTGTACTAAAGTTCTGTGCACATGTTTGTAAGCATGGTGTCTGCAACTGTAGCCACAGCAGTTCCTACCATCCCATTGAGTTCCAGCGAAATGGTGGGCAGTCAGGAACGTAATCATCATTTTCGTATTTCCCCCCAAAAGAAGAAATCAAGTGACGTAAGTTAAAGGGTGCCAGGTGTTGGGGTTGTCTGTGCCATTCGATGACTGTGGATGCCTCTGATGCAGGAAGTCATACCGAAAGTGCGATATCAAAGTATTGAGCCCCCAGTCTTCAGGAATGGCTTGTGTGTAGGCCTGTCTTCTTCCACAGTAGGGTGGGGAATTCCTCTGTGCCTAGGTGCGCTGCACCAGTCATAGTGCATTTGGCAAAAAAGGAAGGCCCAAAGAAGTTTGTCTTAGGTGGAGTACAAAAGACTTTGAAATGGGATGCCTGTTGTACCTTTAGTCTTTAGATGTGGAATGTTGCTGCCCCACATTCTGACAGTGTGTCAGTTAACATTTCTGGACAGATTTAAAGTAATGTCATTACAAAACAAAGGTTTTTTTTTGGGGGGGGGGGCTTTAAAATGTTTGTTGCTGAGTTTTGAAGGAATGTTGCAGCAAAATGTACAGTGAACTTGTTATATTTTGTAACACCTCGTATTCATAATTTTTAAATCTTGGGAAATCAGCTCACGGAATTCTGCGCACTGTCACTTGTGACATGTATAAATTGTTAGGCAGCTTGTCTAGTTGATTTTTTTGGTGTGTGAACAAAAGATGCTCAGGTTTCATTAGCCTTAGCTCAGTTCACGGTTGTTTACTTTGGCTTCTATCTTTACAAATGCAGTGATCCTCGCTGAACAGCCTGCACCACTTACAGACAGACAGTCAGTCCCATTGATGGTTCCCTACTTGGGCTTCTGTCTTTATGAATTTGGTGAGCTTGCTGAACGACCTGCAGATACGCATTCTTATTTGTGGTCCCCTACCAAATTCTGTATGAAACCTCCTTTGCAGTGTACCTACAGATTGCAGTTGGTGGTAGACTGTGTTTGAAATGTGATGGGACACACGCAGAAACCAGATTTTGTCTTTCGCCGAAATGCAGTAGTCCATTTAAATCGGCAGGGGTGTCAGTTCAGTCGACTACTGGCAGCCGAGGTGTGCGCATCAGCGGTAGTAATGCTGGATACACCATGTTTGGATATAGTGTGAAGGGTACTGGCTACCCACTCCATTCACCAGTTTCCCTTCACTTCCCGTCCCATGTGCCATCACGTTTCAACTGGGCTCTACTATAGCACATGCTTGGCTTTGTGTACCAAATATACTGTTTGTAACAGCTGCAGTGTTAGCACCACTGGTGGCAAGGGTTGGAAATCCAGGTAATACAATTTGGGAGATTGATCTTAGTACCTACCTAGATAGAGTCACTTTCTACTTTCCTGTGCATGTATGTTAATGAGCAGTTTTACATTACAGTTATGCAAATTTTCATGTGTGTACCCTGTATTTGGTTAGGAGAAAAAATCATGAACCTCCTCCTCCTCCTCCATATGCAGTATTTAGGTGTGTCTGCAAATGGTGAAAAAGCGACTGTTAGCTTGACCGTGTCCGTCTCTCTTTCTGCATGGAACACCTCTGCTCCCACGGAATGGATTTTCAGGAAATTTGATATTCATGTATTTTTAAAAACTCTCAAGAATATTCAGGTTTGATTAAAAGCTGACTTCATATGAAAATCTGTGTACTTTTATGATGATCTTGCTGAATTATTCTTAGAATGAGAAATGTTCCAGACAACAGTGGTAGATAATATCAAAGCACATACCATATATGCAGTCTTGTTTTCCAAAAACCATGCTGTTCTTGAGAAAAAGTGACAAATATTGTAGTTTGACAGACCCCAGATGACTATATAATATAGCTCAGGAAAGTCGCAGGAATGCGGACATACGCTCATAATATTTAATACTAAGTGCTCTTCCACGACAGCAGTGGTTATGTGAATGTGCCTCAGTGTCACACATTGTAGCTGGACATTTTGATATATTTGTTTCGTAGGTTTGCTGGCGTCAGTTACGGATGGTTCATTGCTGTACCCTTTGGGTTTAATCTGTCAACGTATGTTCAGAACCATAGGTGATAAGTAGGAGGGTGTGGGGGAGAGAGATTTAAACAGCGAAACAGTTGGGAGCAGGTAACTGACGCTAGCAGGCCAGTGTGAGAGCAGTCGCCTACGAGTGTGGTGTAAGTGGGAGTACAGAGGAGTGACTGTGTAATTTTCCCAGAAAATGATCTAGTTGTTCCACTGGATATAGCACTCCATTTATTATATCAAGAATAAAATGAATAAATGAAACATGAGTAAAAAAAAATCACTAAAACTAAATGTGATTCGGTGAACCACACCTGTCTCCTGGTAAGAGGATCACCTACCAGACTGAGCATGTCGGGGCAACAAAGTTACGAAGGGTGATCGTGTGGAACGTACATTGCCTGTCTTGCTCCAGTCTGCTGTCCTTTCCTCCCATGTAGACACACAGATACGTTGTCATTACTCTATTCTTGAAGATTGCCAACCCATGGTCCCTTTTCTTGTGAGAGACCAAGTTTCACACCACTTCCATAAAATAGCGTGAAAAATTGTGATTATGATGGGTTTAAATATTTATTTTTAGATAGAAAACTGTAAGACAGAGGATTTTGTACCAATTTGTAGCAAGCATTCCATTCATTCATTCCATTGGCTTGTGCAGAATGCGATGATTCCTTGCCGTTCTCAGGAGCTTCTTCCATTCCTCTTTGTTTACGTTTTCCTGCCACCCTTCTCCACCAACTATTTTTCCATTCTTTCTCACCTCATCTTGCCATCTATTTCTTGGTCTGCCTCTCAATCTTGTTGTTCCCAGACTCATATATAATAATACCCTTTTGGGAATTCTCTTTTCTTCCATTCTCTGTACATGCCCAAACCAACATAATCTATTTAACCTTATTGTTTCTATTATAGTAAGTTCTTTAACACTTGCATAAATTTCCTTATTGGTTAATATCCTGCAGTGTTCTTTTTCATTGTCATATACTGGGCCTAAAATTCTTCCATACACTTTCCTTTCAAAAGTGTTTGCTTGCTATCTCTGTTAGTATCCAGGTTTCTGATGCATATGTTAAAGTTTTGTCTATTATTGTGTTCTTTAGTCTTAATTTTAGTTTCTTTCGTATGTTTTTATTTTTAAAAAAATTTTGTAGCTTAAAATATGTCTTGTTAGCATTTTTTATTCTTTCTTGCAAGTCTATTTGGTTATTGTTATCTTCATTAAGTGTAACTCAAAAAATATTTAACATTTTCCACTCTTTCAAATGTGCAATTTTTTATTTTTCAATTGTCCTATTTTATTTTTTTTTAAACAGTTTTTCCTTTCACTATCACATATTTTGTCTTTTCTTGGTTTATCTGTAGTCCGAACTTCCTGGCAATGTTTTCCATTTCTACAAATTGTTTTCTTATTCCTATTTCATTTTTCCCAATTAATGCAATGTCATCTGCATATGCTGATATGTTCAGTTGTTCTTTACCAATCCTTAAATCACTAGGAAACATTTTTGTACATTGTATCACTTTTTGTAATGCTAAATGAAATAATATTGGTGTTAAAGGGTCACTCTGTTTCAAGCCTGTTTTATTTTCAAAACAATTTAACAATTTTCCTTCTATTCTAACTGCACTTCTTGTCTTTTGTACACATTTTACACATACAGGTTGGGCAAAGAGTAGGTGTACAGTATATAGTTACTGTATACCTACTTTTGACCCACCCTGTATTTATTAATTTAGCAGGTATTTTAAATTCTCTCATACATTCCAATAGTGTATCTCTGTGTATAGTCATATGCCTTTTAAAAATCAATAAATGTATGTTGTACACTCTGATTGTACTCCCAAAGTTTCTCATTTATTGTTTTCAGTGCAAATATGTTGTCACTTACAGATCTTCCATCTCTAAATCCATTCTGATAGTCCCCTATAACTTTTTGAATATATGGTTTAATTTTTCCCAATGTTATATTTTCGACAGAATTTTGTAAGCTGCATTTCCCAAAGTTATTCCCCTGTAATTCTCACACCCATATCTGTCTCCTGTTTTGTGTATAGGAGCTATGCACAAGCCTGATTTTAATCTGTTCTTATTTTCTTCATGCTTGAAATTTTGATTTTTTTAGTGTTTATTCGCAAATATTTGAAATTTGTTCCACTTTTTCAGTGGTTTTGTTACCTATCTTTGTGCTGTGACTTTGTACTGCATTCTGTTAGTGAGACGTGAACATGAACTTGGGTGTTCCCAGCAGTTCCTTCTACACCAATCTCTTTATGACTGAATGCTTAAACTCCTGTGTTTTCATCTTTACAATCTTCATGTTATATAGCTCAGTAAATCAGCCTGCTCAGTGTACAACAGAAGCTGAAGTGCCCCATTCAGTTGAAATCCCGCTTGGTTTTCTGGGACCTCTTGTGTGAATGGGAAATAATATCACACAAAAGTTCTTTGTACGTAGGTTATTCGGAAAGTAAGTACCGTCTGCGCATATCTCTCGCGCATCCTCGAGACTGTCACTTTGTGCATGTGCAGTGACTTCCTGTATCAATTGAGAAGCCACAGATGCCATTTTGTGAAATTCGTGTTATGTTTATTTCTGTGTGTTAAACATGTTTGAGACAATTGAAGGGGCCGCCAACCATGAAATACGGTCTGTAATTTGGTTTTTGAACTCTAGGAATGTGCTACCAAGTGAGATTCATCACTAGATCTGTCAAGTGTATGGTGACAATGCGATGAGTGGTGGCATGGTTAGGAAATGGGTTCAGATGTTCAGTGAAGGACGAGAGAACGTACACGATGAGGCGCGAAGTGGTCATCCATCTTTGGTGAATGTTGATTTGGTGTGTAAAGTCAACGAAAGAGTGCGTGATGACAGACAATTCACAATTTCTGATCTGTCCATGCACTTTCCTCAGATTTCAAGGACTGTACTCTATGACAATGTCAGTAGTCATTTGGGTCGCAGGTGGCCGCATTCTGTGACGAGGGTATACAAAAACTTGTGCCCCGCTACGATAAGTGCCTCAATAATGGCAGCGAAAATGTGGAAAAACAGTTTGAAGAATGTAGAATCTGATAACAATAAAATTTTATACGAAACCTTACTCGATTTTTTTTACAACAAAACGGTACGTACTTTCTGAATAAGCCTTGTATCTGGTCCTGACTGTAGGTTTCATTTGAACACATTTTTATTAGTCCAATTAATTTTTTGGGTATACCAAACTTGGAATATTATGCAAAACCTCCCTCCTGACTGAATCATAGGCATTCTTGAAGTCAGTAAATGGCTGAGAAACTGTCCCTTTATTTTCCCAGTCTTTCTCAAATATCAGATTAATGTGGTCAGCAGTTTATCTGTTATATGCCATTACACACTAATGATCCGCAAGAATTTTGTCCGCGTAATGGAGTTAATCCTGTGAGGAGAAGATTGTTGGATAGAATTTTGTTTGCATTTTGTAAGACAGTAATGCTTCAGTTAATACTGCATTTGGTTTGCCAGTCTTTTTTGTAAATTGGCTGAGTTAACCACTGAATTACATTCTGGGTATACTGCAAGTTGATTCAATGTGTACTGCAGGATGTTTACTGCTGGATTGAAACATGTATTCAAACAGCAGTCTCTCTTCATGGCTCCATTTGTAGAAACGTTATATTGTGACACTATAGGGCTTTGACGGTGTTCGACTCACTGACACAGTCTTCTTTTTTGTGGATCTTATCCATTTTCGGAAATAAAAAGAAAGCAGTATTTCAGTAGCAGAGATGGATTTTGAAATGTGGTCGACTTTTTAAATTTTAGGCAATAGGTGGAGTCTAGAAAAAGGGAGCTGTGTCGGTGAATTATATTGTCAATCTTACGTCTTTGTGCAGTCACCTAAAACAAGATTGAAATGCAAGTACACATGATAGAAGACTGGCTTTAAATGATTTTATCTTGCATTGTGTAACTTTGCCCTTGTGCATAGACTGTATCGTATCGTATTGTGAAATCGTTTTCTGTTTTTTATTACTTTTTCATGGAACATGAAGAGAGTTCCGTCAAGTGATGTTAAAGGAAATAGACCAACAGGAATAATAACAGGTTTAACCGAGGAAACATCCTTAATGCCTACGATATGTGAAGTTTGGTCATCTGCGTCGACGTCACGTTCGCCAGTGGTCGATGATAAGGCACGTAAATTACGGAACTTTCAGTCCTCATGGCTGAAGATAGACGAACTAAAGGACTGGCTTGTTTATGATGCTTCGACTGACATTGTGAAGTGCAGCGTGTGTAGTACTTGGCGAAGTAATCGTGATTCAAAATTCGTAACTGGATTCTCAAAGCCATTTAAACTGGAAACTCTGAAGATACACGCAAAATCACAGCAACATCTCAATTGCCTGAAGATCCTTAATGTTCCTTTGAAGGATGAGGTAACACCTTAAAGTTACTGAGAAACGTATTGGTGTTGTGGACAGAACATTAAATAACATAGTGTTCTGTGGCGTAAAACAATGGTTGTGATTTAGGCATTCTTTATGTGTGCACAAGTTGAATAATCAGAATAGGTGACTTGCTTTGCTTTTGTATTCTAATTGGGTCCTTAACTATGTTGATTCTTTATAGAGTCGTGTATGTGGAGGAACAGTTATGTGTACATTGTAGTTATATTTGGCTGTCAGGTGGACATTTCAGATCATCTGCATGACGTGGCAGATGGTCTTCAAACTGTGTACATAAATAGTGTTGAGGTTAGCAAGTGATGAAAATTCGTAATTGAAGTGAGATGGAAGAAGTGACTGTTGGACAAACAAACTTCATTTATAAGTGACTGTTAGACAAACAAACTTCATTTGTCAGTTTTTGCAAACTGTGCGAAGTGAGGCATTTGGCTAAACAGTGAATATGAATTTATAAGTAGGATGTAAGGCAAGCCTGTCAGTCATATAGCCCAGCAGTGTCTCTGCTATCATTTGACGGTAGTATATGCCATGGTTACATAGAATTTGGAATCTGTGTAACATTTAGGGTTTAGTGAACATGTTTTTGTGTTTCGCTCCCCTGGTGTGCCTGTTACTGCTATCTAACTTTGCTTCTCCATTGATGGTCATGTATGTACAGCTGCTGCAACCACTACTGTGTCTTGACATTCAGAGGACCGTGCATCGTGATATATTCTTATAATAAAACGAGATGCACTAATATCTCAAATTTATTTTTGGATTAGGACAGTACATGTTTTGGACAGTTTCTGTGTCCATCATCAGGAGTCTAGCACTGTACACATATACCTATTGCTATGTGTACAGCGCTAGACTCCTGATGATGGACACACAAACTGTCCAAAACATGTATGGTCCTAATCCAAAAATAAATTTGAGATATTAGTGCATCTCATTGGTTTTATTATAAGAATTACTGTATCTGTTACCATTCTAGCCTTGGTCTAAACCCATTGGCTTTTGCCAGGTAAGAGGGTGGCGTTGAATGTCGAATCGCATAGCTTTTGGCAGGCAACTGAACAGTTTCAGGGGGATGTATTACTTGGAAGTTGTCTGTTTGTTCAGTTATAATATTTGGTTGGGTAGTTACAAATGTTTATACTTTGTGCAACAACTCAGTAAATTGAGAGACTGTGGGCTGGAAGACAAGGATTCAGTTATGGCAGTGATGTGGATTTTTCTGCTTATCACCACATCCGTACCAGTTCTAGTGTCCACCCAGCTGTCAATGGGAATGATACTCGTTCCCCATTGAGCCTGAAGTGTGTAACTGGCCACTGCCTAGTGCCAGGAGATTTATATTCACTCTTATATATTCATGCTGTGAGTCGGGCATGTTTACTATGTCATCGCTCATTGTTACAATGGGGTGATGGAGTCATCACCAGGTGACACTGGTAGTACAGGGATGCTGATAAGTCCTTAGCCCGACCAGGAAGGAAAGAAGCTAATATTTCTGTCAGAATGGTGTGAGTTTCCTTTGGCACCTTGCCTTGCAGGAAGGGAAACTTGATGACAGCTCGCGTCTCGATGTTATTGAAATCGCACACGTCACTTGTTTCCTTCCTGGTCGGGCTAAGGACTTGCCAGCACCCCGGTAATGTACTTACTGTATCTGCTGTACTGGTACAGACTTTCACTGTATGTAGTATAATCTTTGAATGTAGGTATCAGTAGACAGAATCTAATAATAGCCAAATATTTTGCTGTAATGCAGATGATAAATCATAATTCCTTGTATAGTGTGGCTGTGAGAGCCACAATCAGATGTGATGAAGTTTTTTGTTGATTTAATGTCTGCAGTGTTTTATTAAATATCTGTAAATGGAAAACTTTTCAGAGTTTAGGCATTTAATGCTTTTTTCCTTCCCTGCAACTCATAACTTAATATAGTTCAGATGGAAATGATAAACATCAAGTAGCAAGAGTCATCCATATACAAATAAAATTCCTTAATTTTTTGCAGTGTTTTTAGTGATATTGGTTTGGCATTCAGAGAACAGTGGTTTCTCCAGTTTAGTGAAAAAATGTTTATTTTGAGACCCAAGTACGTAGCATTGTAGGGTTGAGAAAATCACTTAAGTTGCTGTCATCACTGCTTGTTGAAAAAACAGGTTATTGTGTGTATAGAGACAGCAAAAAGAAAATGTCTGTGTGGTTACAGTGCTAATGTAATCACTGTATGTGTTTCCAGTTCATGTAATGTGCTGTATCAACATTTTACACAGACTGGCAGAAGATTGTTGTGAGAATAGAAAAGAAAATGTGGAAACGTAATTGTATGTTCATTGCATCCTTGAGTCATTATGGTGAGCATTGTTTGCCCTGTGCATCTTCAGGACATAGGTACTGAACATTACAGTCTTCTGTAATGTTACTTTTTGTGGTACAGTAAATATGAGTACACGCTCCAAAAGTAATGTGCTTCCTGCATCGGGATGCATGTATCAGCTGCATGAGAAAAAGACATTGATGTAAGGATTGGATTGACAGGGCATTGAACTAGGCAGACCAGTGGGAAAGGTTAGGTTACCCTTGTATCTGTGTATAGCCCCAGTAGGGATGAAAAATTTGTTCGTACGTCACTGTTACAGTCCAGAGATGTGATTGAAACTCTCGTCATCTTCCACATAACAGACTGGATTTGTGGATCACTCTTTGTATTCCTTGTAATGGGCTGATTTGTGGAGCACTCTTTGTGTTCCATGTAATGAGCTGGATTTGTGGATCACTGTGTGTGTTCCATGTGACATGCTGGATTTGCTGTAAATGCTGCATCCATGCTGAGCTGTGGTAAAAATCGCTTGAGCTTGGTGTCATTATGTACATTTCATTGGCTGCATGGCAGCTGGTTCTCAGCTGCAGTGACCATTTGAACCACCCACTTATTTGCAAGTGGTAGTCATTGTAACAACTTTGCTAAGGGCTGGACAGTCTGGGGATCATGGAATCGTGGTGGGGGTAGGATTTTCCTCCTCCTGTCCACACTGGCCCTGGGACTGACCTGGCGTCCTATATGTTGTGCATCGGCTCTCTTTCCCGGGGTTAAAGCAGCTGGGGTATGGCATTATCAACCCACACCCATCTAGCACCACGGTTAAAGAAAGAGCAGAGCTATACCTCTGTATTTTGCTGACTGTGCAGCAAGTGCCTGTAAACTGCGGTAACATTTTAAGTACCATCTAGCTGTCACTGGTCTCATTATGTACATTTCACTGGCTGGAATGCATCTGATTCTGGTGTGTTTTGAATTGAATTATCAGTGCCCATGATTGACTGCACCTGGCAGGCTAGTTAGGCACCAGTGTTACTCAACCACCGGGCTGTGGCCCGGTACCGGGCCCTGGCATCAATTATACTGGGCTGCAGTGTCACAAAGGTTGAGAAACACTGAGTTAGGCAGTCAGAGGTGTTTGCCCCCTTCAGTTTTCTGTTTTCTCCATCTTTATTTTTATGTATTTGAATTGTTCTGTCTCCATTGTTAAACTCATAACCTCTAGTTTATCTGCATGGTACAGATATTACAATAGGTGTGTAATGTATTGCTTTCTTCTGGGTAATTCCGTGGCATCTGAATTTTATATGCCGACCTTAAGCAAATCTTGGAAACCCGTTCTACACAAGCTTAAGGAAAGGAGACAGCCACCTAAAACACAATAGTTAGACCTCTACCATCCCATGATTTACCCCGACATGTGCTCTACTCCTTCACATACTTGCCTGTGGCCTCCATGTGGGTCGTTACCCTCCACAGCCTGTTTCTGTACTCGGACCTGCCCTTACCCCGTCACCCTCCTCTCTATTGGCTCAGGCTATTTTCGAGCGAAACCTTTTCTCATATAAATACCCCGTCATTTCTCGAACCTAGTCATTCTTCCTACCTACCCACCTATGAAGATGGAACAGAGTGTTCCGAAATGTCGGCAAATAAAATTCAGATGCCGGGGAATTACCCAGAAGAAATCATACAAAGTTCAGAACATGGCGAAAGTTTTAAATGTGGTGTGTAGTGCTTGCCTGCTGCTCTCATATCAGCAAATTATGCTCAGTTTTTTTAGTGCACTGCATGTATTGTAATTTGGAGTATGCTTATTTTCTTTCGTAGTGCGAGTTTGTGACTCGGTGAACATGTTGCAGTTGTCCACTGCGGAAATATAGGTTAAATTGAAAAGGAATGTCTTAGAGTCTAATGGGTTGTGAATTTGGGGGGGGGGGGGGGGGGGGGTTGGTGAAAACAAAGGGGTGGTGGTGTGTTGATAAAAAAAAAAAGGGTGTTTTTGTAATGTTTGGGGTAAAATTTT
>Ga0123352_10010823_pt1 | contig 14345 bp, 8 predicted proteins | sample TergutLab28metaG_FD_89700 | JGI IMG/M metagenome (GOLD analysis project Ga0123352, IMG submission 89700) | Labiotermes labralis P1 segment gut microbial communities from Petit-Saut dam, French Guiana - Lab288 P1 | ecosystem: Host-associated > Arthropoda: Insects > Digestive system > Gut ... | reverse complement strand
GTGGCGTGATGAGGAAAAAACAAGTAGAGAGAAGGAGTGGAGGGGAGGGGGAGAGAAAGGAAGGCGGAAACAGCGGGGGAAAGAGGGGGGGGGGGGGGGGGATGGGGGCAAAGTACCGCTGTAATCTGAAAGGAGATTAACAATACACAGTGCACATGTTGAAATACTCATTCGTTAATGACAACTAATGGCGAACACATCACGAACTAGTGGAGTTTAACACCAACAAATTACAGTACAAAACGAAAGGTTATCGACCACCGTGCCAGCAACACGTTAAATTACCACACACAACTATAAACACACACACAAAACAGACATTTCTCAGGATAATACAGTTCCAATAAAATATGTATTTCAATACAGTACTACTCACACTCCCGACGATACGCAGCCTTAGAAATTGGTAGTTTTGCCAATCTTAAGGCAGGCACAGTTACTAGAAAGTATAACTGCTAGAATAGTTGCCTAATTATGCGGTTTCTAAACGACTCTGCTTCGACCCAGATTTCAATTTTAAATAAGACAGGAAGTTGTTCCTAAATGAAGAGTAACTGGCCATCAGAAACGAGGTTGTAGTGGCCTTTAACAAAACAAACAGAACAAGCAAAATTCAATGTTGTTCTGACAAGAGATAATTTGTTTCTTTACGAGATTATGTACGGTTTTGGCCTCACTGGCCATTTGCAGCTCATCCAACTGGTACAGTCTGCTGTTACTGTTAGATCTTAAATGCCACTTTTTAAATTTTAACTTTAAAAAACAGACAAAGCAATTTATGGTAATCTGGTTAGGTTAAATTTCAGCCATGTTTGCATTCTTGTCAATATACACTACTGACCCTAATTGCGAAACAGTACACACAAGGCTTAAAAGATGCAATAATTGCAGAACAATATTAAAGACTCTGCGTTCTGTTTCGTAACGACTGCCACTAGAGTATACTGACAATATTTTTCATATGGTTAAAATTTAACTTAACCGGATTATCATGAATTATCTAGATTTTTTAAAGAATTAAACCTCACAAAGGTATGTTGCAGATCCCAAAAATAATATCAAATAAGAACGGATGTATTGCATGAAACTGCTCCGACAAGGCCGAAACATGTAGCCTAGTCAAATATACAAAATCTTATATAGGCTTTACTAAAATCAATTATACGTTTTAAGAGAAGCATTGAATTTATCCAAGTCTGCACATTAGTAACAACAGGAAATGCAAAACCTTAAGTATTTCAAAATGCTAATCCGGCATACGACTATAGCAGAGTAAAACCACGTAACACCTCAGCTCCCTTCTGCTACAACCCACAGCTGCGACACCGTACTTGCTCTATTGACAAAATGGGAGGGAAGAATCGCGAAACGAGAGCGAAATAAGAGGACTTCTCTCTTAGGTGAGTCGTTCATTGAAGTTAAATACTGTCTATGACACAACACACACACACACACACACACACACACACACAAAATGGCAATTAGTGTGACGTAGAATTTATGAACAGAGAAACCGTTCGAAGTATTTGTCAAGATATTAAGCAAGAACAGTTTTTTTTATTGTATTACAAAACCCATTACTGACAAATGATAATATTCCACTGGAATAAAATCAAATAATACGCATAATTTTAATTTTTCGGGTAGGGGGTTCCAAGGTATTTTCTTCCAAGGCCGCAACATGGTAGTCCAAGGTCTGGTGTTATTGTACAAGAGTGACGTAGAGCGAAGCCAAAGATATTTTATTCACTTTCATTCTGTCACTGACGGATGCAACTTGCAGGGGTTTCATGACCCGCTGTACACGGCACTTGAGAGCACACATAAATTATAGTCTTGCTGAAACTCCCGCATAACTTCCCCTTTTGAATTTCTCCTTGTTACGTTACTCTTTCCGTCATCTATCTTATTACGACACAGTATCCAGTAAGAAATGTAAAGTTATCCCTCTCCACGCCCTGAAGGCACACTGGGGGAGTAGAGGTATAGCTCCATTTAATTAACCTCGGCACAAGATGGTGATGAGTGGTAGATTTCACACTCCAATCGCTTTACCCACGGTAGCCACTGAACAGGAGGCTGGGTGGGCCCCAAGATCGGAGATGAGGGAAATTCAGTGCCCCTACAGGAATCCGAACCCCAAACCGTTCAGTCCGTAGCCTACTCACTATACTGACTGCGCTATGGGCCTACCGGATCATCTGTTTCCAGTACATGTGACATACAGGGCAGGAAGGGAATTGGAGAATGAAGTTGCACTGTGGACCGGTGTGGTGCGCAGCAGTCGCCGCGTGTTCTGAATTTAGTCTGGCCTCTAATTCCTAAGCACTGCAGATGTAGAGGGGTATTTTCTATCTGATCACACACACACACACACACACACACACACACACACAGAGTTCGCAGAACTCTTCTGGACAAGGGATCAGGCCGTCTGTCTAACAAAACACAACATTCACAAGAGACACCCATGCCCCAGATGGGATTCGAACCCATAATCCCAACAAACGAGCGGCCTTAGACTGCGCGGCCACCGGGATCGGCACGTTATAACATCCCAAAAATTTTCTGGTCTAAGAAGACGAGGGAAAGCTAATAAAAATTTACCGAAAATACCTACGACAACAATATCGGGGTGGGCTTTCTGCTGAGTTATACAGTTCTCCCTCTGTTACGTCTCAACCACAAGTTGCCTGTCACCAACAAAAGTCCTGCCTACCTATAGCTTCACAGATTTTTTCAAACGAAACAAGATGATATTATAAAACATTAGTATTAGTTCGGAATATTTTTACGGCCGCTTCAGTAAAACATGGACGAACTCTTAGCCTTATTTCCTATACAGAGCAATAATTGTTGGGATTAACTCTTTCTAAAACACTGGTCTCAGGAAGAGCCACCCAATATTCACAGCTCAGGAAGAGAACAGCTCCAGCATTCAATATGTTACATCCTTTTCTGTATACCAGGCGATGGAAGAAATCCTGCAAGTATTGTAATCTTTTTTTTTAAACTCATGGTTCCGTGCATCGTAATTCATTGTTAATAAACATCCAACCAGATGCAACAGTATGCAGGTATTTATTTACTGCAAAATCACTCTACATGTTTCGGGTGTCACAGCATCCATCATCAGGAGTACTAAAAACTGTAACCGCAACCTCCGGTACAGATCATAATACTGGTACAGCTACTTCCCTCCGATCAGGCCACGTTTGAGGGAAGTAGCTGTACCAGTACTACGACCTGTACCGGAGGTTGCGGTTACAGTTTTTAGTACTCCTGATGACGGGTGCTGTGAAACCCGAAACATGTAGAGTGACTTTGCAGTAAATAAATATTTGCATACTGTTGCATCTGGTTGGATTTTTATTAACATTACTGTAATATTTTCTAAATGTAATATCATCAGACGGCTAGGAATGGACATTTCATTTTAAGGCGCATACTAACTCAGCTCCGCCAAACAACGAAAAGTAAGCCCCGTTAGACCTGCACACAACGTTTGGAATTTTAAATTTTATTACAATGTTAATATTTTAATCATAACTAAGAACTTCATAATGTTTCCAGTTTTAATGTAAACAATAGGATCCCACTGGACAAGCTATTTGACTGTACCTTAGTAATACTGTTCTTTGTTGGCCTGAGGATGGCCAGTTAACGGCCGAAACATGTCGCCAGATATAACCCAGTTGTACTAATACATCTGGTCTTTGCATGTGTTGTGTATTGACGGCACTAATATAATAATGAAAAGTAAAACAATTACGATACATGTAAGGTCATCCCACGGCATACCTGGGTAGGCAAGGAAGGGAGGCAGAGGTACAGTTCCAACCCATTTGCAGGAACCCGACGCTAGCAGGGTGTGGATAGTCAGCACCAGGCTCCTGCCGGTTTACCCGGGAAAGACTAGGTACTCATTGAACAGGAGGTTGGAAGAGCTTCGGGGCCGGTCTGGACGGCACTGTGAATCTCGCCCTCACTGGGACTCGATTCCCGGAGCGTCCAGCCTGCAGCGTAGTCGCTATACCTCTGCCGCCTATGATACGTGTGGTTTAGGCTACATATTGAAGGATTACAAGCAGAACTTCTGTACATCGCAGGGACGACAAAGACAAGCACCCGCAATAAGCACACTGCTGATCCACCAGCACAATTAACATCACTCATTCGGATTCTGTACTGTGAGAAGCCTGAAAGCCATACTTAATATACCATACATTCCTCGCCTATTTCTATAGCCACCGGACCTTTTTGAAGAAGTTTTGTGAGGAATTCTTTGTGGTCTCACCGGCAAGGAAAATGGCCACCGCCTTGACATTCTACTCTCCCCATCAGATCATAACTTGAACACCCCTCAATGCAATACAGAATGTATGACCTATCCCTCACCCCCAGTATCCCGACTCCACACCTCCCTAAAATACAGGCAGATGTCACCCTACATAACATATATAGATGAGAGAATATTTGGAATTCGCTCCCTTATAATAGGGGCGCATTCAGAACTTCTAGATGTGTGGTTTCTGTCGGTTGATATTTAAAGGATTAACGACGCATGGGACAGTACAAATATTATACACTTTCGTATAAATGTTAAGAGGAACTTAAATACACTGTATATCAAATGTGAAATAATTACGCATAAATTTTTATGTCAAAGGGAAAGACAATTTGTTTACAGAGTTCCGCTTCTACTACAGGACCATAAACAAGGCATTAATTTGGGAAGGGAAGCTGTAAATTATGCAACAAATTTCCAATCTGCCATTGAGATGGAATGATGGTGGCCTACAGTTAAATCATTTTACTGTGCTGCAACAAGTAGATGGCGATCCTGTCGTGTTCGTGTTGCACTGTAAGTCACACAAACAGGAAAATGCAGGCAAATAAACACCTGCACCGGATGCACAACACAAGAGGGCGTGTGTCCACCACAATAAAAAATAAATTAAAAATACATTATGTGACTATATTGATTCAAGTATTCTATACTGTAACGCTGTGTAGTCTGGTAGGAATTAACTGCGACTCAAAGGAACCTGATGCCTTCATCTTCAGGATATAAATAGCATCAGAACGAGACAGACAGTTGTTTCTCCCGAAACATCTGAGAATTTATACCAGAATACATGGCAACACGTTCCAGAAAACAGTAAACATCATCCTTGAACACTATTGGTGCAAAACGGACAATTGTGACAGCGGCAAGGTGGGTACATTTGCATTCTTGTTAAGCCTGCCTGTTTGGAGACTGCACGCAGCCTCAGTCTCGGGTAACTGCCGGTCAACTTCGTTTCTCGCCTTCTACAAAGGTGGTATAGGAAGGTGCACGCCATTAAACTGCTCACAACCGAGAGTAAATTCTGGTAAAGAGAACAGAGATAGCTCAGTCGATATAGTGACTAAGCTACGGGCCGAAAAGTTGGGGATTCGAATCCCGGTAGGGGGCGAGAGATTTGTCTCTTCTCCAAAATATCACCACCGGTTGTGGGAACCACCCACCCTCCTAAGAACACGTGGAGCTATACCGTTACTCCTTCTATACAGCTTCATATTGTGTACAGTGAAAACTTTACTTTTACGTCTGGCACAACGACATGACAGTAAGTGGCGGTATATTCAGGTCTTCTTGGACCACGCCATGCAGTCCCAGGAGTTTGCTACCACAACCTGCAGAGTGTGTCTACTGTATTTGTAACAGTCTATGCGGCTTTATAACTAACAGAACTTGAACCTTATATGTGTATATTCATATTATAATAGAGTGGGCCGCGTAGCGTAGTCGCTACAGCGACTGGCTACGGACTGGACAGTCCGGGGATCGAATCCCGGTGCGGGTGAGATTTTCCACACCTGTCCAGACCGGCCCTGGGGCCCACCCAGCCTCCTGTACAATGGGTACCGGGTCTTTCCCGGGGGTAAAGAGCGGCCGGGGCGTGACGTTGACCCCTCAACCCCTTCTAGTGCTGTTGTCAAGAAAGAGTAGAGCTATAACCCTACTCCCCATATGGGCCGTACGGCCTGTACAGAGCCTCAGTGCCTGTACAAGGGTGCACTTTACCTTATCTTTTATATCAGAACAGACTCTGAACTCGTCACAGTTTTCTAGTTACGGTCATCTTCAGGTGTGACACAAGGCATAAACCACTATAAAGGGAAAAATATGTCATTCGTTCTTGGTCCAAACACCAACCTTGAACCGGTTATATTCACAGGCATTTTGTGGATTTTCCCCTAAGCTAATGCCAGAATAATGACTTTACGCATGTCAAAATAGGTCCCTTCCATATCCCATCAGGCTAGCTATTTAAACCTGCCATAAGTCTTTACGAATTATACTGTTTTACCTTAGAATTGCAGTGGCCCAATTAAATATGGAGCCACCGGAAATTGAGGAGACAGAAACAATGAATTACGTAGCTGAGCGCTCTATCGCCCACAATTTTACACACACACACACACACACACGCACGCAAACATGCATTAGATATACCATAAAGAAAGCCAGATCGATATTTCAGAATCGATTGTCAGCAACGATCTGAGCGCTATGTGAACGTGTGACGGCACGGATGATGTAATTATGTAAATTAGCGTCGCTTAGAATACTTCTTTTGCGGAAACAGGTTTAACCTAGACAGTGTCTTCTTCGTTTATATGGCAAGTGACAAATTTAGAAGAGAATAAACATTTGTTTGTTAATAGAACACATGGAAACGTTCCATTATTCGTGCGTTACTGTAAGTTTATGCAGTTGCCGCGAGCAGCACACTGTTTCTGTGGTGTAATACCTTTCCTTCAGTCTTGAAATATTTTAATGTCTTCAAAATATGTGTCACTACAATACTGGCATTTTGGTCTTTCTGTCCTGAAACATTATTGGTGTAGACAATTATGACTTCTAGAACAAACGTTCAAGGGCATATGAATGAACACATGTATGCTGGTGAATTACTATAATTCAAAGGCGTAGGTCTGTTACCAATCGCTTGCTGGGAAAGCGGGTTCGAATCCCACCAGGGGCATGGATAGCCCTTGTGAATATTGTGTGTTATCGGGCAGAGGTTGCGACGGGCCGATCCCTCGTCCAGAGGAGTCCTAACGAATGTGTGTGTGTTATTGATTGTGGTCAGGTGTAAGAATCAACCACTACAACTACAATGAGTAGGCAAAAGAGACCAGACTAAGAAAGAAATAAGAAATATTATTAATAATGAAAGAAACTCTAATACTTCAGTAGAACCTGCAGCTAAATTTAAGATACATTTTGTGGATAAAAGGGACTGATGTTTGTAAATTTTACGACTCGGTATACTGTAGAACATGCACTGTTAAGCAATCCTGTTTACAGGGGTGCTGTTAAGTCCTTAGCCCGGCCAGGAAGGAAACAAACTAATGTTTCTGTCAAAATGGCGTGAATTTCCTTCGGCCCCTTCCCTTGCAAAAAAAAAAAACTTGACAGCTCGCTTCTCGATGTTGTTGAAATCGCGCGCATCCCTGATATGATTCCGAGCTTGTTTCCTTCCTGGTCGGGCTAAGGACTTATCAGCACACCGGTATAAAAGAATCATATCAGAGGTTAATTAAAATAATGGCCAATTAAATTTTTAACTTAGAAATTCGAGATTCGCCAACCATCACCTTAAGGCAAGTTCGCACGCTGAAAGTCTACACCAGGCCCGCTCAGCCTTTTATGCGGTTCGGGTAACTTCGTCAAAAATTTGGTCTGCATGAAACATTAAATTCAAGATACAGAACAAAGAATGATTACATGTACATATTCTGAATAAACTAAATTTAAACTGTCCAACACAATATAGGTTTATTGTAATTGCGCCTTACGTGTATGCTACATGTTTCGGCCCTTTCTCAGGCAACATTCAGGCATGTCAATACAAAAATCATTTAAAGGAAGACACAGTTAAGTAAAATGTAAGGGGTCCCTTTTATACATTTATTTCACCCTAGCTTCCTTTAAATGATTTTTGTATTGACATGCCTGAATGTGGCCTGAGAAATGGTCGAAACATGTAGCGTACATGTAAAGCCCAATTACAATAAGGCTGTATTGTGTTCGGCGGAGCAAGTGTAGTTTATTTAGCAAGGAACATAGCTAGATGGTTTCCATAAACAGTACGTATTATCATTTAAGGTGACTGTAGCCAACCTATGTATGAACCCACACGTCATGCAAAGTAAAAATATAATAACAAATTAACTAACTCCATAGAGAAGAGTCCTTCCAAAGGCAACAGGTTCTCAGTTAGTCAAGATATTCCCCGCATTTTAGGGAAGGCTAAGTTTTATGACCGCATTCACGACAGCCCTACACATGACCTTTTCCTGAGCCAGCTCAGTCCATTCCTGGCCTCTAATCTTATTTATTGAAGAACTCTACCAATATTATCTTCCCATCTAAGACTAGGTCTAACAAATAGTCTCTTTCCCTCACCAAAACTCTCTTTGCACCTCTCTTCTTCGCCATACGTGCCATATGCCCCGCCCATCTCATTATTCTTGATTTGATCAGCCGAATAATATTTGGTTACGAGTAGGCAACATATCATAAAGCTACTCTTTATGTAATCTTCTCCACTCCATTGTCACTCGGAATGTACTGAAAATAGCAAAAATGTATAAAAGTGCAATTCACATCCCAGGCTGGGGTGTAGCTATTTTTAGCACATTTTAAAAAAATGAATGTAGTAACTTTATGCATGTCTCCATAAATACACAATTCATATTGTTTCAACATTACTTCGGCATTTTCTCTCGGCTTTGCCAAGGAAAAGGTTAAAAGACGTTTTATCGTTTGAAATGTCTCTACGGAAAACATTACACTGTGTCGTGGGCAACATGTTGACCGCGAGCTAAGGGTTGAGCGGGACTGATCTACATTAATATTATACTGGAAACATATATATATATATATATATATATATAGAGCTGAACCTGGTCGCTATCAAAAGTCGATATGTGCCCTTGAGACAGTCTCGTCAGTCCGCCCCTATATTAACCTGCCAGGAGCACAGCGCACACGCCACTTGGTTAAGGGATTCGACGTCTCATCGCTCTTTTAGGGAACGGTGTACAGGTTGCAGCAGTAACGACGGTACTTCGACACCATCAGAGTTAAAGCACAGGACAAATGCAGTGTGATATACATGACTTTTGCACGGAGCCACATGTATTGTGTCGACTGTCCACGCAGGAGGGGTGGAAGACACAAGCAACTGTACAGCCATTGATTGACAAGTCGCAGCGTGCCCAAATCTAATTCAAATCCAATCTAATCAACATCCAAAGCAGTAGTCAGGGGTACCAACGCAAAATCTGCTGCTGAGTAACAAGAGAGTTCCTACGTTTCTGTTAGCAAAGTAGTATGTTGCAGAGTTTAGGCAGAATTTTTGTTCTATTACTATGTCCACTCGAAAGAGATTTCCATGTACGTTTCTCGATATCCAGATACCACGAATACAAAAATACTAAAGGGACAATAATGCCAAATGACAAGATGTTCCGAATATCAAACAGTTAAATACGTGTATGTGAGCATGAACGGTGAAAGCAAAGAATCCGTCAATGTAAAATCTGATGAACGGTAAATGTAAAGGTAAAGGTCTCCCCACATCGTGCCGTGCAAGCACATAGGGGGGGGGGGAGCAGAGATAAAGGGCCACTCATTCTTAACTTTGGCGCCAGATGTGTTGGGTTGTCGACGCCACACCCCGTGCACTTTGCATCTTGGACAGGAGGCTGGGTGGCCCTCAGGGCCGGTATCGATGGGTATGGAAAAACCTCGCTCCGATACGGATTCGAACCCCGAAACGTCCAGCCACAGCGAGTTGCTATACCGAATGGAGTTAGGCTGGTTACGAATTCTCGTTAACAATACTAGTGATAATTGTCACAACAGCATTATTACCCTTGGCAAGGTTGTTCTGAGAAACAAACAAACTGTGTATCAGTCTACATAACACACGGCCCATTGGAGTGCACCGTGCGACTGGTGACAGCTTTTGGAAATATTAAAAAAAAAATTCCACCATAAACACGTACAAAAACAAGCAACGTTCTTCACTATCGACTATTTGGAAGGCATTACGAAAACGGACACTACAGTTATGACCCCAAAATGCGACCAGCTTGTTGCCGAAAACAGAAGAAATATCCGTCGATTTTAAGGTTGGACATCCTTTTAAGTTTCAAGTGAGTAGTTAAGTGATAACATTTTATGTTTTTGGTTCCTTGCATCGCTGATCTATATTAATAACTGTCCAACGAGATGCAACACAAAGCAGTCTATTTATTATTCTGCAAGTTAAATCTACATGTTTCGGGTGTCAACCACGTCCATCATCAGAAGTACACAAAACTGTAACTACAGCCTCCGGTACTGGCCATACTGTGCTGTGCAGCTACCTCCCTCCAACGTGGCCAAGCTAGCTTGGCCACGTTGGAGGGAGGTAGCTGGCCCGTACCGGAGGCTGTAGTTACAGTTTTGTGTACTCCTGATGATGGGTGTGGTTGACACCCGAAACATGTAGATTGAACTCGCAGAATAATAAATAGACTGCTTTGTGTTGCAACTCGTTGGACAGTTAGTAATATAAGTAAAAACAGTCTACACAACTAATTACGTGTTTAATGAAGCAAAATGTTTCGGCCTGATAATGACCTATTAATAAGGCCGAAACGTGTTGCTCCATTAGAAAATTACATACTTAGTTGTATCGACTGTTATTATGTAATTATTAGAAATATCTGTCGTTAAATTTGCAGGATGATTACGAAAACCACAAACGCTCTCTTTCAACAGAGTATGTTTTTTCTTCTCCCCACAGTTCATAATTAAAATTAAAAGTAATTTAAAATTATTTAGCTTATTTAATTTGAAGAGGGGCGTGATAGCTCAGTCGGTATAGCGACTCGCTACTGGGCGGACGGTCCGGGGATTGATTCCTGGTGAAGGCGAGATTTTCCGCACCCGTCCAGACCGGACCTGGGGCCCACCCAGCCTCCTATACAGTGGGTACCGGGTATTTCCCGGGGGTAAAGCGGTCGGGGCGTGGCGTTGACCACCAAGTCCATCTAGCACTGTTGTTAAAGAAAGAGTAGAGCTATACCTCTCCTCCCCTCTGGGCCCTCGTGGCCTGTTCTAGGGTGAACTTTATCTTTGCCTTTATTTAATTTGAAAATTACTAGTGAAGCTTCAATCCCCACCCCCACCCCAAACCCCCAACCCGGAAATCTGTTCCTGAGGCCCGCAACAGTTTTCTTTGCAGCAATATGGTCTTCTCCGCTTTTCCAGCTGCCAGCTTCTGTACACCGTTCACACATTCCACTCAGTGCACTGTGCGCGTTGCACTGAACTTGATATACATCTCAATAGAATTCATGTTTGCACTTCGTGATGTCTTTCCAGGAAATGACAGGCAAGTGCTAACAAATACCGGAGCAAAAGAATATTCATTCATCCCTTAAGCCGGGTAAGCTCAGCTGCTGCAGTGACAAGGATACAGGCCGGATGACCGGGGTATCTGAGTCAGATACTTGGAACGGCACGTTTCTCTATTCCGAAACTTCTAAACCGGCTCTGGGGGCCCACCTAACCTCTGTTGAATGGATACCAGTGTTCTTTCCCGTAGGTAAAGCGGCCGGGACATGAAGTTGACCACTCATCTCTGTCTAGGTTCAAAATGTATGGATGTATAACTACACTTCGCCATATGCTTTTATTATGTGGTGCTGGATTAAGCAGAGACAATATTACTTTATCTTTAATGTCAAAATAAATTCCGTTGAATGTAAAATCCTTCGAAGTCTGATTAATTCTTTATGTTCGGCACTAGGGACGTGTGCCAGGGCCTACCCCAAGATGATTATTTAAAGCTATTCATTCAGGCTGCTTAATACTTACGTGTATACTATAGAGGATTCTGCAGATATAGTCTCAGTGACAGACAACGTGTTGCCTTTGTATTTTTTTAATATTGGTTGAGGCCTAGAGCTAAAAATAAAGCAAGCAAATAAGATTTGGCGCGGCTTAGTTTAAAATATGTGGGTCTATTATTAATCATGTTTTAGATATTAAAGTTTTAATCTCCCTTAGACGCTCTCTACAAGCAAAATAAACAGACCCACGCTATCTATCTGCATTGTTAAAATTAATGTGAAATTTTATGAGTGGCTTCCTGAAAGATAAAAAACAAAATATGTTCCAGATATGTGATTTTACACCCAGTACCTCTCTTAACCCTTTAAAGACGAAACGTAATCTGTTCTCAATATCGATTTATTATCCAAACACAAGTGTTCTGTTGGTCTGGATTATAAACCGATATGGACTAACTGGCAACTAGCACAACGGGACGATGTTACCCTAATTTCTGATATGTTTTATGTACGAAAAGAAGAAGAGAACTACTATCTCCTGGGCGGCAATTTCTTAACGTCGTTTCGGGACAACCTATAGGTCCTATCTTCAGGGGTCGAGAATAAAAAAAAGAGGTTTAATATAAGGACTCAGTGCGTACCGCGCAGTAAACACTCTCCATCTCGGCTATAAAAAGTCACTTAATATTGCATGAGGTAAACGTTGCTGTTTGTTCTGAGATCTGTACAAAACACACAAACACAACGTGAGTAATTGTAGAATTTTTGAGTGTTAAACCTGGTGGTATGTACAGTAAGCTATAGGCTTTAAAAGTTTAAGAATTTCGGCAGGAAGTATGTTTTATAGTAAGAATAACATCCTGTTAGCCTTTCTGCGCGTAAATAGGGTGCAGCCGGGATAGCTCAGTTGATAGAGTGACTAGATTATCCATTGAATGAGATGACTCTAGAATTCCAGTAGGGACAAGACATTTTTCTCTTACCCTAAAACTTAGACTCGCTCTGTGGACCACTCAACCTCCATTTCAGTGGGTACAGGTGCCCTTTTCTGAGGTCAAATCGGCCGGAGAATGATTTAGCTCCTCACCTCTAGCTAGCACCAAGTTACAGATAAACAGAAACATACATCTGCTATACCCTTTTACTTTACCCACATCTAGTTAATGTGTCAAATTTGTATTACTTACTAAAAAAAATCAGAATTATAGGGACACCGCCCACTCCTAAATTAAATCACCTTGCGCTAAGGGCGACACCTACTGTGGCTGTACAGTATAGTGTATAGTGTATAGTGTATATTCGTCATTCTAGGAAATACTGCTCCTTCCATTGCTGCTTCTAGGAACTGCTAGTTTACTATCAGTCAACACAGAAGTATTTGGATTCCTACGCCATAAGACTAATAGAGCGCCCTGAATAACGTATACGCTAGCTTCAGTATCAGTCTTACACATGAGTGCATATAAGTGGAATAATCCTATAGGAACATGCCAATTCTGAGCGGATAATCTACCAATCTTACACACGAGAGCATATATGTGGAACAATCTTGTAGGAACACGCCGATTCTGATCGGATAATCTGTGTGCTGAGTGCTATCTGACGCAAAGCTGACAAGTCTGTTGAAAAAGAGCTTCTAAGTTCTTAAGTGAAATTCAAATACGTAACATTGAGCAACGAATTTCTTTGAGTTCGGCTTCTAAGGTGTCTTTAAAATTTTACTTCTGCTTCTAGACATATTGCACGCTGCTTTCACCAGTACCTGAAATGCGTGGGCGATTTTCTTCCAAAATGCGGCCGTTTTAGTAGCCACTTCAAGCAAACGTGTATATTTGTATATATATATATATATATATATATGTATGTAGGTAAGTACGTACGTATGTATGTATGTATGTATGTATGTATGTATTAGTATGTATGTATGTATGTATGTATGTATGTATGTATGTACGTACGTACGTACGTATGTATGTATGTATGTATATATGTATGTATGTATGTATGTACGCATGTATGTACGTATGTATATATGTATGTACGTACGTGTGTACGTATGTATGTAAGTACGTACATATGTACGTAGGTATGTATGTATGTACATACCTATGTATGTACGTACGTATGTAGTTATATACGTATGTAGGTATGTACGTACGTAAGGATGTATCAACGTATGTACGTATGTAGGTATGTACGTACGTATGTATGTTCGTATGTACGTATGTAGTTATGTATATATGTATGCTGTTTGTATGTATGTACGTACGCGTGTGTATGTTTGTATGTATGTATATATATATGTACGTGTGTGTATGTATGTATGTATATATATATATATATATATATATATATATATATGTATGTATGTACGTGTGTGTATGTATATATGTATGTATTACGTACGTGTGCGTATGTATATATGTATGTATATACGTGTG
>Ga0123352_10010822_pt1 | contig 14346 bp, 12 predicted proteins | sample TergutLab28metaG_FD_89700 | JGI IMG/M metagenome (GOLD analysis project Ga0123352, IMG submission 89700) | Labiotermes labralis P1 segment gut microbial communities from Petit-Saut dam, French Guiana - Lab288 P1 | ecosystem: Host-associated > Arthropoda: Insects > Digestive system > Gut ... | reverse complement strand
TAGTTAAATCACTAATTCAACATGAAATGTACAGCATGTAACATAAGTATGGCAGTGCAGCCATATACAAAAAGAAGTCAGTAAAATACACCACATATCAATTATAAGTATTCTATACAACACCTCCCCGGTTAATGAGAAGCCATTTTACACCTGAAATGGCTGGTTATACACATAGTTCGAAAGAGAGATGTAGCCACACAGGGTTGAGAGGCCTTTGAAGGTGGGACGGGTGGGCTTGTCCACCTTCAGACTGCTTTCGCTACTTACGTTACTACTGGTAGCAGTGTTCTCTTGATTATCCGGTCCCAATGCATGAGACACTTCTATAGGTGTGGTTGGTGCCTCCTTTCTGTAGAGACAGGTAGGCATCCACCTACGCGTGAGGGTATACAATTTGAATAACAAATAAATTAAGATAACGCTCACTATTAAGGTCATCAAAATATAGTGGGTATTGCGATGAATTACACGATTGTTCCTCCATTCCTGCTCATTCACCTTCTCCAGCAAGTCAGATACTTGTGTACTTGCGGATCGTAAGCCATCTAGGTGAGCGATAGTGCTCTTATACACTACCTCTACTGGTGGCTGGCAGAAATTTACCTTAACCCCCTAGTTCTTCACAACAAACATTTTTAAGATCAATCTGGGATAAAAAGTCTCCAGTTACCTGCATGCTAATATTGCCAACAACAGAACTTCCATATAGGAGGGTGCTAGTGCTATATCCCTTACAACCTGAATGTACCTGTAGTTTACCTATTCCTTTCAAATGAACGTCTACAGGGCTATGGTCGTAACATAGGATGGTAATGACATATGGGTGTGGGGCATAAAAAATCCATGAATTTTTAGAGAGTTGTGTCCACACGGTGTTGGAAAGTCTTATTAATCTAGTGTCACACACTGGAGGGAGGCTGTCTCTTTTATGGAGCAGCGTCACTGCACACGATTCCATGGTAACAGTAGACAACAGTGTGCGCTGGTGTGTGCACACGTAGCGGCGTGGCTCAGCCAACTTACACTTAGATAACTCGCCTTCCTGCATAGTAAAATAGTACTGCTTGGTTTGGTCTAAACACAGCACAGAGTCTCGCACATCTATGTAGAGAAAGTGTTCTTGATCTACCAGTACGGGAATGGGAATCATCCTCAGCACGGTGAATGTTCTCTTGTGCACTAAAGGCACTGATATCACGTATCCTAACCGTTTCCTGTAGGTATACACACAAACATCACTGAACTGGTATATTAAGTGCAGGTAGTCTTTACCCAACAGAAAAGGAAGGGCAGTATCAGCTGGGAAAGACGGAATACTGCTTCTTAGGGTCTCCACAAGTAGGGCAGGTGACATCACTCGTGGTGGTAGGGACCCCTTCTGTGCCTCGGCTATGTTGTCCACCAGAATATCCAGCGTCCGTTGGACGGCATGCAACGCATCTAAGGCCTTGGCGATATGGTTTTCTACAGCAATCTCCAGTGACAAAAGATAAGTAATGTTTTCTATTTCAGAACCAAAAGTCACTATGTACGTTTGCAATTGACTTAATTCTTCTCTCATCTTAATCTCATTATATTCAACGTCAGTTAACGTCTCATTAAATGTACATAGTGTCGATTTAACTATCAGCAATTGCTGTTTCATTAGTTCGGTCAGGGTGGTAGTACCCTGCTCAAAACGCTCTATCTGATCATGGTAGAATTGTGCATCCTCGTCGTCCATAGTACCAAATAATGCCTTACTGATTTTACCCACGAAATTAAACAATCCCCTTTTTTGTCTTCTATTCCCATCTTCCCTCTGAGCAAGGTCAGACAACAAGTGTCTGGTATTTCTTATCTGTCGGAGTTTGTGGACCACACTATCTCCGAAGTGACTGCACACAGTCCAATTCCTAACAATCATCCTAGAACAAGTCTGATCTATGTACCGAACATATTGCTCGAGACTGGAAGTCTCATCATCTATTGCGTGCATAGGAACGTATACTATTAGGGTCCATGCTGTATTTGACAGGGTGGCGTAACCTAGATGCTCAAAATAGACACCAGGTGACTCTTGGTAAACATTCATTTCATAACCGGTATCTCCCTCAACAGCTCTAAATATCGCCCAAACAATCAGCGTGAGAATTCCCAACGTCATCTGTAACAAACAAATACGCGATGTTACTACCTGTCCCCGTCTAGTAAAATGGTTTTAACCGATTAATGTGCACTTTGACTGACTTACGTCCCCTAACTATTGTGGCGTTTACCTTATCCATTTCAGTTATGGTGTACAGCCCGATCCACTGCACACTTAACTTGCGCGATCTACAGCGGTGCACCGTTTCATCAAAGAGTAGAACCTTATCTCCAACCTGTAGTTTAGTTTGCCCTGCAGTCTTGTCATAGTGCTCTTTACTTTTGCCCTTGCTCTCAATTAGGTTTCGGTGGGCATGGTGATGAACAGTTTGTAATCAGCCTTTCAGTTCGGATGCGTACTCATCATAGTTATACCTGGGTTCCGGCGGCTTCTTCAACGCGGAGTGTAGGGTTGAGGGGTGTCCAAACAGTAACTCAAACGGAGTAAAGCTTGTAGCAGAGTGTTGAGTTGTGTTATAAATGTAAGTCGCGAACGGGACCCATGAGTCCCAGTCGGTCTGATCCTCGCTCATGTAGTGGCGGTGGTGCTCAGCCAGCATGCGGTGGCTCCGTTCGATGCCCCCTTGGGACTCCGGATGAAACGCCGTGGATTGAATCTTCTTGATTTTGAGCAAAGTACAAGTGTTTCTAAACACCTCACTCATAAAGTTAGTGCCCTGGTCCGTTTGTAAAATTTGTGGAGTACCGTACAGCAACACTATTTTCTCAACGAAGGCCCTGGCTACAGTTTCCGCGTCCTGTTTCTCCACGGGGACAGCCACTACGTACTTACTTAAATCGTCCTGGAACATTAAAATGTATTTATTACCCTGCAATGTTACTGGAAGAGGACCTACCACATCAAGGTAACACTTCTCAAAGGGACGCTTGGCCGTCGTAGTTAACTGCATCGGCGCCTTGTGTTTGGGAGGTAAGATCTTATTCACTTGGCAACTCTTACACTGTTTTACATACTCCTCTACCTCACGCCTCATCTTCGGCCAGGTGTATTGCGAACTGATAGCGCGGTACGTTTTGTTCATTCCCCTATGACCACCCACAGGGGAATCATGGAACTCTTACAAAATCTGCTTCTTCACTTTTTCATCGGGGATCCCCTTCTGTTCCTCGAGAGCATCTACACTGCCAATCCTACTCAGCGCATCCTGCTTTTGTGAGCAATTTCATAGTCATATTCTGCTAACTGGATTTTCCATCACATTAGCCGCTATCCCGGTCCTTAACATTCATAACCCATACTAAAGGTTTGTGGTCACTAACAATTTTGAATTTTCGCCCACATAAATATGGTCTAAAATATTTGGTTGCCCATACTATAGCGAGTAATTCTTTCTCACTAGTAGTGTAGTGGGATTCTGTGTTATTCAAGCTGCAGCTTGCATAGGCTATCCGCAAGTCCCTGCCAATCAGTCCCTGTGACAACATGGCACCCAATCCCTGATTGCTAGCGTCGGTTGTCAAAACAAACTCCTTGGAAAAATCAGGGTACTGTAAAATAGGTTGCTTGGTTAGCTTGGATTTCAAGTGTTGGAATGCGTTTTCTTGGGCCTCGGCCCACTCGAATTTAGTGTCTTTCTTCAAAAGCTTATATAAAGGTGACGCAATCCTGCTGCAATTTGGGATAAACCGTCGGTAGTAACTAATCATACCGCAAAAGGCTTTCAACTGTCTCGGATTGGTGGGTGTGGGAAATCGCTCTATTGCCGCTACCCTTTGAGGGTCTGGTCGCACCCCGGCCTCCGTAATTTGGTGCCCTAAATAGGTCACTTCCTTCCGAAGAGACTGGCACTTTTCGGGCTGCAACTTCAGTTTATAAGTGCGCAACCTCTCCAGTATTTCTTGCAACTTAGCATCATGCTCCGCCAGCGACCTGGCATACAAAACAATGTCATCTAAGTACACGAAACAGCACGTCCCCGTCAGTTTGCTCAACACTGAGTTCATCATCTTCTGGAACATAGCTGGGGTTGTCTTTAACCCAAAGGGCAGCCTCAATTACTCCCAATGACCCTGTTTAGTGCTAAATGCTGTCTTGGGTCCCTCTCCAAGTTCTAGCTCAATTTGATGTAACCCATTGCCATATCCAAACACATAAAGTATTTGGATTGCCCTAGCTGATCCAATATCTCTGTAATGTCAGGAAGGGGATGGGCATCTCCTACAGTCTTCTCGTTCAATTTGCGGAAGTCCACCACCATTTTCCATTTTGGCTTTCCGTCCACCGCTGCTCTTTCCGGCACAATCAAGAGGGGCCTGTTCCAGGGGGATTCACTCAGCGTTACAATGCCATCTTCCACCAATTGTTTAACCTGTCTATCTATCTCCTCTTTCTGGCTCTCGGGTAGCCAATAGGATCGCGTGTTTATGGGTGTAACACCCGGTTCTAAATGAACAGTGCGTTTAGTGGCGTTAGTACAACTCAATTTATCACCCAGTAGGTAAAACACGTCTTGATACTCAAAGCATATCTCACTGAGTAATTTCTTTTCTTCCTCATTTAAATGGTCGTCCCTCAATTTAGCTATCACTCTTTCTCCTCAGCTCAAACTCTGGTCACTCCTTTCTTTTCTGTGTTCCATCACGCCCAAAAATACGGCCTCACTGGTGTTTCTGTCATCTCTTTCCTCCAGCTTAACTACCTGATCGGACAATTCTACCTCCTCTGCTGTAGTATTAATAATGCTTGTAATAACGCACCCATTTTCTACCTTCAGCAAGCTCTCGACTATGTACACCCCTGGCAATAGCTCAGCTCTCCCCACTACGCCCTCTTGTACTTGCGGCCCTGCGTCCACTGTTACCTGTACTATCATTTCAGTTCTGGCTGGGAGAGTTAGTTTGTTCACTCCTTTGTCCCTGGGTGTCCCTGGTTCGGCTTCGGGTAAGAACCGTTAATTTCTTACGCACAAGAATCCCCTTGTATTGAAAAATCAAAACCTGCTCTATAGCAAATGTGGGCTCGCATCACCTTCAAAAAGTCATGCCCTAAAATTCCATCACCTTTTAGGTCTATTTCTTTACTCACTAGTTGTAGACAATAGGGAATACTCATTTCACCTTCTAGTACGTGCGTGTCCAAACTGCCATAGGTTTCAATCATAGATCCTTCCACGCTTTTAACACGCACTTGGTCCCTCGGCTCGAATTCAGCCATACCTAACAATTTCTTGCTCTTTACTAAACTAATATCCGCCCCGCTGTCCACCAAAAAATACAGCTGTCTCCCCTGACTTATGTCTAGTTCAAAAAGGACATAGTCGCAACGCTCTGGATCTGTGCAGCCTATTGAGTAGAAGTGACGTTCAGGCAGCTGCGCTCCATCCGTCTCAACTCGTTTCCTGACATCTTAGGGGTGTTGCTACCTTCCTGTCTCCGCGGTGGTTTTTGACAATTCCAGGCCACATGGCCTTTTTCTCCGCACTGAAAGCAAGTAATATGATTGGGGGTTCTCAAACCGCCCAACATAACTGGGTTTATTTGTGCTTCCGCTTTCCTTTGCGCATAGCACCTGTTACTGGCATGCCCCAGTTTTCCGCAGTTGCCACACTTCTGAGTGGGAGTTCCTTCCAAGCGATACCTGTCTAGACTCGATGCTATAGCGCTCTCTTCTACAAGGGCTATTTCTGCTATCTCATCGAAATTTTGGTAGTTGCAGCTTCGTACTGTCGTTTGAATTCGGTCAGACGCCAATCCTTGTATAAAACAAATGTTACGCAACCGGTCTGCCAAATCTAGTATTCCTTCTCTCGCCCCTTCATTACAGTTTAGCAATGCAGCTTTATGAAACTGTGAATCTAGGGTCTGAATTTTGTGAATCCAGTCTGTCACCCTCTCATCTTTTCCTTGTTTAGCTTTGAAAAGCTGACTAGCATGGAAATCTAGCATTCTCTTTTCTATGTAAGAATTTTGCAAAAATTCCTTAAGCTCTAGCCAGCTATTCAAATTCCTATGGCTAATTGCCATCCTCAGTTCGCCACTGAAACACGTTAATACAAACTTGTATAAAATGGCCTCTTGTTCTAGGTTAATTAGTGCAAACGTGGTGTCTACATTCCCAATAAATGCTAGCACTTCCTGTTTGTTTCATTTAAATGGGGGTACCAATTTCAAGGCCTCGCCTACACTAACAAATTCTCTGCTCATTCTGGCGACACTACTGCCTACCGCATTCTGGGTACTGGAAGGGTCCATAGGTGAAAGTGAGTTGAGTAAAGACTTACCTCGACTAATCCGGTACACGTCCCGGCTTCAGTGGGCAGGATCCCTGACTTCCCTGATGTTCGAAGGTTCTCCGCTCATGGCGACTCTCCTTCCTTCTGGCTCCAGTATTCGGCTCCTCTTGGCCCTGGATGCTCGAGTGGCGGCACTCCTTCCTTCTGGCTCCAGTATTTGGCTCCTCTTGGCCCTGGATGCTCGAGTGGCGGCGCTCCTTCAGTCCTCACTGGTCTCGGTTGATGTAACCTCCTCGCTCTCCTCTCTTGCACCTTCACGCACTTCCATCTTGAACCCACATCTGACACCAACTTCTTTGTTGTATACTGGTCTAGGCCCAGTCGAGAGTGTATCGCAGATGTTGCTCTCGACAGGAGTGAAGCTCGAACTCGGTCAGGACTAGGAGGTGAGGTCTCCTCAACTGAGGAATTACTTAACTCCGTTACACTGGATAACACATATGTGGGAGTTTATTGGAAGAGAGTAGTTTGATTACAACTCGACAAAGACTTGGTACTGGTAATCAGCCCCTGATGACTACCTCGTCGTCTGGTCTGTTCGACGTCTTGTAGAGAAGTGTGTGTGAAAGCCTCCTGGCTGTTTCCTGGTAAGGCACAAGTCATGGGAGGTCCAAGGACCAATTACAGTCTCAAAGTCCTTTACTCCTGAACTTTGAAAAGCGCATGAGCATGCCTCATTGCAGTGCCTAGTCATGGAGTGCACTTTGACGTGGGCACAGTCTGGCTTGCTTAGTTAAATCACTAATTCACCATGAAATGTGCAGCATGTAACATAAGTATGGCAGTGCAGCCATATACAAAAAGAAGTCAGTAAAATACACCACATATCAATTATAAGTATTCTATACAACAATACATCCAGTCAGCAGAATGTAAATTTTTAAATTTTAAAATGGATGGTACATAAACTAATCACTGGGCAGGAATTTACAGACAGAATAACAACAGTTGCTAACCCTTCCGAAATGTCATATGAAAGCAGGGAGTCTTTGGGCTACAAATGAAACTTACCGACCTTCAGTAAGTTAAAATATAAATATTCAATACAAATGTAAAATCAGTATTATTATATGCTTGTGAAACTTGGAAAACTACCAACCAGATAACAAGAAGACTACAGATATTTGTAAATAAATACTTAGGACAAATAATGAATATAAAATGGACCAATAAGATTACGAACGAAGAACTATGGAGAATCACCCATCAGAAGTCAATAGAAAATCAGATAAGAAGAAAATGGAACTGGATTGGACACACATTACATAAAGAAACAGGAGCAATAGAGAAAACTGCATTAGAAGGAGAGGTAGGCTGAAGAGAACGTGGCGAAGGACAATAGAGGATAAGATAAGAAGCACAAGAAGATCATGGTATGAGGTCAAGGGGATAGCTGGAGACCGCAATGTCTGGAAGCTCTTCACAGATGCCCTATGCTCCACAAGGAGTAAAAGGATTTGATGATGATATAATGACCTTCAATATAATGGGAGCACCTTGAAGTGCAAAGCTCTATTGAACTTTGGTGTGCTGCTGGCAAGTGTTATACAAGGCTGTTCAGAAACACTAATGTTTGTTAACAAGCTTCCACACTGATGAAGCAAAATAAAGCAACATAAGGACCTAGCTCAAAGACGACCTTCAGAAGCAATCACACGTTTTCATATGTGACAAATACCAGACAGGTTCACCTGCAGCAATCATAAATAAGATTTCATAATTTTTGTTACAAGCTTTCTAAATTTACGTATGGATACATAAATTTTTCAAAAATCTAGGAGAGTTCTTAAAACTTAAGGTGCAAGAATAGGGACTTGAAGCAAGTTCCATACCGAACACCCACAAATATTAAGCACCACTGTACAAAATTGTATCAACCTGGGGACCTGGCCCTTGGGATTAGTGCACCTCTCCTCAAGTTATGCATATGTAGAATAAGGTAAAACACACAAGAATGGATAGACTGTTGGCACAAAATGACCGATGACAGCAAACTGAAACAGATTCAACAGTACAAACAAAAGAGATACCAAGATTGAGCGCCCTGCAAAACATGAAACAAGCAGTATATGGAATTTGAACTGTCCAGATTGCCTACATCATAATGTGAATGAGAACATGATATGACGTACACTTCTACAAAAACAATTCTGTGATGAAAATGACAAATAGTAAGTCAGCTATAAAGTCCATACACCAACAAATGCACTCTTTATTAAACTGGACAGAGTTTTAAAATTTACATTAAAAACCACTTCGACTTGCTCCTACATGTTTTGGTCTATGACCAGGGAGCCTTCATTAGAGCCTAGCTAAAGTTATATTTAGGTTAAAATTCGGTAAATTGAGTGCGACTCTACACAGCAAACAGTACACATACCATACCCATTATATGCTGCCACACCACTGCGTAACATATAACAACGTAGTTTTTTTACCAAATTTTAACCTAAATATAACATTAGCTAGGCTCTAGTGAAGGCTCCCTGATGATGGTCGTAGACCAAAACATGTAGGAGCAAGTCAAAGTGATTTTTAATGTAAATTTTAAAACTTTGTCATGTTTAATAAAGAGTGCATTTGTTGGTGAATGAACTTTATATACATCAACATGCACAGTATGATAAAAAAAAATTTAGCTAATTAATCATCCTACAATTCAGCACTAAACAGTCTTAAGTACTGAGAGGGTCATCAAATATATCACAAATACATAAATATATAATCTATAATTCTGATATATTATAAAATTAAATAATAAAAAGACCTTCCTAATGTGGCCTACAAACAAACACACAACCATTTAGTAATGGAACCATTAAAAACAACAATGCATTTATAATGATATAAGTCAATTGGTTAGGAAACAGAATGGTGTTAGCTGGGGCTTACCAGGTTGTTCTTAATGTCGATGACACGTCTGTTCTGCCACCTGGTTTGAAATTTGTCACAGAAGTAAACGCATCTTGCTGCCAACACACACCTGTGCACGTTGAATGTACACCCATTCACCACAAATGTCACATCACTCAGCTCACCAGTCTCCAGAAGTCTGAAATTGTTAATTAACTGCTGGTTATTCAACAGTGATCTATCAAAGTCTTAGGTTCAGAGCCATCATACATGAGATGTGCATGATCCTAAAGGGCAAGCACAGAGGGTATTTACAAACGGCAGTACAAAAGCAAAGTCTTTGATGTTTTTAATTCCATGCTATTTACAAGCTGGAAAAGCAAAAACTTTACAGAACTTTATTATGATGATGAAGGCGTAGTTACTTTTCAGTGCAGTCTCCATCTGTCAACAGTCTTCTGCCATCTTTGAACAAGCACATGTATTTCCACCTGGTAACAGTTGGTCTCGCTCCTGAAGCCATTGGCACAGCATTCTGCAGTGCCTTACCTTTGGCATAATGATGTCCTTGCAGGCTCTCTGTCAAAGAACCAAACAAGTGATACTTTGAAGAAGTGAGGTCATGACCATATAGTGGATGCTGCAATACTGCCCATCCAAAATCTGTAACATCCTCCATGGTGCGCACATGTTTGTGCTCTAGCATTGTTATGTAAGAGCAACATTTCACTTTTCTTGTGGGATGAAGTCAACATATGTGGACAATCAGATTTCTTGGCATTTCAGTATAGCAGTTGTCAAAATTCAATTCTGTCCCCTGGGCGAGAAGTTCGTAGGAATAACACATCTCACCCCAAAACTCTGTAACGATGACTTTTCAAGCTCATGGCACACTCCTGAGTTTCTTCTTCCTTGGTGATCCTTGAGGATGTTACATAGCACCATTCCATCAATTTCTGTTTGAATGTGGATTCAAAATGGTGGATGCAGGTTTCATCCCCCATGGCAATCTGTGATAGGAAGCCATCACCTTCATTGTTGTACTGGTGTGAAAGATCACTAGTGATTGCTTTTCTTGAATATATGTGTGTGTGTGTGTGTGTGTGTGTGTGTGTGGTGTGTGTGTGTGTGTGTCTGCCAGCATTTGTAGCACCAAACAAGCCATGCTCATCAATAATTGTCATTATACCGTCTTTAATGATGGACAGGGGCCAGCAAAATTTGTGTCTTGTTATATGCCGGTCACCACACATCAGCGACGCCATACAATCTGGTAACCACGAATATTTCAGAGAAAACTACAGCCCCCACAATCAAATTACAAGCTGAAGATGAAGGCAGCAGGATCCTTGGGGTATACAGCACTGTATCCCAGTACACCATCATCGTAATATTCACCAACATGATCTGCCATAAGAACTCCAAACCTCAGCTATCTCAGCTAGAAAGGCGATCAACATTCAACAAACACATAAATGTAGCACACTATGAAAAGTACCGAATTACACAGTCAATAACTGAACCAAAATATCTTTAGCATTACGGGTGACCTACTCTTGGAAATATGTAAATGTTGGCAAACCAGATACAATCACAGATACGAGGACAGAAGGAAAGTGAATGAGACTAAATCATCAAAACCAATAACATTTGCTCAAACAGATTACAATGAATAACCAGTCCTACAGGCTACAGCTAGTCTAAAAATTCCCCACATTTTATGGACACTGAAGGTTCATTACCACATTTACAAGTGCCTGCCACCTGTCGCTATCCTGAGCCAGATCAATCCAGTCCATGCCCCAATTCCCACTTCCTGAAGATCCATCTTAATATTATCCTTCTATCTATGCCTGAGTCTTGCAACTGGTCTCTTTCCCTCAAGTTTCCTCACCAAAACCCTTCACACCTCACCTCTCCCTCATACATGATACATGCCCCACCAATCTAATTCTTCTCAATTTGATGTATTCTTAACAGTGTCATAATTACTGCAAGGCTTGGCATCAACAATAGCTGCACTTCTGCATTATTTAGTGTTACACATTAAGAGTCTAAGCACTGAGGTACAAAACAAATTATGGAACTAAAACACTAAAGAAGGAATGACTTAAGAGCCTATCAGCTACATTTTCACATTCCTCCAAGCCTGAAATACGTTTTTTTTTTAATCACACCTCTTAATAACTTACCTTCTGAGGAATTCGTCATACAAGTCCCTCCGCATTGTGTGACTTGTAACAATTTTATAATTCAACAGTACTTTTCTAATTTGATCTGTTAGTGCTCCATACAAACACCGCTCACCATCAAATGTGTTGGCCTCACACCTTGCTCCATTAGCTAAGAGATATCGCACAATATCAGTGTGGCCACACAGACAGGCATAATATCTGAAAATGACATAACAGTAAATGTTGAACATCTCTTAGGGTTATGTTATAACTAAGGTTGAGTAACGGGAACTCAGTATTTTACCGCAGATATAGTATTCATTAAAAGCAATGTATCATGCTTGTAAACTACTGGAAAACTTACAGAGGTGTGCTATCCCATTTGTCACGCACATTGACATTTACTTCCTTGTGTTCAACAAGATACCTGGAAGAAAAATTTTAACACGCATAACCTAAGCTGCCAAAATAACAATTATGGTGGCAAGTTGAAGCATTAAAATTCTTGGGACTCAGAGGAAATTAAATGAAATCTGGAACTGAGAAAGCTCTTTTGGTTTTGCTGTTAAGTTGTAATAAGAATATAAAAAATTAGCACATTTTTGTGAGGCAAGAACTAACAATACTCACTCAATTCTATTCAAGTCTCCTCTCTTACAACTAGAAAATAAGTCATTCAAGTCCATGGCAATAGCAAATAAAAACTTTAAGTGCACATAAGCTTCCAATTCACGCCATCATTTGATTTAACGTCACCACCTCACCTCACATCATTGATTACATCAACCACCAGGGATAATCAATTACAAGACCAGCGGTATTCAATCTATGCTCTGCGAAATCCCATTGCAGGAGTTTAGTAAACATTTATGCTTCAGTATGAAATTAGTAAACATAATTCTAACAAATTGTGATTGTGTTATTATTCACTATCCTTGTGCATAAGCGAACCTGGATTTCTTTTCGGTTTATATCACAAGTAATAATATATTCCTTTTTATAAATGTGTGTATTTAATTGTTGAAAAAAAGTGCGTGATTTGCAAAGTACCGGTACTTCCACTAACTACACCTGGCTACCAACGGACACAACATCCCAGTAAAATTCAAATCTGAACCGTGGACCTCATTTTCAGAGACAATTATTCGTGACCCCCTAGAGCATGCTATTTACTGTCGTGCAGCTCACTCGTCTTTAGTATTACGTCACTGATTTTCGTCAGTATGCAAGTTTAAGAGCAGTGACGTCTCGACTATGGGGTTTGAGTGTTTCAATGTAGATGGCAGTGTAGTTCATGGGAGAAAACACAGATAACCAAAGCATTATTTAATTAATAAAGTCATTCATTAATCATCTAGCTAATTCATTATTAATCTATAAAATTATACGGAACACATACTATTGTGGATCCTCCCCGTCTGCATTGCTGCCATGATATTAGTCTGGTGGCAGCGCTGTGATCCATGTTAGTAGCCGCATACCGTTTTTGACAAACATGAGGCGTGTGAGGTTTGCCAGCTAAAGGGCAAGTCGTGGTACCAAAAATATATAACGATAAGTACATGAAACTAGTATGTATCATTATACCTTAAAGTACGTCTATAATGTTATGACACTGGACATAAAATTTCTTCTGCCACACTTCCGTCTTATTTCAGTGATGACTACCAACAATATATAGAAGGTAACAAGCTGACACCAAGTGATAATTACTTACGTTATGATTAGAGCATCGCATACAGCTAGGGATTTGCCGTGTGTAAAATTATCTGTTGATGTGCAGTTAGGAGTAAGTGTATTTAATTTCTATATACCTATATAGGACAAAGCCAAGGTTGTAGAACACACTGCAAATACGGTACGTGATTCACATATGTTGTACTTCCGTAGTGTTATAGATACAGTTCCTTGTAATATTACACTTCATTGTATCATAAGTAATCTTGTCTATTATCTTATGTCTTATGTGGACCAATTACATATTCAAAGGTTTCTATGTAAACTCGTTTTAGTAGGATGGGAATAAATGATGATGTATTTATAACTACGTGTGTTAATGCAGAGAAGAATGAATATGTCAGAAACTTTTTCAAAAGTATCTCATTTCGAATAACTGATGAGGTAAGCAGTCAGTATATGGAGATTACGTTTGTACTTTGTTTGGCCTAGATATTTTTTATACTCTTTTGTGTTTTCCACAACCAGTGGCAGGAACAAGAGTAAGAACTTGCAGGGAAGGGGATATGTATTATGTTTCTTAATAATTCTGTATAGTAACCTCTCCCTAACACTTGTCATTGTAATTATTTAATTTTGCAGGGTAAACACATTCTTACTCTGATACTCTTCAAGATTATTATTCATATGATGTGATGGAGTGTAAGTAGGCAACGTAAGTTATTTTTAATGTACCACTGATGAATGGTGTGATGGCCCATATAGCAAAACATCTTGAACTTACTTTATGGCAAATATGTTTATTGTACTTTTTACATGTTTTTTTTATCAATATGTAGCCCAAGGACTGTTGTGCCCATTCCAATTGTTTTGTTATTATCCCTGCTACTTGAGATTAGTACATATTTTATTATTAGGAAAAAATAATAATGAAGTTTGTTTTTGTAAAAATTTTCAAACCATTTAATCAAGGTAGCAAGTACAGCATGCATACAGTTTTGATAGTAGTCTGTTTCCAGATGTGAAATGATTATGTGATTAACAAAGTGTGCAGCGTAGGACAGTTTATGCATGCACGCAGATTATTGATGTATAGATGAGAACCAAATGCTGAACCTTGAGCGACTTGCATGTGTTTCAGTGTGAGCTGGTGTTTTTGTTTCAGTGTTGCTGGCTTTATTTTCTTTTTGTTTGTGTGTGTTCAGGGGAGAGACTCTTTAAGATGTGAATTAAACTACTGTCAAGCTTGGGTTCAGAAT
>Ga0123352_10010816_pt1 | contig 14352 bp, 11 predicted proteins | sample TergutLab28metaG_FD_89700 | JGI IMG/M metagenome (GOLD analysis project Ga0123352, IMG submission 89700) | Labiotermes labralis P1 segment gut microbial communities from Petit-Saut dam, French Guiana - Lab288 P1 | ecosystem: Host-associated > Arthropoda: Insects > Digestive system > Gut ... | reverse complement strand
TGCTGTGTTGTGTGACAGTGTGTATATTGGTATTGATGTTGAGTGTGTTACGGTCAGCAGTGTTGTGTTTATGGAAGGAACAGACAGACAGTGCAGTGTGGCATGGTTACAGTGCTGTGTTGTGTGACAGTGTGTATATTGGTATCGGTGTTGGGTGTGTTACGGTCAGCAGTGTTGTGTTTATGGAAGGAACAGACAGACAGTACAGTGTGGCACGGTTAGTGTTGTATTGTGTGACAGTGTGTATATTGGTATTGGTGTTGGGTGTGTTACGTAGAGCAATGTTGTGTTTATGGAAGGAACAGACAGACAGTCCAGTGTGGCTCAGTTATTTCTGTATTGTGTGACAGTGTATATATTGGTATTTGGTGTTGGGTGTGTTATGTACAGCAATGTTGTGTTTATGGAAGGGAGAGACAGACAAGTTAGGCTGTGGTGAGTGTAGGCAGACCGCGGTTGTACTGATTCCTATTTATTGGCAAGTCCCCGCGGTTGGCTAGGAAGTTGCTCTATTTCAACAGCTTGATGTTGTGAGCCAATGCTGCTGTATGGAATGTAGAATTTATTTTTGGATACAGTAAGGGATTTGTTGTCAATATGTACACTCTTTTGATATTATAATCCAAAGGGAACCTAATAGAGTGCATTTGAACACAAAGTGAGTTTCTTATTCAGCCATTTTTGACCGTCATTGCGTAGTGTATGCTAGTGTGTTGGTATCAGTATATCGGAGGAATATACTGCTACCATTTTCAGGTCTGAAACACACTTCATTCCTACAGACAGAAATATTTAAATTCGGTACCCACCCATCACACTGCACATCTGTATAGTTGGTACCCACCAATCACACTGTATAGCTGTGCAGTTGGTACCCACACACACTGCACAGCTGTACAGTTGGTACCCACCAATCAAACTTTAAAGCATAATAACTGTCCTTGATACATTAACAGGAAATATTTCGAGGGTTGTGATTTTTATTTTACAGGTAGATGTCAATTTGACAACTTGGAAGACCCAGGCATAAATTGAGCTTAATATTCAGATGGATCTTCACGAAGTTAGATTGGGGGGGGTATGGACTGGTTTGGTCTGGTATAAGATACGGACAGATGGAAGCCATTAATAAATGCGGTAATGAACTTTCGGTTTCCATAAACTGCGGGGAATATCTTGTATAGCTGATAACCTGTTAGCTTCTCAAGACGGACTTTGCTCCATGGTGTAGTGAGAGAGTGAGTGAATGAGTTATTGAAATGTCAATTTGAATGTAACTTTCGAAGTGTTATTCAACAATATTTTTTCCCACCTCACTCAGTGCAGTATCCATTGGTGCTGTTCTGTGAGTGTTGTGATGTCTTTACCATATGATCAAATCTTGATATCACCAGCTGTCTAGACCTATGTGTAAGTGCATGTGGTTAATTTGACCTGGGCTTCTGATTGTTAGAATTTCAGTGAAGGAAAATTTACAGTCAAATATAAGTGAAATAAAGTGAGATTTTGATCTCATAATTTATGTATCACCAGACATAACCTTCCTCTCGACCATGGTGTCACAGTGTTTAAGTTTTCCTCTACTGAATTCTGAAGGTACTGTCTTGTGTTTCACTCTCAGTACTGACTGTACTTGTTACTTATTACCTTCAGACCTTCTGAACACATTCTGTATCATAGTGTGTTGAGATAAATTATGGCCGCTTCTTATCACTTTCTGCTATACCTTGAAATGGGGCTAACCCTATATGGGGGGGATTAGTATCCTTGCCACTGTATGATTTACCCCAGTGGTAGTCGTGACCGCACGGGTGCATAATCAGGTGGGATCAGGTGATTTGTTATCTACTTTGGTGCCACCACACAGGTAGGAGCTGACAAAACAATTTATATAGTTGCCAGGAAAGCTGCTGCTGGGAAGAGAGAGGGAGTGTCTACTGCACAGTTGCTTCAAATGGCTGTAGTGGATACAGACCGTTTCAGGATCACTGGCTTTGCTGTGTACACAACACAAGGAACAGTAATGAAACAAAATATACAAGCAACTGAAACCCAAGTGATATCTATGGATTCATACGTCACGTTACACAGTACACTATACGCTATACACAATACATAGTACACCATATACTGTACATTATACACTATACATGGTTTTCTTGTATATTAAGCACATTCTGTTGCTCTGCCTCTTTCACAAGTTTCAATACAAACATGATTGTGGTGCTGCTGTCAGAATGTCTCTTTACACCCACTTAGTTAATGGGGGGGTTGTTGAAATTCATGATTAATAAGTGAAAAAAGTTTTGTTAGACCAAGTGCCTACATCTGGGAGGGGCTGATAAGGAACATTTACAGTGGTACAGTTGTGGGCTGTACAGTGTTGGATACCGGAGTTTGGGTTACAGAAATTATGTTGTGTTCTGTGGCACACCCACAGTATGAGAAACATTGTTATATGCAGACTAATGATTTCTAAGAAAGGAAAACTCACAAGGCTTCTGTACACTCAAGTTTTATCTAATCCAGTTTATGTAAACAGAAACTGTCTGTTGGTGCGCCATGGTGGCATTTCTAGTTGTCACTAATTGCTTTCTCTGCCTTTTACAAATTCTGAATTAAATCTGGCGCTATTATTTATTAAACATTCTGCAGGACCAGTTGCACTGCTGACCGCAGCCAGCCCTGTGCCTGCACAAAACCACATCACACGTACTGTAGCCGATATCCTTGCACGAACCGGACTGCACAAGGTGATGTCAGTTTGCAAGTGGCCCGGGTTCGTAGGCTGTTGCTGTAGCCGGCCAGTGTATTTAATGTGGTAATGATAATCATAATCATAATCACCACAATCACCAACACAAATCAATCTATTTGTCTGCCATATATTTGTGGGTTTCTTGTGTTGCTTTCCCCTACGTTGCTAAACCAGCGCTGGTGTACCTTTTTTAGACACAGTTTGCAACTGGTATAACTGCTCTACCAGACGGTCTTAAACTGGATTCTGTGAACTTGGATTGGAAAACTTAAAATTTTATTTTCTATGACGTCTAACTACAATTTATCTTTTCGTTCAGCAATGAATATAAGCAGCTTTGTTCTTTGTGGCCTTCAAACCCCAAATATTTTGTTAACTGTCTGAAAGTGTTATAACCTAAGAAAGGGAAGCAAGAATACATTTGTCTGTGCCCTGAAATGTCTTTAAAAAAAAATGAAATTCTATTTAAACTTGCTTATTTCTTAAAATTTTTATTGTCTTGTTATGTTTTAGTAGATTAATAAAGAAACGAATTGTATTATTTTTTAATTTCTAATATTTTAAAAAACCTATTTAAACAAGCTCAGTTCCGTCTGCACTACAGTCTGTGATACAGAGTGTAATGGAAAGTATGAATTGAAGATTTATATATTTTATTGTTGCAAGCCTAAGAAATGAAAAGCCACAGTTTAAAGTAGCCCTGAAACATTTTTTATATCCACACTCCTTTTACTCCGTGGATGAATTTTTTGCATGTACAGGTGCTATGTATTGCTGACTTACATGACTGCGTCAATTCTTACACTGTAATAATTTTATACATCTTGTATGCTTTGTATGTATATGACATGTTCCACGTCCTATTGTCTGGTGACAGCCTCAGGGATCTATGGATTTTATGCATGTATGTATGGGTGTGTGTGCGTGCATGCGCGTGCGTGTGCGTGTGTGTGTGTGCGTGCGTGTGAGTGTGTGCGCGTGTGTGTGTATGTATGTTATTGTGATACTGTGTGGCAAATATGTAATTGTGATAGCAATGAATGTTATTGTGATATTGTGTGGCAAATATGTAATTGTGATAGCAATGAATGTTATTGTGATATTGTGTGGCAAATATGTAATTGTGATAGCAATGAATGTTATTGTGATATTGTGTGCAAATATGTAATTGTGATAGCGATGCATTTATTGTGATATTGTGTGGGAAATATGTAATTCCATATTTCTACGAAATTTAACTATATGGGACAGGTAAAATTTTCCATTTCATTAGCCGTTAATTATTACATCATCCAATGATCTGCATTCTGCCATCTATTGATAGTATCGCTGAATTAACCACAAATCGATATTTTTTTACTTCCATCTATTGACGGCATTGCTGAATTAACTACAAATCGATATGAATAGACCGCCATCTGTTGACATTGTGGCTGAATTAACTACAAATCGAAACATATATGGCTTAACTACAAATCTATGTATGTGTGTGTGTGTGTGTGTGTATATATACACTCAACTGAATGCACGCAAAAAGCAGCCACAAGAAACAAACTGCACTTGGCTTCTGAAAGGACGTCGGACATAAGAAGAACAGAAATGGGTGTCAGTTTGTTGGAGACGGAGGTTCATCGCAGTTCATCGTAACCAACTGTTGTAATGGACCGCTGTGTGTTGCTGAATTGGTTCATTGACTGTTTTATACACTGAGAACGAAACAGTAAGTGATATCAAGGTACGTATATATACATGTATCTTCATATCACGTACACGGCAGTTCATCGCAGTTCAACGTAACCAACTGAAGTTATCTAACGCTGCGTGTTGCTGAATTGGTTCATTGACGGTTTATATATATATTCGTACTTTGACATCACGTACAGTTCAGTTCTCAGTGTAGAAAACAGTCTATAAACCAATTCAGCAACACACAGCGGTCCATTACAACAGTTGGTTACATTGAACTGCGATGAACCTCCGTCTCCAACAAACTGTCACCCATTTCTACTCTTCTGAAGTCCGACGTCTTTTGAGAGGCCAAGCGCAGTTTGTTTCTTTTGAGTGTTTTTTGCGTGCATTCGGTTGTGTGTGTTGAAGGCGTCTGAGTTGTAGAAGAACTTGACATTTATCGAGCTGGGGAAGGTTAATCTTATCTTATTGACAGAATGATAAGAAGAATCCTGCCAACGTTCAAGGCCAAGTGACACATACAATACTCCATCACTCAAGCTGTTTCTCCCATATAAATTTGTGCCCAGTCATTTGAAGTTTTAAATATCAAGGTATCTACCGATCAAAGTCTCTGTCCAGATACTGCAGCTAACTGTACATAACGTATACAGAGTGGCGCAATGATTAGCCGTCTGTTGCTGCTTAGTATAAATTCCATTTCTCTTGTAAACTAAAATACAATTTTGTATTATTGTAACAAACCGGTGAGGGTCCGACTGTAGCAGTTGATAAATGCAGTTAGAACAGAACTGGCAGCTCAAGAAGACAACAAGTTAGGAACGTTCAGCATATTTTAACAATTCTAACTCCTGTCATTATTCCCGTTTATTAATCTCCGAAACATGAACCAGTTGCTCCCAGTTCCCTTTCCCTATAAATTGCCGCTCTGTTTGACAGCTCTTTACACTGTTCGTTGGAACATTTTTGTTTGCATTTTATAACTTTTTTATATCCCTGTACCTAGTTGCAATATCCACATTGACATTTACTTCCCTTCGTCCGTATTCAGAACTTCAAATTAAGAACAATTTTATATTCTATAAACATACACCGCCCTATCCCGGTGGTCATATAGTGTAAGGCGTAGGTTTCAGCCACTTGATTTCTGCAATCGCAGGTTCGAATCCTGCTGATGGGATGGATATTGGTCTGTTGTGTTGTGTGTAGTGTAGTTAGCGGTCTGTGCGATCATCTGATCAGTTGCTCAGAGGATTTTTACCGGATTGTGTGTGTGTGTGTGTGTGTGTGTGTGCGGTGTGTGTGTCTGTGGGTGCGGTGTGTGTTTGTGTGTGTGCGGTGTGTGTTTGTGTGTGTGCGTGTTCGTGTCTGTGTTTCTGTGGTCTAAAGACTTAAAAAACGCGGTTTCTGTCACAGTGGCGGTTTCTGAAACTCACTTAAATCTCTTGCTGTTGCTCGCTCAGTGCTTCCTTGTTAGACAGCTTACTGCGTTTTGAGTGAAATGGAAAGGCTGTATTTAAGTAAAACTGGTTGTTCAGCCAATAAGTGTTATGTGTTCGTTCACTGATGGCTGGCAAATCACGAACTGTTGATTTGAAACCTTTTGAGAAGCATGTTACATACGAAGGCCATCATGTATAATGAGTCTGGTAAGAGAAAATGTTGTACAAAGGATTCTATAGCGTGCACAAACACAAATATTTTTGGAACGTAGCGATAAAAGAGAAATGCCAGCTGTTGCCTGCCGTGCATTTCATTTGCTCTATTCAGGCCACACCCAAATCTATGACAGTAACTTAGCAGACTAAAGCTGATACCTTGTGTGCAGTGAAGTGCAGAATGCTTGATGTAAGGCAAAATAAACATATCGCTGCTCATGCAAACTGCACCGCTCCATACAGTACCTCATTGCTTTGTCTGGCATTGCTGGATACATATTAGGTAAAGGTAAAATGCACCCTTGTACAGGCACTGAGGCTCTGTACAGGGCGTATGGCCTATAGGGGGAGTAGAAGTATAGTTCTACTCTTTCTTGACCACGACACTAGAAGGGTTGAGGGGTCAGCGTCACGCCCCGGCCGCTCTTTACCCCAGGGAAAGACCCGGTACCTGTTGTACAGGAGGCTGGGTGGGCCCCAGGGCCGGTCTGGGCAGGGGGAAAAATCTCGTGCCCTCGTGATTCGATACCCGGACCGTCCAGCCCGTAGCCAATCGCTATACCGTCTACGCTACCGGCCCATCAGATACATATCAAGTGTCTGGGTAATTCTGGCACTTCCGCTAACTCCAGCCTGCACAAAGAGAAGCTTAACAAACCTCACTTTTGTTCACCTGAAGAGGTGATGGCGTCCAAACCCTGATTTCGTCACACAGATGGTATCGGCAACTACGCACTTGCTGATTTTCCTGATATTTAGTTTTAAACGGTACGCGACACTTCAAATTAGCTCTATTGTCTCTTTCGGTATTTGTCACAGATTTTGTAATTTCAAAACAATGCATCCCATCGAATACGAGAAAATGCGATTTTTTTTATTAACCCCCATAAAATATGGCAGTGGCGCTACACATGATTCTGCACCGAACTGCACCGACTGTGCTTTGAAAAGTTCGTTAGTTATGCGTTATGACAATAAAGTGACAACAATTCTGTAAGGCAGTTGTCGATATATGAACAACGTCAGACTGTAAATTATTGTGTGACGATTGGGGCTTCCGTCGAGGTGCAGATGAGACCTTCGTTCTTCTGGGATGTTACACAGTGAAAGTCGGCTGTTGTTTATCGACGTTGCAGAAGAACCAGTCTGTCACATTTTCTAGGGTCAATTAGTCAAGAAAAATACTTTACTTTCTAGAGGGGGCGTGGGTGGTTATTGGTACTACAGGATGGAAAGTGGGTAGAGGTTACTGGAGCGTCATGTTGCTACTGGGATGTGGAGAAACAATAGGGCAATATACATGTAATGGAACACTGAAGTGCTTTAGCATAACCCTAATTGCCATAGAAAAGCAAAAGCCTGTCCAGACCCGTAATGCGATGGCTTTATCTTTGATCTCCCTTCCTCCCTCTCTCTTATATTCATGTTGGGATCAGCCTGATTGATGGTGTTGCTCCAACCGCCTGCACAAAAGATGCATAGGTCTGAATATTTCAAATTCAGAAGAAAAGGGTGTGCTCATCCTAGTGTTGTGTGCTGATATGCATTGAGCAGTGCATGTACTGGCATGGAAGTACCAAGTAAGATGATAATATGTGGTCTGGTAAAAAGATTTTTGGACAAAGGATGTGTTCAATACAGGAAATATGTACAACTTTTGGCATTACTGACAAAAGAGAAGAGACACTCCACATTATTGAAGAATCCCTGCACAAATGTGGCCTTTGTCTGTCAACACTGTCTAATGCTGGACATATATCCTGTCAAATAAATTTCCTGTGCCCTGATACGATGCTATCAATCTACATATTGTTACCTCATTCCGTTACCTTGTCATTTACAGATTGCTATGTTTTTATCGAGCAGGAACACAAAAGTTTCGATGCTAAGTATTGCTATGGAATGAACACAAGTTCTGCTTGTAAATTCAAGAGCCCTAGCAAACAAGGTAACCTTGGTTCGACAGTCATGGCAAAGCAGGAAAAGTACATTACACAGGGAAGGAACTACTTCTGTTCTTATTTTTGTATTGTAGCACACGATTCTCTATAGCTTTAAATGGAACACTCTGTATAATGCAGTATCTATTTTCTACGTTTGGATGCTTCTAAAACCAAGATGCACAGATCATTTGCATTGTACACTTTTATTTGTTCAGGCAATCACACCTACATCAATACAGAACAATCATTTCAGTGCCTGAAAGTAGAATTTCAAAGCAAGATATGACATACCAGTGCAAATACAATGCAAATTCATCACATTCAGACCAACAGCCTCTGACAATAGTCCTTGTACATCTGCCAGAATTATAGCAAGCAGGTCACACACTCGATTCTCCCTTATAAGTCTTACAAGTTCACACAAAAATATAAAAATTCTGACAACCAAGTAGACCAGGAGTTTGTTAATATACCAAATGCACTACTCATGAAATCAACATTACACACTTTTATTAACAAATGCTTTAAAAGGAAGGGTTTTTTTTTTTCCATGAACATTTTCTGCACAGTTAAATCATAATCTACAAACTGAAATAATACATTTTTCTGTATTGAAAGTCTACATTTAACACTTATCCTGCTAACGTAGAGAATATGGTGAGCTCCTAATAATGCCAGCAGATGGCAGATTGTGTCTAACTCAGCATTTAAAGGGGTTAAACAAAAGTTCCTGTTATTCTGTGTGTCCAGCTGCTGATTACATGCTTTGTTACAAAAATAATACCATGTGTATATATATATATATATATACACACACACACGTGCCAATTTATATATTTAATTAAACGCGAGAAAAGTGTGTCACAAGTGACAGCTGCACCTCACTAAATATGATATCTATTAGAATATAGCACCATTAATTGAGTCAACACTTCTACTCTAATGATCTCATCCATTTCTGTATGTTAAACTTCATTTCATAGATCTTCCAGTAAAAAATTTTATGCAAACCGAATCATATGCCGATTACCACCGATGATACAAGTAGCAATCATGAAATAAATACTCACTTAACATATTTAGTAAAACTACTCATCACTGGCAAGGATGCTAAAGAAAAAGTTTATAGGCAATGTTTTAGCTCTAAAATGACCTACTGCACTATTACACGTTAAAAACCCCATGACCACCATGTCTCTTGTTCAAATTACCATTGAACCCACTCACAATTCGTTCACATACATCAAACAACTCAATGAGCAGAGACGCACAGAGGCTTTTGCTATATGTCTGTATATCTGTCCCTCCCTTTCATGAATGTACATTCACCTGAATCAATCAATAAATCATTTCCAACAGCAACAAAGCTTAGACAAACACCAACGCACGCACACACGCACACTGTCCCTTTCCAACTTTCAATATTATGATTCTATACACATCAACAATCAACACTCACGGCAAACAGATATATTTGATATTTAGGTGCCTGCATCACAAATACATTGGATAGTCAGCAGTCTTTGTCAATTAAACACATGGTTGTTGCACCTATCCATACAAACATACAGATTTTCTATTTACCATTCAATTAGGATCAGGGAAACAGTTTGTACGTTACTGAAATGACAGAAACATAACCTGGCCACAAGTAACTATCAGTGGTAGATTTAAGATTTTTAAGATAATGTTTGCTCTTCAGCTCAACTACTGAATTTTACTGTTTGTTGACCGTGCATCTCCATACATCTGTGTAATAAAAACCAAATTGATGCACTATTTATCCTCAGTTTATTTGGTCAATCAACCTCTACGTGTCTCGGGCATACCTATAGCCCATCATCAGGAGGTATACTGTATATATACAGCAATTGGTATGTGTTGGTTGGCCAACAGACAGCCAACTGAAAAGCACAACACGTACTATTTTTTGTATATATACAGTATACCTCCTGATGATGGGCTACAAATATGCCCAAAACACGTAGAGGTTGATCGATGAAATAAGCGGAGGATAAACAGTGCATCACGTTGGTTGTTGTTATTTCTTTTTTAATGAATTAAACCATCTTTGCACAAAACAAGTGACAGTTGTATTCTACAACTGGTTACATCAGCAACATGTTTCGGTCTTGCTTGGCCATCATCAGGCTTACAAAGATTAGTATCAATTAAGGTACATAATGTTGCTTTACCGATGGGATCCCATGGTTTACGTTGTCTCTGTGTCTTGGTTTTTATTACACAGATCAGCTATTAAATTATGTTGCAGAAACAAACAAATTTACCTACATAACCTTAATTTGTTCCCCGAAGCAGTAATAACACACTCTGGACAGGTCTGGGGCCTGTCTTCTTTTCACTATGTTTGCGATAAGAAGTTACAAAATTTTGCTGCCCATTACTTTCACTATATGTGAGTTTGTCTGTCTGCATGCAACAAATAACACATTACTCAAATTTTCATGGAATCTGAGCCTGCGGACTTGTCATGAAATATGTCTATATATATTCCGACTGTAATGAAAACTGAACAAAAATAATAAGCCCTTATCATGAAGATTTAAGTGTCAGGCATAATGTACAAAATATTTATCAGGGGCAAAAATGTTTTGAAATGAAATCTGTGGAGAAAAATTAACCAATACTATATGACAAGTACTTGGATCGTACATCACCTGGTTTTTTGCATAATTATGTAAGAGGTGGAGAGTGCACAATGAATGTTATACTAAGGTTACGGTTCAAACCTTCTTATAAAAGGTTATGGTATACTTATCCCTGTACACACCATGAAGGCATATGGGGAGGGGGGGCAGATGTATGGCTCCACTTATTCCTAACCTCAGCATCAGATGGAGGTAGGTTGTCAGCATGATGCACCCAGTCCCTTTACCCTGAAGGAAAGAACGCCTCTTACCTACTGAATAGGAGAATGGGTGGGCCCCAGAGGCAAGAGAAAAAGTCCTGCCCCTGCTGCGAATCGAATTCCAAAATGTCCAGCCCATAGCCTAATGCCTATGCTGACTGAGCTACCCCAGTTCCCTCAATACGTCTTGTAAGTACAATTACTACACAAAGAATAACCCTTAATACTGCTGTTGACCGAATAATCGGAAAATACGACTGTGTCTGTGTATGCTAAACAATTTACTAGGTTTTTATCAATTCCTTGCACAGGACCTTGGAATGTCAAATCACTCAAGTAACAGCTTCAAGTCTTCTGAGATGATTTGCCATGTCAACTGGTAAATAGTTACAAATATTTCAGCGTAATAAGGTGCCTTCATCTCGAGACTGAAGCAAATGAGAAACACACAAAGAGACTATGGTCCTTCAAAACACCAGTCACTCCTCAGCAAGCAACATGGTGTAACATCCCAGAAAACGCGACCATTCACCTGTGTGGCTGTCACAACCTGCCGGTTTGTCATGCTAACACCGCAGGCAATAAAGAGGAATAAAAAGCTTTAAAGGAATGATGAATGGCAAGAAAAGACATGCTCAGACAGAAACCTCCTCCCAGTGCCACAATGTTCATCACAAGTACCACTGCTGCAGGATTGAATCTTGGTATCTGTGATGATCAGCCCAAAGTAGGCCACATGAATTACAACATAATATTTAATTACAATATTCTGTAACTTTGTGTTATGAAGGCAGACAAATTAGGTGATAATGATGCTGCTGCTGATTCAAGTATTATGGAATGTGATGCTACATCACTGGGCCAGTGGCTAACGACATTGCAAAGAACTGTAGAGCCTTCAAAAGATCAGGAACTGCTCAGCCAATGAAAAAGCATCACATCCCGCAAGACGTAAGTCTTCAAGATCATAACTGAAGCAAGTGCTATGTATAATGATTACAAACAAATGTATAATGCAGAAAACCAATCAATATATGTTAAATGGGTTCTGGAGGTGACTTGGACAAATAACTGCTCAATAAAATTGATGATATTATGTGGAAAACATCAATTATTTGGTTTTTTCCTCCAACTAAAATTTTACTAATGGTTTAAATTCTTATCCACGAACATAAGTATGGGGCTCTTGAATAGAAATGAAACGATGGGAACAATGTTCATGATTCAGGTGAAAAAATTTATGTGCAAGCAAAGTGCACATTTTTAACTTCAAAAGAGCATGTACGCTGGAAAAAATTAACGCCATGAAAGGTGAATGAATACTGAAAGGACATGGAAATGTGGGCTGTCCAAGAATATAAACAAATTTTTTCCTTTGCAAATGGAACAGTTCATGGGCACATCCAAAGTAGGTGATACCTCCCCCCCCCCCAATCCGTTCTTAATCCTGAGTTTTAGGGTTTTGGATTGCAGCCCCTTTCACAGTCTTGTACATACAGATTTTCATACCGCAGTACCGTGCACTTTAAAATGGGCAGCATTGTCTGCTATACAAGCGGCCCCATGAATAAAACAACACCCTGTGTAATACAGATAATACTCTACGAGCAAGTTTGAAGGTTCTTCGAGCAAGTTCTGGTTTCTACTGGACACTCAATATAGATACGTTAGGGTGCCATTCAGCTGAGAACAGAAATAAAAAGAAAAGCGGTAACTTTTATTACCTCACACTAACCTAACCCAACCTAACTTAACCTAACCTCTTTTGTAGGAGTGCTGGCACTAGCAGACAGTTCCTGCACTAACATTACTGCAGGTTCAAACTGCACACTTATGCAACATCTAAAAAATAAGAAATGTAAGAAAATGAATCATTTAGTAGTTACACATCCAAGTCACTCTCTACAAGCAAAAACTACACAAAAGACGGAACTCACAGGCCTGACATCTGTTTTGCTCTGGGGTGTGGAATTCCCCCAACATTATCACCACGCATCACCAGGTGACTAATGACATGTGAGGCCGTTGTGGAAGGAAAAACAGCACATACTGGTCCTTTTTTCTGATAACTACAGTTAGTCACTTTCTGCCAGTATGCCACAATGCACGTGGGCTATATTCATATGACAATCGAGTTGACAGTAAGGGGGAACCGAAAGTTGCCGGATAAAATAATGCCCCTACATGAAAGCAATCCCAATGACAGGAGCAGAAAAAGTGTGTGTGTTATGAGAAAGCACGCATAATTTAAAGTCGTGTTAAAACGTTCAGCAAATGACACGTAGGACTCAACTTGACAAGACCCTACTTTGACCGAGGTGTTGTGTCGTACGATAACTAGATACACATAAATGCGTGTTCAGCCGTTACAACTATACCACCTTCCTACAATGAAATTCATTTACTAGGCACTTTGTTTAGTGGCAAGTTTGCTGTTAAGAGCTTCTTTTGTATGTTGGGCCAACAGTCAGCATACTGCTGATCTACCAGAGGAAGAAGTGATGATCATCTCCTAGAACAACTCTGAGGCAGTAAACACTGTGCTGTATACATATTTACAGCTTACAACATTCTGTGAATACTGCATGTTTCATTTTTTACTTCATCTTTTCATCACAGCCCACATTATAACCTTCAAACAATCCGTGACCACATATGCAAACACTTGTTAAGAAATCACCCCTTAAAATCTGTTTTAGTATACTTAGGCAACAAGAAAATTAACCGCACTTTTATGACAAGTCACATAATCCGAGTTTTATTTTCAACAAAATGCCCTTTATTTTGTACTTATCTTTTTTTTCTGTTCTAATAACACAAGCTATTTTCATAAAACATATTGCTGATTTGCGACAACAGTGTCACAACTCAAAATTTGTGATTTTTCAGGAGAAGCTTTTAAAGGTTTCGAAGTGCTATAATTTTCTATCAGTGCAACGACGACACAACTGCTGTCCAGCAGCAAGTTTTGCAAACTGCGTTATGACACTATACCTGTTAAAAGTGTATCTGCAAACGTTTCTTTCTATACCAATAGCTCAAAAATGCCAAATTTTGTGTTGTGACACTCCTGACGCAAATGAGCGATATGCTAAAATGTGTACACACCAATCCAGTTGCTTAAAGGTTAAAATCACTTTCCTTACATGACCAATCTTCCTATTGGCCAAGCCCATTCCCGATTCATGCCAGACATATGACCTACTGTATTTCCGATATTCCTACTTACTCCACAGTGCAGAGTCCTTCTTGAGAAGCTAACTGGTTTGCAGCTAGTCAAGAAATTCCCCCCATTTCACGGAACCTGAAGGTTCATTACCGCACTCACAAGTGTCCGCCACCTGTCTCTACCCTGGGCCAGCCCAATCCAGTCCATATACCCACATCCCACCTCCTGGAGATCCGTCCTAATATTATCCACCCATCTACGCCTAG
>Ga0123352_10010813_pt1 | contig 14352 bp, 10 predicted proteins | sample TergutLab28metaG_FD_89700 | JGI IMG/M metagenome (GOLD analysis project Ga0123352, IMG submission 89700) | Labiotermes labralis P1 segment gut microbial communities from Petit-Saut dam, French Guiana - Lab288 P1 | ecosystem: Host-associated > Arthropoda: Insects > Digestive system > Gut ... | reverse complement strand
CATACACATACATACATACACATACACATACATACATACACACACATACATACATACACACACATACATACATACACACACATACATACACATACATACATACATACACACACAAACATACATACACATACATACATACACATACATACATACACATACATACATACACACACATACATACATACACATACATACATACACACATACATACATACACACATACATACATACACATACACACATACACACACACACACATACATACATACATACATACACACACATACATACATACACATACATACATACATACATACATACATACACACATACATACATACACACACACACATACATACGTACATACACACATACATACATACATACACACATACATACATACACACATACATACACACACACACACATACACACATAAATACACATACATACATACATACACACATACACACATACACACACACACACACAAAATATCTCTTGCCTTGACGTTCATTGACCTTGCATTTCACTCACAGAAAATATTCGAATGTTGCATATTGCTGTCATAATAAAGAGCCATATTTTACCTAAACCATATTAACCGTTTGGTTTTTCTTACAGAGATTGTAAGTCTTTACTTGGAGGTGGGAACTGAACTTTTATACACTCCTTTGATACAATTCTTACCGAAGGAGAGTTAGCAATGCCATTCTTCAGCTCAGTTGTTACTGACGGAGGTTTTGCAAGACGTTAGGGCAACAGTAAACGAGGCTGTCCTTTGGAATGTTTCATTTCGCAGCTAAATGAGCATGTTCTAATTAAAAACTATGCATTGTAGGAATATCATGCAAACAGGTCAGCATTAAACAATTAATTACACGAAACACTAACTAGTAACCTACTAACTAAATAACCAATTATCTTGGTAACTAATTATGTATATACGTACCTAAATAAGTAACTACTTATGAGCTTAAGTAAATAACTAACCTAATAATTAAATAACCGACAGGCCAACCGACCAGCTTCTTGAAGAAGTGTGCCTATTGCGAAAATAGTACAAGTTTACTTAAGATGTTTCCCAAAGTTTATAAAATTCGAACCTTCATTACCGCCCCTACAGGAGTCCACAACCAGCAGCTCTCCTGAGCAACTTGAACCCAAACCCCAATTGCACATCCTATAATATAATAACATTATAATAACCAGTTCTCATCTACGATTAAGTCACACAAATATGGCGTAGAATTTTATAAATTTTCTAAAAAGTTTATTCTTCGTATGCGAACCGCATACAATTTCGTACTACAATTTAGATTTTAAAAATATACTGTGTAAATCATAATAATCCTTATGTATTTTCAGTGCAATACTTATAACTACGAAGGAAATTTTGTTGAATGTCGTCAAGACCAGAGTGGTGTTCTCTCTCACTCAGTACAATACCGAGGGGCAAGGGGGTACATGCACTTCATTACTGGGGTATAAAGACGCCAAAGTGTTCAACTGACTTCTCAATATGCACTGGGACCACAGAAATAAAGACCATGAATTGAACCCTGGCCCCACCCACATCCCCATCCTATTCTTACGCTTTCCCCTCCAGCATATCGCCCTGTATTCCACTTAGGTCCTCTAGCCACTCTCTTTACATAAATATAGGCCGGGATAACTACATAATGAGTTTCGCTTACCAAGCGTTTTGGGCTGATTAACAAAAACCAAAATCCTCGGGCGTCGCTAACGCCATCATTTATGGAACTTCTTTTTTGAGGGGTGGAGTGAGGCCAAAGTTAAGAATACGTGGAGGTATACCTACATACACTGCCGATAATCTTTTATGTTGCAATGTTTAATTGCTCACATTGACGATTCTACGGTCTGTCTACAGGCAGTGCCATTGACATTCATGCAACAGATCTCATATAAAACCTCAAAATTCCCAGCTGAAAAACGACTGAATGTCCACGACCCTTACACGGTTAGTGCAGATAATGACGTCACTTACAGCGGAACTTTCCTGTTTTAAAGCAAAATAGAGCCATACCCTTGTGTAGTTGACAGTAACTGGCTCACGTCAGGTCTCATCACAACAGCAAATTAAAAAACGCTTACCTACGTAATAATCAGACGCAAGGATTATGTAGCTCAGCATCTCAAATGATTAGCACTGTTCGCACATAATGGGAACATTACACATATGTCGGAGATACTGCTGGATTTTGCGTAATTTAAAAATCGAACTGAGGGTGTTTAATGTATTGTGAAATGGCAGAAGGACAAGCTGACATGTCAAGTTTTAAACTGATGATGACAAAAAACACAGATGTGGTGCTGAAGGTTAGTTGTGACAGGAAATCATTACACCAATCAAAAATGATGTCGGCAAAGTTTAAAACGGAAGTGTTAAAAAAGTGCTTTTTATAAATTCCAATGTTCGGTGAACGCTGAACAACACAGACACGTGCTTCAGACCTGAACAACTGGAGCTTCTGGTGCGTCCCTCAGTTATATGTAAAATGGACACTGGCTTACAAATTATAAATTTCACCGATAACAATTATTTCAGTTTCTCACCGTACGCTTCGTTGTCTCCGAAATACACTTCTTAACCTAGTCGTGTACAATACAAAAACACAAACAATGGTGATGATGAGCTCTAACTTCCCAAACATATAATTCCCACCTCTAGCCAGTTTGTACAGAACATTTGTCCAACAATATGTTCATTAGAACCAATAAAATAAATCGACCGATCCCGATGGCATGGATGTCTGTCTTTTGTGAGTGTTGTGTGTTATCATGTGAAGGTCTTTGCGACGGGCTGATCGCTCTTCCAGAGGATTCTTAACAAGTGTGGTGAATCTGAGTGTGGTCATGAAGCCTCGACAAATGAGAACGCCCTGGGCCACTAATGGCTTTCGAGCCAGGGATAGGAAAATACAATAAATCACGATGTCATTGAAAGTTCAAGCTATCAACGAGAGTACTGTCAACTCACACACCAACAAAACAGGAACGTACACGAACACAAGAGGAATTTTCAAATAGAGGAATATCGAAAACCCTAGACATTCTGTTATGACAGTATCAACACGCACTAAGCAAGTAACTAAATTTCGCATTGTCGTCGTCGAGGAGTGATGATAGCTTCACAGCAAGCTACACGGGGTCATATCGCGCATCACCACATTCATAACGTTTACAGACGTACAACCTGAAATTTCACTTAGTTCAAGTATCATGCTTATACTTTCATTCGGTTGCATTTCACGGCTAAGAAAGTAATTAAATTCATCTTAATGAAAAATGTCGCACAAACATCACGGAAGAATGTCAATTCGATATTGAAGTTACTTGGATAATTTTAATCTCAAAACAGTTCCAAGGATCTTCGTAGGCATTATGTTGACAATCGTAAAGGCTGGATTTGAGATAGGCTAAAATTAATGGACTCTTTTAAACCAACAGAAGAAACATGGGCGTGGCTGAAGGTGCTTTGGGAGAATATCTTCAGTCGAGATTAGGTTGGGCATTTTAGTCTAGCTCTTTGTGTGCTACACAATATCGCATGCAGGAGGCAGAACATCAACTGCCATGTAAACTCGAACGTATGGTATAGGCTACAGGAAAGCCTAGTCCTTAAACAGGGGGACCAAAAAGAAGATGCACTACTATCGTATAAACAGTACAGACAGGGTGTCGTCAAGACGACTTTCAAGTACGTTGCCTTTGCAGGTAAACGGCTACAGCTCCAAGTTATTCACTGAATTATCGATTTTGATAACACAACACTAAAATGTGCACCATAACAAGGCAATGAATGCACCTATAACCTAACAATGAGGTGCGTTTGTGCAACTACTGTGGCAGTGGAAAAGCAATAAATGATACTTTTTCTAAGCGTGTCTTTGCAGCTATAGGTATCCAACATGCAATGCGAATGCGCCATACTGTCCTCTGTGGTTTGTCCGCCTCTACATTATTTTTCCACATTATCTCATAAACATTAAGATTTTCGGAAAAAATTATTGAAAATGGAATGTGTGTTTCGACGTTCTCTGCAAGTTTATCTGAAATATTGTAATGCAAAAAGAAGAAATGAGCGAGACATGATACAAAATGTATATCGGTCTTCAAGTGAAGTGCAGACTCTTCTTGTCACATTTTAATGAAACTTGAATTTTTTGGACAAATTTTCAAAAATCATGAAATATCAAGTTTCATTAAATGTCTCCAGTGGAAGCCGAGTTTTCGACGCGGACGTGTCGATAGACAGACGAACAGGCAATACTAAGCTAATAGTCGCTTTTCGCAATTCTGTGAACGCACCTAAAAATGTTTCTGTTTACTGAGGCGACTCCAAATGTTTTATGATCCTTTCGAAGGCACAGCAAATCACTGCGGCTAGGCCCCACATTTATTCGTGTTTATAAACAATATTTAGAAACACACGTTAGTAAATCCTCTGACAGGGGGCCGACCCCGACCACACTCAAACCTTCTGCCTACACCCGTAACACAAACACACACACACCCACACACACACACACACACATATATATATATATATATATATAATCGACGCCTAGTGCGAAATTCGATTTCGCATTTCCAACGTCCGAGCGGTAGAGAAACAAAGCGCCTTGGAAAATTCAACGTTTCTATAAAACCTAGTCCCAATAGCCGAAGTAGATGAATAAATGTCAAATAATAACCAAGACAATAACCTCTCTTCCTTAGAACTGAGGCTCGATTTCCGAAGGCAGCAGAAACCTCTCCTCTCTACGGTATCCAGATAGTCTCTAATGCTGAAGGAGATTTATATATAGTTGGTACCTCGTGCTTTCTGTGGAAGTAAGGAGGCCGAAGCTTGAAGCTGAAAAATCACCTTCATAAAGTGGTCAGGGTAAGAATGACCAGAGCTGTACTTCGACTCGGCCATGTGTCTTAATGGCGCTAATCATAATTAGTCAGGTAGGGAGATGCGCTCTAACCTCAATCAAATATCATTGCTACGGTAGGGGGTCGAGGTGGTTGCGGGGGCATACATGAAAGAGATGAGATGTACGAACATGTTTTTTATCTTCCTGTCCGAACGGACGTGACTGCTTGGTAGCCTTGGACGTGAATATTAGGAATAAATGACAACAGAATGTCACGAAGTGAGTTGGATTCATCCAGCGTCCAGTGTTGGGTTCCTGTGAAAATGCCAATGAGCCGCGTTTTCCACTTCAGGCAAGAAACTTCTCGAATACCTGAGTGACTCTCAACTTATCAACAACACTGCACAACTCTGTAGTTACATCTGACAAGACAATCACATCTGCAGTAGAGGAGCTTAAACTTAAAAGCTGATAGATTACTTAATTTTTAGTTGAAAAATATTTTAAGTCTCATTCTATCACTAAATCATTGGACGAGTAACAAGCTTTAGAAGTTCCTCCCAGAATTACGTGTCAGTAATCCTCTGCAACAGCGATGTGCCGTAGAAGGTGACTGGAATGATGATGACCTTGGTGTTAATCAACGCATCGCCTGAGGTGATTCATTAGCGCCATTACGTTTAGCAGCAACAGGACCCCACTCAGCCTCTGGGACGGTAAACAGACACGTAGATAAGTGGGGAAACTTTCCACAGCCAAAAAAACAAAGACAGAAAGGGAGGTAAATTCAGGGAGAAGAAACGCTAAGAAAATGAAAGAAAACTTAAGAATACGGATAGGGAAAGGCAAAAGAACAACTGGAGAGAAAGGAAAAGACAGAAGCCTTGATTTTCCAAAGTCCATTACATACCTTGAACAGATTAGTAACTAACAGCTTCCTAAGAAACTCTTTGTACCCTGGAAGGTCTGTTAAATGTATTCAATTGCATAGAAGCTTATGATGGTAATAACTGCAGTAAAGTGTCAAATGAGGAGAGAGCAATTGAAAAAAAAATATCATTATTTTTCCTGAACTTCTCACAATATTCGGTTTGTATCAATATGGGTGTGACGTTTAATCGTGCTGTACATTTTGGATAGTAGAAATCAATACATGATACAGGCAGGAGTGTCACGAAGACCGGATAATTGGAGTACGAGTTCCAGAAGGAGATCTGGCGCAAATGCAGCCCCTTATCTAATGGGTAACAACTGCAAAACAAACTCAAGTAAAGTGTCTGGGGCACAAGGCATGATGCTGACCATTCATATACATCTTATGTGAAAGACTAACAAAGAGCTGAGTTATATCTCCAGAAGGCCAACAGTGGGTTGTGGTAAGAGGCATTGACACTTTTCATGTGAATGAAACACAGGTAAAACTAACCCATTACAGGCCTGGACAGGCCCGTAGGGCTCCAGGAGTTTGAGGCTACTAGAATTTCTAGACAATTAGAACATGGAGGTCATAAGGTGTTTCAGCCCTACGCACCGATCACCTTTACCCCCCAGGAGATACTTCTGTAATCATTTCTGTTAGAGGCTGTATCGACCCCAGGACCATACTGCTGCCGGAAGGATTAAATCATTGACCCGAGTGCGAATCTAACTCGCGAACTTCCGGCTTGTAACGCAGTTCTTCAGCCAACCGCGCCACGGCGTGCCCTTCAATAAATAAATTAATGAATAAATAAATAAATCTCAAATTATGAGATAAATATGTTCGTTAAAATTTAAAAAATTCAAACAGTTTACGTGAGGCGTTTCAGTATTACTTACATTTATCTTTTTAAAATATTACTGGAAGGTAACAGATTATTCGGCATGTCGATACTTCATTTCTATAACCATCTCACTCTGTACATTCTTTTCATATCCAGAAGCACATCATACACGTGGTCTTCCTCATATACCCCCATAACCTTAACAAAGTCAATCGACTGCCCTATATGAACTCAACAAGTCCAACAACCCAGGGCACTGTATGTGTTATTGCGTCTATGACATTGATTTGCTGAAATTGGTTTACAATTTATTCTTTTCTGGATTAAAATATACTCTTTCCACTCTCGCCTTCCAGGAATGTGTTGATACTAGGGAATTGTACAATGCTTCAACAAAATGCAAATACAGAGCAATTCCCAAAACTCTGCCATGGGTCCGTGGCCTCACAGATATGCAACTTTCATGTTTACAAAACGGAATATTAAGGCATAGGTTTCGGCCTACTGGGATCACAGTTTCAGCTCAGCGCCATTCGCAGCGCTCAGGTTTGGCTGTTCATAATGATGCGAAATTCCCCAAGGGGTTTCAATTTCCATTCATTAACCACAGAAATGCCGGCACGAATTGTAACACAGCCACTTACCCTAGGGGAAGAAAACAGATTGAGGGTGTTTGACAACAAAGTACCGAAGGAAATATCTGAAACTGAAAAGGAGAAATCAGGTAAGAAGTAGGTATAGAAAATTCACTATTTGAAATATTTCTGGTTCTGACAACTGTGAAAAATAGGACAATTTTTTCTGAGATGTGATACTGTGCAGCTCATTATATGTGATGGCTTCAGGTCCACCAATCAGTAGGCACCTCTCTGCCAAACTACACGTTGTCAAATACATAATTTTTCTCATCACCAAATACGAAAATATTTTTATATAATAAAGCATACAGACAAAAGCATACGTTTTATCATAAAACAATATATTTTTCTTCTAAAATTGCTACATGTTTCATCCCTATCTTATCATCATCAGGCTTATAAAGATATCCAACAGGAAGCTAGTTGTATATCTTTCCATGAATAGAGATATAATCCTTTCTATCATAATTTTAGGGATAAAATCCAGCCTTGTTTTACTTATTTTTATAAGCCTCATGATGATCCAAACGGACCAAAAAGCATAGACAAATTTTATAGAAAAAATTATTTTTCGTAATCAAATAGTTGTGCCAGGCTGTATTCATTATTATATTGAGAATTTATGAAACATCACAATGACAATGCTGACTAGAGAATGAAGGATCAGATTGGCGAAACATGTAGGACGAATAAGATAAGAAATTTCTAAAAAATGAATGGTACAAGAACATCTTGTGGAGATGCTGTTTAGGAAAATTAGTCATTTATGAACAGATAATATTAAAATGAGCATGAAAGAACAAAGTGGAGGCGATATGGGTTGGATACTACTCTATGAGGAGAAATTCCATAGGGATTAAAACGGAAGATAATTTGTACCTTCACAACAAAAACCCATGTTACATTCAGTGTCAAAAACACTACTTGAAATCTTCTATCAGAATAAGAAAAGTAGGTGGTATAAAAATTCTCACAAAATTGAAACAAAAATACTGAATCGTATGAATGAGGCTAAAACACTGAATTTTATGGGTCGCAATAACCGTAGGGGATATGGCGCATAAAGCACGTGGTTCTGTCTGAAACAAAGGAAAGCGTTTTCTGGAGCAAGAGCAGTAGGAAGATTTGTGGATCCGCAGTGCGGTAAATATACACACCGGTAATGTACGAGCACTAGAACATCTGCATGCGTATTCAGACCTTTTCTGAGGTGCAAAAACTGTGATCAATGTTGGGTATCCCACTGAAAGCAGCCACAATATTAACATGCAAGAAAACCTAAGTTCAATACATTAGGGTTTCAGAAGAATGATACAGCACACTGGCAAATTATTCAATTTTCCCTTAATAAAGGATGCACTGACTGCAACACACATGCACATATATATATGCTAACGCCTACGTTTAGGCCTCTAATTAAAACTCCGATGAAATTTTCTTGAAATATATTTTTGAAGCACAGTGGTTTCTACATCTACAGCTTAATGTTAGCATTAAAAAGACCCTGCGTTTCCCCTCAGTTTATTTCGTAGTCTTCACATGTCTTTCAGAATAAAAGACTAAACTGAATTCACAACTGCTCTATGCAGAAGAACCGAAGTGTGTTCAATGTGAGGTAGGAATTGAGTTGTTGTATGATGTTTAAAAAGTATCATAGCGTGCATTGCAATCTAAAATTAATTTTTTAAAAACCAACTTTGTCAAAAACATCTAACTTAAATAAGTTGAATAATAATAGAAAGACAGCTACTTTCAAAAATCTATTCCAAGCCACACATTATCAGTACTATGCACTAAACATTTCTGGTATCCATAGCAATAGTGCTGCAAAGCTATGCAATGTGATATCAACTGAAACGTGTTGCATGTGCTTCTGTTTTTGTCATTATTACGCGTAGTACTTGTGAAAACAACAGGAACATAAACAAACACAAAACAGTGTCATCACAAAGGCGATGTTACTTCATGGTACGCACAATATAGCGGAAAATCGGGAATTAGTTTTTCTTTTTTATCAAAATATCTTTATCAAAAAACATCTCAAATACAATTTTTAAACCTCAAAATTCCTGCATTTTATGTTATTAACGTATTCATATACTTGCGAGAATAGGGTTTGACGGATATTTGGCACTGACAGGGACGAGGTAGGAGAGTAGTGACCAAGACTACATAATGAGAAACTGACTGATCTGTACTGCTCCCAAATATTATTCGGGTGATCAAATGGGTGGGGTCGTACAGGAGACAGGAGAGGCGCATACAGGGTTTTGGTGGGGAAACCTGAGTAGAAGAGACCGCCTAGAAGACTTCGGCGTACATGGGAGGGCAACACTAATGGATCTTCAAGAAGTGCAATTGAAGGGCATGGACTGGATTGATCTGGCTCAAGATAAGGAACGGTGGGAACCTCTTATGAATGCGGTAATGAATATTTGCACATTATAACCAACAAATGCACACTATATTTAATACTTAATTGTATCTAAAAGAATTAATTGTCGAGTATTAAATATATTGTGCTTTTGTTGGTTATGTGTCTCGTATATGTATTCAAAATGCACGGTACACACAGTTGCAAGTGGTATTGAACCTTCGGGTTCCATAAGGTTTATGCAACTTACTGACTAGCTGGGGATCTGTTAGCTTCTCAGGAAGGACTCTGCTCCATGGAGTTAGTAATACGTGAGTTAGTTATTTCATATAAATTAGAACTTCCGTATAAAGTTAAATGTACGTGCTATGCACAGTAGTACCTATAATTATCCGATCAGCCTAAAGCTAACTTGGCCTTGTGTTCAACTAATCACCGCCACAGGAATACTTGCGAGGGTTTTATAGTAGAATGTCACATAATCCTAACCATGGCCTTGTATTGAGTTGACCGATCGGCTTCATGCGTCCCTTTTCAGCTCTGGAGTAGAACATTGTTCAGCCCCAAAACTTACAAACTAAGAAATAAACAAATTACCATCAAATACAACTTGTTATAAGATATCCATATAGTAACATGTTTCGAACTCTCGAGGTCATCATCAGGTTAGCTTTAGAACATTTTAAAGTAATAAGCAAAATGCATTACTGGAAAAGAGATCTCAATTTCAGTAATGTAGCTACTGAGGTCGTCCAGAAAGTGAAGACCCTTTGCGCACATCGCTCGCGCAGGTCATCCACCAATATAGTCCAAACTTGGCCCCACGTGATTCGCACTTTTTCCCAACATTGAAGGAATTTGTGTGTGCCACACGCTTCAGAAGCGATGAAGAAGTGACGGAAGCTGTCAAGGTGTGGTTAAATGGACTGTCAGCGGAAGGCTATGGCGAAGGCACAAAAAAACTCCTCACAGACTACGACAATTGCCGGAATGTTGATGGCGACTACAAATAAAAATAACTTGGGGCCTGCAATAATGATACATTAAATTTATTTTCATTTTCATTTATTTATTTCTCTTTGTAGCCAAGCTGTCTTCACAGTTTGGATGATCCTCGTATATTGATATTTTACAAAACGTTGTTGTGCTCCATGTGCATTTGTTTATTTCCTTCTTTATAGTAAAACACTCAACGGGATGCACAATTTTAAAATTCCCAAAAATTATGTTGACCTTTGCTCAGAATCGAACCCCGAATCCTCAGTGATCAATTTCTTAGTTTAGTCATTGTACTGATGGGGCTACATTAATGTACATGTTGTAGATTGCATTCCAATATCAACGCAATCTAAATCCTTTGAATAATTATGGAAGCATCTCCATTAAAATTTCTTTTTATGAGATTTGTTGAAATATTACATACAACAGTGTTTTCCCCTATTCTGAGTACTATAGGTAGTCTATAGTAAGGGATTTACGAAATTTAGGTGTACATACTTCTATGTTACGTGTTGTTAAGCACGTTTGGGTTTATATGTCATTAGCAAATTAGATTCCGTGTTTCTGTGATTGCTAATTAGAACCAAAAGAGAGATTAATATTTTTTAAATTATAACTCCATGAGTTCAAAAAGAGGAACTGGTTCATTTCTGCGCTCTACCGAAACATTCGTTTTGCTAATGTAATTTGTAATCACATACACACATGTACAATATTGAAGGTAAAGTGACAGGGGCCAAATTTGCGGGTTTGAAACCGCGTTCCAAATGAAAAAAAAAGACAAATGTTAATTGGCAATTGTAATTTACACTATCTTCATCATCATTCTTTATACAAATTTCGTGTTTGGTTCTTATCGCTTCGAAAAGATAATAATTAACTCCATACTTCAACACTACCAATAGGAAGTTAGGGAACATAAGCATGGGATTTTTGTGGTACTTTCGTTAATTTTCGCTTCAATATTACAAATAAGAGAAGACATGAAAATTTTGCAGAAATACAATTTGTTTCTGTTCCAGAGCGTAATAGGGCCGGGGGGGGGACTAGTGGTACAGCCACCTCAGGCGGCAGAATTCCAGAAGCAGCAAAATAAAGATTTTAAGCTAAAAATGTTTGGTTGTCAAAAAATTTTAAAATTTTCATCCAATAAATAACTGAAATTTTTAAAAATATCTAATTCCTATTTGGATCTGCCTTTGTAATTAATCGCCCAGGGCGTCAAAAGACCCTATCTACGCCACTGTTTCTGTCTTATATAAAACTTTCTTTCGAAGTGTTTTTCCCTCTCAAAAATATTTAGAGAGATGCGGGCCCGAAAATTATGTTATTAATGTCTCATTTTAACCACAACAAGTACACATTTATTAAACTAGTTAAGTGCCATGTTTCGCGCAAACTTGTGCAATCATTATCAAGCTCTGGGTGTTGACGGAAAGAGAGGCAGGCACAGCGAGAGGGAGGGAGGGGGGAGGAGAGAGAGAGACAGACAGACAGACAGACAAGACGAAGTTCATAGGTGCAATTTTGCAAACATCCTCATGGACGCACGGCAAGTGAGGCATTTTTACAGTGAATTTCCGATATACTGCTACTAGTTTCAGTATTTCAATCCTGTTCCCAGTAAACAAAATACAATTATATCTACACGATGTACTAAATACGTGGATAAACCCGAAAATTCAAATACTTAAATTAACATACACTCGTGTATTACTGTTAATTTTACAATAAGCAGGTAAAATTCAACAAAGTTATACAACGTTTAAGCCAAAAAATTGCATACTAAGTAATAAATAATGTTATGTCACTCATGTTCCTGCTACAAGTTCCCACATCAAGGTAATCATCACATGTCCGTATATAGGAAGGTATAAGAGCAAAACAAATTGTGTTAAAGACGTGCGCGTAGTTAAATAGAATACTGTCAGAGACAATTGCTGAAAAGCTTTAAAATATAAAATACAAATCAGTTAAAATACATTTTAAAATACTGAATTTTGTCTTCCATTGCCGACAAACATACATGTCAGTTGTCATTCAAATGTAATATCCTGAAAAGTTAACGAAAATTGAAATTGTTTAGTTTTAAGCCTACGGTGGTCATATTGTAGTGTAGTGACTGTGATACACGGAACGAATGCACGTACCCCGTATTGTCTGGTTGGTAGGTGAATAAGAGAGACCAACTTGATGTCACGTGCTTTATTATTTCATTATATACTGCTCAACATGTTTCGGATGTTAATACATCCATCCTCACGAGCTTGCGACATATTTGTTGAGTTATTTCATGGCTTGTATTGTTCTGGTTCGATGTGTGTTGGTGTTACGTTGTGGTTTGGCTGGGGTGGTGTGGTATCTGGATACAGGCTTCAGACTTTACACCCAGCCAAACCACAACGTAACTCGTACCAGAGCAATACAACCCATGAAATAACTCAACAAATAAGTCGCAAGCTCCTCAGGATGGATGTATTAACATCCGAAACATGTTGAGCAGTAAATAATGAAAGAATAAAGCAAGTGACATCAAGTTGGTCTCTCTTTATTTAACAATGTCATATACATTTATAATAATCTCAATGAACTGAACATGTTCCCGGCCATGCAGTTACAAAACTTACCTCAAAAATCTCGTTTCTTTTATGATATAAATGGAAGTAACACGCTATTTAATCGTTGATGAAGTTACGAGAAACATATATAGTGACTTCTGATAGGAGAATATTGGTGACTGCCTCCGGCGATAACTATATACAAAGACGGACATTCATGTTGATCAGATAGCACTGATATGCTCTATTTTAATGCATAAAAAGATCTCAGTGTCTCACAGAAGGCGTTAATAGTCACCCAGCCTTGATATGTACACACTGCCACCTATAGCAAACTCTGAACATCTGACGTAGCATCAATAATTAATCAGATGGACCCGACAGCTCATGCTTTGGCCTCATAAACAACTTAACATGAACAAGCTTTTAGAAGTAAGAGGCTTATATTTGCCATTTGAACGGTACCTTACATTAGCCAAAATAACATAATTCTCTTCCACATCAGCAACTTGAAAAGGCCACTATTCAATGAATGATATATTAGCTATAAAGTTACAAATCGGTTTAGCTCTCTACGTCACTGCGTACATTTCTGTAACGAAGAATTTGGCATACATGAGAGCACTACCCTCACTGAGAAGTGCGCTTATGTAGCTGTGACGTCATCTTTCGGTACGAACCTTGAGTCTGATGTCGCCGACGTTCTGGAACAGCAAAAAATTCGTTTATGATTTGGTTTGAAGCTGCGACTGTAACATTCATACGCTGATACAAAGGAAATAAAACGCCGAACAATACAGTTTGCCTTACTGTGTACTGCACAGAGCCGAATGTTTCCCGACAATATCTGCAATATTAAAATGCCCTTCTAGGCTGTGCATTCTTTTGCGTAAATAAAGGAAGTTACCACGTTAAACATTTGGAAAGGGAATGATGAGTTCGTATACATATACAGGGTGTCCCAGGAGGAAAGTGCCAGACTTCGGGAGAGTGTTCCTTATGTTAAAGTATAACGATATAACCCAAAACACCTATATCCAAAGTTGAACGGTTACGGAGATAATGGCCAGAGAAGTTTGAAACTTTGACAGCTGTTACACACTTATTGATTACCAAATACATATTAAAACT
>Ga0123352_10010811_pt1 | contig 14352 bp, 13 predicted proteins | sample TergutLab28metaG_FD_89700 | JGI IMG/M metagenome (GOLD analysis project Ga0123352, IMG submission 89700) | Labiotermes labralis P1 segment gut microbial communities from Petit-Saut dam, French Guiana - Lab288 P1 | ecosystem: Host-associated > Arthropoda: Insects > Digestive system > Gut ... | reverse complement strand
TAAAAATCCAACCATATGCAACAGTATGCAGATATTTATTTACTGCAAAGTCACTCTACATGTTTCGGGTGTCACAGCACCCATCATCAGGAGTACTAAAAACTGTAACCGCAACCTCCGGTAGAGCTACTTCCCTCCAACGTGGCCGATCAGGCCACGTTGGAGGGAAGTAGCTGTACCAGTATTATGACCTGTACCGGAGGCTGCGGTTACAGTTTTTAGTACCCCTGATGATGGATGCTGTAACACCCGAAACATGTAGAGTGACTTTGCAGTAAATAAATATCTGCATACTGTTGCATATGGTTGGATTTTTATTAACATTAGATCTACTGATATTATGACCTGTACCGAAGGCTGCGGTTACAGTTTTTAGTACGCCTGATGATGGGTGCGGCGGACACCCGAAACATGTGGAGTGACTTTGCAGTAAAATAAATCAGACTGCATACTGTTGCTTCTAGTTGTATTATTATTAATATTGAATTATGATGCACGGAACCATGAGCTTAAAAAGTAACCCAAATCCTCACATTCCAGTGGTTGGCATAAGTACCACGGCGTTTAGGGGTAAAAAAAAATGTTATATTTTTCCCATACCAGGTATTTGTGTGTTTCGTGTCTCAGAACAAAGAGAAATATTTCCTTATATATTATTAACTGAGTGGATTTTATAGCTGAGAAGAATTGCGTTTACTATGAGATAAGAACTGAATATTCAAATTTAAAAAATCAAGTTATTATTATTATTTAATGGGCTAAAAATCAACCACGCCTCAACTCTGAGGTCTGACTAGTGTTACCTGCATCAAGGGTTTGCAGTGAAGCCTGTGTTGAGATCAAATCATTCCTTACAGATTACTACACTTTCTTAAAATTTTATCTCTCTTGATTTGTTGATCCTGATAATATCTCGGAAAATAAGGATATTAATATCCTCAGACAGGAAGCACAGGCTGTCAATCAAACTAAGCTTATATCAAATTTAATGTTGTACATTTTCCGTGCTATTACATTACGTATGTAAAATTCAATACCAAGTTGTTACACAACGCTTTTCTTTTAATGCTCCATCATTATTCGGCCTTAACTATTGGCCATTTTCAGGGAACTCGTACATTTTTAGCATAGGCAGTTTATTCTTCAACTTATCCGATAGGAGCTCCCTTAACATGGCCAACATTTGAGGCCGAAACGTGCCGGAGTATTAACATACAAAAAGCGTTGTGCGAAAGGATGGTGTTAATTTTTACATATGTAAATTTATATCAGTTTATTCCTTGCTACATATTTCGGCTCTTGTGTAACGTCATCAGGCAATTAAAATACATAAAGAAAGGAAATTTGTATACAGCCCTTTAGAATAACATTTTCAGATGGCTGAAATCTCAACTTCACAAAAACGGAAATTGGAAAAACCAAAACTAGATGAAAGTCAAAATTGTATATTACGAAATCATAATAAATGTGTACTGTATTAAAATATGAATATCGTTTTCCAGTACTTCGGACATGAGAGGAAAGTTTTTAAACGTTAAAATAAGCTGTGTGCGGTTCAGTTAAAGATATTATGAATCCCCTTCTTTCACCTCTTTATCCAGTGTTCCGTTGTTTTATTCTTCACAGACTTAAACGTCCCCTTCAGCACATTATCCTCATATAAATTCAGTCTACGTTACTAGTTTCTTAGCAAAACTAATTAAGAAATTGGGGAACAAGACAGTAGGACGTTCACGCACTTAAAAATTCAAGTCTTCTGGGATGCGTACATCATGTCGACTAGTAAATTGCAAAGCAGTCCAAGAAGACGGTTCTTGGAATGCTTCAACCTGCAGACACCGCACACCTTCAAATGGTCGGGAAGGTTTTACCAGTCAACACGACGTAACATCCCTTACAACTAGAATCTTCGGCAACACCGCTGACAGAAACTCATATATCCATTCACACGTCGATTCTGCAGCTTTCGAGAATATTAAACTGCATAAAACTTATGAAAGGCCCAAAAAAAGTGTCTGGATTTTTTTAAACTGATTTAGCCGCTGTAGATATGTTAGAGCTGTAATCATAAGGAATTGTGATGGGCGTAATGTTAAAAACAGTTGGTACACTACAGGCAGTAAAATTAAGTTCCCAGTTCCATCCAGCTTGTTTGCAAATTTAATCCCTCAGACACTCGGTAGCAATATTTACATAGGCTTGCCCTGTAGCTATTTAGACCCGGCTGTTTGGTTTAGCACGTGAACAAATTATATATTTTTAGCGATATTGATCATTTAAGGCCTAGTAGTTACTATGTGTGCCACAAAGTTTAGAATTAAAAAATTATACGTTCTGCGTACAGAATACATTTACGTGTTCATGTAGTTTTCAGGAGAAAAAAAAAAGATCGCTTTTCTATGTAACATTCAATGAAGCTTTTATAACCGTGAGAGAGGCTGTTTACTTTGTAAGGTAAGGCAATCCCTGCACAAGCTAGGACAGTCCCTGGGTGTTCCAAGAGGTTACGTTTCCCAGATTTCAAGACAATCGGCACATGAAGGTGGTAAGGTTGTCAGCCCTACGCACCGGCCGCCTTTACCGCCCAGGAAATATTCTTGATATTCATTTCTGTTAAGAGGCTGGGTCGAACCCAGGGCCAGAGTACGGCTGGAAGGATTATATCAATGAAAAACTCCAGTGACATCGTCGGGAATATTGACATAGTAACGTCTGTATGTGGCATCACAATCTACCGGACAACCGGACTTTTCGGGATAGATGTTTTCATAAAGCTTTTGATCTGGCATTTATGGCAATCTCCTTTATTTTTACTAATTCCCTCGCAAAAAACATGTTTTTAAGAAAAAAACTTAATTTAAAATTCAATAGTGCAGCATCTACCTGAAGCAATGGGAATTAAATGACAGATGTTACCTTCCTAACAGCACTAGCACTGCATAGCACCAGATGTTAGAGGTTCTTGAAAAACTATCCTTATAATCAGGATTCACTAATGTCCATCAGATACTACTAATCAATTCCAAATCTGCGGAAGACGATTTCCGAACAATGTCGCGTTTGCTATGATAATCAGTAAGGTTCAAGGTCAGACGCTGAACATGTTAGAATATACGTACAGTCGCCTGTTTTGCCCATGGCCAACTGAATGTGGCAGTTTCCCGATTCTCTTCATTTGACTTCACTGTTTCAATTATTGAAGGGCATGGACAAGGTACCGAAGATTATGTATTGACAACATCAAACATCATATATGGAAAAGTACCTTAAATTTTCAAATATATTTAAATCTCTGTTGAATTAAATACTTTAATGTTCCAAAGTCAAAATCATTCGCACCGGTAGCACAAGTTAAATAAAATTTAGTTTCATTTTGTAACTGAAAGATCTAAATGGAGTCGTTTCTTACAAAGGCAGAACGTTATGCAATACTGCTTCAGAACTGAAAAACAAAAAAGAGAAAAAAACTCGGAACCAAAGGTTAGAAGTTTTAATCATGCGTTCGCCCTTGTTTACGTACAAAAACTGAGATATTATTTTCAGATTGCAGATTCTTAAGTTGGTGACGGTTCCACTGTGTGGAATGTGACGCCGTATAGTCTGGTAGACAACACCGACGCTACTGAGGCTCATGCTTCCCCCATCTGAAGGGTAGACGAACGCGCCTAAAGAGATGAACATTACCTAGGAGAGCGAGTACCCGACGTTTCGGAAGAAAGTGCTGCCTACATGTAGAATTTACACCTTTCCCACTCACCCGCCCTTGACCCAAGTCGTAGTCCACTCTAGCCCTTACTGCTGATTGTTTTTCATTTGTAACATAAGATTTCATTCTGAAGAGAGACGAAGCAGTTTCATCGGTTTTCTGCCGAGTAATCGACATCACTTCTCAAGAAACAGATACCTGAACTGATATTTGCTGTAGGAAAGGGGTGTGGTCCAGGTCTGTAGTTATTTACTTTGAAGCAATCTGTTTATTCAACTGGACACATTAGGGGCGGCGTGCCCTACGTTTCCAGCGAGAATTATTAATGGAGTAAACCCATGGTACGGGGCTGTCTACCAATGTTGACCTTTACTATGCTGGGCTACGAACTCCACCCTTTCATCCCCCCGCCATCAAACTCCTACTCTGTCTTACGACAGATACACAGCCTCTCCCAATGTAAGTTCTCCAAAGAGAGCGAGCTAGTTTTTCCTTCTTCCATTCTCAGGATCTAATAGTTTCCTTAAGGTCATCGAGTAGCTGCTTACGTCTTCCTCCTCGTCTTCTCGCCCCTTCTATATTTTCCACAAGAACGTATATCAGAAGACAGTTTTTACGTTAGATTCCCTGCTTTCACGGTACCCGAAATTGAACAGATGTCTTTACACAAGCCCAATATAACACAACCCACGGCAATTTATTACATCTTCTTCCACCAAACGATTGTCCTACGGTATGATTCTGCATATTCTGAGTTACAGTTACAGAGTGTAGTTAAGTACAGCATAAATAAAATAAATGAAACACTGGGCCATAGCTGTCAACTGGCTAAACCAAATCCACACCATGACACGCCATTCTCTCAATCCCATTTAATATTATCCTTTCAACTACGCCTAGGTCTTCAAGCTATTCTCTTCCTTTCAAAATGTCATATGAATCAGTTGCACTTGTTTATCATCATCTCTGTGCGTGCTGCATTTCCCACTTATCATCAGACTGTATTTTATGACCTTAAAAATTATTTACACCAAACCCTTGTCTTACGCCGTAGTTATGTTCCTGAAAAGATGAGTGTAGATCAAAAATGATATCTCCATAAGAAATAATGGGTTAAGTAGGCTTTAGCGTAATACAGCGCACCCAGTCAAAGGACGTTAAACCGAAAATGAGAGAGCGTAAATTAAGAAATTGTGTATATGGTCAAGGGGAGTTAAAGCAAAAAGGCGAAAAACAAAGGCTGCATGCACCACAAACTGTAACTCAATTATACGTTAATGGCTTATATTAATTATTATTACTTTGTGTTCTGCATATAATGAGAGCCAGTTGCGAATTTTTGTATTTGCATAAGCATTGGTTCAGTTCTTGGATATTTAATTCTTGAGGAATATTACGAAGTATAATAGAAAGTAGGTTCATTATCACCAGGCTAAAACAGTGCAAGACGTCTAAATTGTTCACGTAGTTTCCATAAATTACGCCCCCAAGTATCACCCCGAGACAAATCACTAGAATTTTTTGACGCGCTCCACACATATTCGGATAAGCGACGCGCTTCTTGGGATGTTGACAGAGGTCCTGTCATAAGAAGAACACAGAGAAACACAGTCTCGAATGTTTTAGTGGCATTAAATGTCACGATCATTGGACTTCAAGAGCGGCGTGCCATTAAATGCACCCAGTGTTCACCAGAATTGGCATGGCAACAAACACGTGACTTGAATACAGCTGCCCTGAGCTGTTCAAAGTAACTGCGATGAGCTCCACTGACCACTGAAAGAAATAAGTCGCTTTCAGTGTTGAAATATAACCCTTCGAGAGACGAGAAAAAGCATAATCAGAATATCTGAAATTCCTCGACAAAGATTGAATCCTGGTCCTTTAGAAAAACAGGACTAACTTCTTCTTACAATGTAGTGGACGGTGCAGCGATTGGCTGAAGACGTTACTTGCAGTATATCAGTGAAGAGTGGAAGGAGAACAAAATGGTTGATCACAGCGAGGAGTTATTAGTAACAAAACCACAATCAATTTTATTACATTTATGAAAATGTAAGGCTACATGTTCCAAAAGCTACGTGGTCATCCTCAGGCCGTTAAAACACATTAGAACTAAAATTATAGATGCAACATCATTTACGGGAAGTCAGATGAAGTCTCAGTCTGTGATGTTACAAAATGAGTGTCAACTTTCTATACAAAAGAAAAAAATATACATGGCATTTATTAGTAAATGTTATCGAATTTTATGGGTGACGGTCTATTGAATTCCTTATGGGAGACATAATATTTTACTTGTTGCTGTTTGTCTTATTCTCGACGTGGTATATATTGGTATGTTGCATGTGTAAGTTGATACCATATTTGGTTGGCATGCACCGTATTATTTACGTCCTGCCTTATAGCTCTGGGGTTGTATTTTTACAGTGTGAGCATGCTTGTTTTCTGGAATGAACATCACAGAAGAAAACGAGCAACTTGGATATAATGTGGGTTGCCTGAAAACTGGAATTTGAGGCCCAGAGGGTGGGAAAATTCCAACTAGATGAATAACCTGGTAATTACACAAGCAGCCAGTGAACTGCGACATTTGCGCTTTCGCCGCGGTGTGGCAGGAGTTTTCGAACGTCACGGGTTTCGGTTAGTGTCAGTGGGTAGTTTGTTGTTACTAGCGATTCGGGACGGCGTTTCAGTCCCATCTTAAACATCTTGGCGTTTGAAGATGTGGCCTGTGCCCTGCAAAGGCCATAAAAATACCCACTAAAGCTGCGAACCTTTTCCGTAGATTTGCAGTTAGAGTCATGTTATATGGACAATACGCATGGCTTTAATGCAAAACAAATTTAGCATACTAACCACAGTGCTATAAATGGTACTTGGGAATCTGCCAGAATACTAACTTTGAAATGTGGGTCTGTTGCTGATAAATCCTATTGTGTGTATCATACAAGTCTTCGATATAACTGTCAACAGATTAACACGTTTCCAATTGGAGTGCCAGGTTTGTCAAACATTGAAGTCCGACATATACCAGCATTCAACGATGATCTCTGGACCAAAGTAGCAAATCATAAAACATAAGCCCAACTGAAGTAATATATTGAATGCACGGAGTAATATAGGCTTCATATTGGAAGTGAAAACATAAATCCAATTCTTTCTTGTTTATTTTCCTTGTCACAATAAGAAGGATTTCTCTTCAAGTTGGATATAACGAAAATGTATTCTACTTTTCGTGTGTTTTGCATAAATAAACGTCACGTAGTCCTTTGAATTATCCTTCTTACGTTAAAAACATTTGTCTGTATTCAACAGATACAAAAATACGCTGTTTGAGGCTCTGAGAGTATCTTTCATGAAGACTCGAGTCGTGTGGACTAAGCCACCATGTCTAATGTCAAACATCGAAGTGTCGGAAAAACGTAATTCCTCCATTTTCTCTATCTAAGCAATCCAAGACGAGGGACTACACGGTACGAAATGGGCATATGGTTTGACTGGTAATCATTTACAAATTCAAACTTCACGACATCAAAGAATACTTGAATCTTTCAGTGTTAAAGAAATTATAGTTTAATAAACAGTGAAAATTCAAACCCCACAATACATTTATCTTAGTAATTAACGAACTTGATGCACAAAAGTTTTGTTTTATAGTAAGTTTATTTCATGCCTCTACATGTTTCGAGCACCATGTGCTCATCATCAGGAGGTCAAAATTGCATTATACAGCCTCTGGTACCATCACACGCTGTAGGTGGTCGTCCACTGCACGGGACGGCCACCTATAGTTTTGATGATACCAGAGGCTGTATAATGCAATTTTGACATCCTGATGATGAGCACATGGTGCTCGAAACATGCAGAGGCATGAAATAAACTTACTGTAAAACAAAAATTTTGTGCATCAAGTTCGTTAATTACTAAGATAAATATACTGAGATGCACGGTCAGCAAAACATAAAAAAGAAACCCACAATACATGCTATAAGCAATCGTATATTTCATACGTTTCACACAATCAGTTGTGACGCCTGCATATATAAACTAGCTGTGATGCTGAGCACACCTACTAATTCCTAAGCCACTGTCATTATTGTGACAGACAACATTACTCTAGGTGTATGGATATGAAAATGGATAAGCATCATAGCCCTAGAGCTGTGTGTAACCTGAACAACGATAGTGCATTATCTGCTTTCAGTGGCGTATTTAGATATATTACGATTAACTGTATACTACGGAATAGGTAATTTGAACCTGAGTAACCTGAAAAAATATGCATGAAAATCTATTTTAAATTTCAGTAGTAGGAATTCCTCATACCCATCAAAATAATTGCACTGCACAAGAAACAACGACTAAAAAGTACGTGATTGAAACGTCAGATTCTTGTGTTAGTGTTAATTAGGTACTTCGTCTCAGAAGATTAGACTACTTATTCCTAGTTGCAGGGACAAGACTAATTGCTTGTCGGTCAGAAGGAAGGGGAGTTAAACGATAAACAGGACATGCAGGGTACGTTTAAAGTAACACTGAGGGGCATTCGTGCAGCCATTGTTGCAGTGGCAAAGCATTACATAATACATGTTCTGAATATGTGTCTGCAGCCTTATTTGTCCAACATTCAATGCATATGTGTCGCATTATATTGTCTTGTGTGGCCTGTCTGGCTGTCCCATATTTTTCCATATTATCGCATAAAGGGCACGATTAAAAAAAAAATATTGAAAATAGACTGGGTTTCTTGATTTTCTCTACAAATACTTTATGAAAATTTTCTCATTCTAAGAAGAATTGAGTGAGATATATTATAAATGTACGTCAATCTTCATGTAAAGTACCCTACATTTTTGTCAGACTCTAATAAAACTTAAATTTTTTTCGGATGATTACAGAAAAATAAAAGGACAAAGTATAAGCTGGTTAGGTCACCTAGAGGGAATGGAGGAGGATAGGATGCCCAAAAAGATCTTCACTCAAGAACTAGAAGGGACGAGAAGAAGGGGAAGACCTAGGAAAAGATGGAAAGAGGAAGTAGAAAGAGATCTTCAGGTGCTGGGATTGAGAAGATGGAGAGAATTGGTGGCAGATAGGAAAAAAAATGGAAGGACATTCTTCGACAGACCAACGCCCACAGTGGACTGTAGAGCCAATGGAAGAAGTAGAAGAAGAAGAATAAGAAGAAGAAGATTACAGAAAAATCTTCAAATGCTAAATTTAACGAAAATCCGTACAGTGGGAGCCGAGTTGTTCCATGTAGACAGGCAGAAGGACAGTCAGACATGACAAAACTAACAGTCGTCATTCGCGATTATGCGAACGGAACTGCACTATAAACAAACGCAGAAACACATATAAAAAACGAAGAAAGAAATCGAATAATGTGAGTTCTGCACTAAGAACCCTGTTCCACTACATGCGCAGAACTTGTAACTAATCTTCATCATGTAGACTATTAACGTATCCCTCGACAGCTACACCAAAGAAGTACACCTGGTGGAAGCAGATTTGTAAATATGTAATTTTATACTCGCCTAATATTATTAGCTATTTTTGTGTTTACTGAAATAAGAGACAAGTTACATAACTATTCAGCCTTTAAGGGTGTGTGTTGTTCTGGGCCATTACACTGAGTAGGATCGTTAAGTTTCCTCTGATGTTGCGGACACGTGTAATTGTATTTATGTATGTTGCAAAATGTGCGTGGACAGATGGAGGAGAAAACATGAAATTTGTAAAGCATAAAGTTTAATTTTTTATTATTCACACCAACAAATACACAATATATATTTATTTATTTATATAAATATAGGTATATATATATAAGTAATCCTACATGTTTCGATGTATCTGTGTCATCTTCAGGAAGTTTATTCTTCCAGTTTGTTAAAATTACAAAAATCATTAAATTTACAAAGTCAATAAAACCAGTAGATTAAATATTTACGTGATTGTTATAGTTGATGATAAAATCTATAAAAACATACAATTAGAGTACATGGAAGATGTTTAGCTTGGTGGCAGTATATATATAATCTGGACTGTCTTGTAGATGTAATCCCATAGTGATACGACTCCCTAAATATGATGCAGATGCATCGAAACATGCAGGAATACTGACGTGCACGGTACATACATCAAAACATTTCAATGTTACGTCTTCGTGTGATATTGCGTGGTATAAATGGTAGATGTTAACACACGTGCGAGGGAACAGACCTCCTCCATCTTCGTGGTAGAATATGGAGACAGAATGTCCCTCCGAAACGTCTCGGAAACGCCTCCGAACCCCCCGTAACTATCGACCAAACAAAGTGATTTTACATCCCTGAAGGCAGTACATCCCACTTCGTCGCAATGAAGTCATTTCCAAACCAAGATAACTCTTCAAAAGCGCGCTGTGCCATACAGTATAGTATTCATGGCTGGTAGGATTTATCGCACTAGGATGACGTCACAAAGAATTCAGCAAGCTGTAAATTCGTACGTCGTCATATACTGTACTTAATTCGATTCTTTATCAATTTTCGAGCACACGACCTAAATAACAGCGACCGTGTAATGACCTCTGCACTGTATTGACACCTTTAATGTGCCTCTATCAGGTTAGAATCTCCATTTCCGCGAGTAACACCAGTTTCGCTTCAGCAGCATCAGGAGTTATACCATTACGGCGCTATGACGTCATCCAGAAATGGAGTACAGCGCTGTCAATATTGTTTTGTATGCAAGCTACAAATAACTGAGTGTCATGGTTCACTGAACATGGACTCGCATCTCGTGCGCATGAATGCCTTCAAGATATGATCCGCCCGTGAGAACAATGGGATCAAGTACAAAAGAAATGTCGTTAAGAATTCATTAACTGACGTGTTTAGTAATACCGAATGAATACACGACACCATTTTGAATTTTAAGATTTCTTCAAACCGGTTTTAATTGAAAATAACAAAGAAAAAACATATTAATTATTCCTTCCCGAACATTTATAAAGGATTTCACAGTTCAAAGAGTTCCAAAAGCTTCTAATTTCTGAAAGTATTCGGCCACATAAAACAGTAACTTTTTTTACAGCGGTTTTATGTGAGCTTAAAACGCAGTTACGTCCAGAGAAAAACAGCGTACAACTGTTCGGAGAGTAAATGCACATAAAACATGCTTTTGTATTTGCAAGGTAACGGCTGTGCCGTAACGTGCTAAACAGGCACTGAGGGCAGGCACACCTACAATCATACCCATATTCAACCTCGGTGCTGAAGTATCAGGTACATTCAAATCGTCCGGGATGTGACGCCATGTTGACTGATAAAACGTTATGGATGTTACATGGCAACTTGCCGCCTCCTTCTTCATGGTTAAAACGTTCTTCCTAAACTGACTCCTGAAGATGAAGACAGCCAACTGTCACAAACGTCCGTGACTACTTATCACTAAATATGGCGTCATATACCAAAACTCTTGTATCTGTACTATCTCTGCTGTAAGAACCTCAAATCTAGTCAAGTAGAAGTATGTGAATAATTTAAAATTTTTTAAAACAAGAAGATATATTATTTAGTTATATCAACTACTGCAATTAAGTTGTAGAAACAAAGTTGTCACGATGCGCTGAACATGTAGAAAGACGTGGAAAGAGTAGAAAGACCTAGATCCCAAAGAATAGTTGTGGGGAAATCTGTTCCAGAAGTTACATAAAAGCAGAGAACATAAAAAGACAACAAACAGATCGATTTTATATCACTACATTGTAAGAGTAAGAAACGGATAAAACTGTTCATTTTGGGTCCAGTTACATATTTTTGGTATTGGCGTCGCTGACGTTTCAGTTTATCGTAACACAATTTTGGTCAGCATCAGCACATCATGTAGAACGCCCCGTCATGCACACGAAGAGCAGGAAGTCTTAAAAGATTAATGATTATTTGCAATTACATTTTATAGTTTCCTTCTAAATTCAAGACTAAACAAAGCAGACACTGTGGGTATAATGTGACATGGAGGTGCCCTCGTGCAACCATTCTTGCCGTGGAAAATCAATAAGTATTATCATAATCAGATGAACGGCACGATTTTCGGGGAAAAAAAGTTATTGAACATAAATTGTTATTTGTTATTTTGCCAGATTTTAATGAAATTTGTTTTGCCTCGACAGATTTTCAGACAATATACGCCAAATTTCAAGAAAATCCGTGTAGTGGGAGCCCAGTTGTTTCATGTGTGCAGGCGGACGGACACACGGATTAACGGACATACAGACATGCATATATGACGAAGTTAATGGCGCCTTTCGCGATTTTACGAACGCGACTAACAATAAATCTCATCTAAAGATTGCCCATAATTCCTAATATTTTTATTAGATTTACACACAAAATACATATTAATAATTGTTATTCCAGACATTTAAGCAGTATAACGAATCCATCTGCTTACATATTAGTGCATATTGTTATGCGTATTCTGCTACTGGCACACAACTTTTTTGTCACTCCTTTGTCCAAGACTTCAGTAACGCAAAATGAAATACGTCATTAGCAGAACGATTTAAAATTAAATAATATGTTTTAAATTCATCAGCATGCAATATTAAAGGATAATTAAGAGAACACGTGGCTAATATGTAGACCCATTTTTGTTTCCTTCCGGTTGGAATAATTTGCAAAACTCGGCCGAAATTTTAATTTCACACATATAAGCAATTATCTGATGCTATGTTATTCTGAGGGTATATTTAATAATATGCTCCTTTATACACGATTGCTTCCTTTTAACTGTGACTAAATAACGCCACATAGTGCGTCAGTACACAGGTTAACCTTTCAAAGCCTAGCGGTTTCTTTACGTACCAAAAGCTTTAACATTCAAAAATTCTACATGGTGCTCGCTCTACGTTGAGTTTTGTGCACGGATCAGGGAACAAACAGCGACTTTTGAATTATACAGCAGTAACTGGTTGGTTTTTTATAACTGAGGTGGAAAGTGTTTACTGTGCGGTACGAACTAATTCCTTATATAAAGCAGATTACGTTTAGTCTTTAAAAGGTAAAAATTCCTTACGTTGAAACTCTGCCTTCCTGAATGGTATTCAAACTCATATCTTCGGTACCTGAGGAGAATATTGGGACCTACGAGGGACGAGGTAACAGGGGAGTGGAGAAAACTACAAAATGAGAAGTTTAATGATCTGTACTCTTCGCCCAATATTGTTCGGGTGATCCATCGAGAAGAATGGGATTGGCGGGTCATGTAGCACGTATGGGGGAGAACAGAAATGCATACACGGATTTGGTGGGTAAACCTGACGGAAAGAGACCACTTGGAAGACCCAGGCGTAGATGGGAGGGTAATATTAAGATAGATCTTCAGGAAATGTGAAGTGGGGCCTAGATTAGATCGATCTGGCTCAGGATAGGGACAGGTGGCGGGCACTTGTGAATGCGGTCATGAAACTTCAGGTTCCATAAAATGGTGGGGAATTTCTCGACAAGCTGAGAACCCGTTAGCTTCTCAAGAAGGACTCTGCTCCAAGGAGTAAGTTTCTTCGGTACCCTAAGCTGCTACAATTGGTAACTTTTAAATGGAAGAGGCCATAGAACTGTAGAAAACGTCTGCTATTTCCCAAACAGAGAGGATCTGAGATAGGTCGGAAAGCTTTTCTTACCATGGCGCAACAGTCCCAGTGGTCCAAGGCCTCCTCATTTTCGAGGATTCACGATCAAACTCAGACACACCACACTCAGTAGGATTCCTCTGGACGAATGATCAGTTAATTACAGAGATCTCTACCTGACAACACACAACACTCACAACAGACATCCTTCCATAAACAGGCGGGATTCAAACCCACAATCCCAGCAAGCGAGCGGCCGCAGACTCACGCCTTAGACCACGCGACCACTGGAAACGGCGCTCTGGAAGTTAGTGACTATTACTCTGCATAAACGATCGGGCTTGGCTTCCCGGCAGGAGGTGGGTGTACCTCACCTCCACAGCGTCCAGACCGACTGTGGGTGCCTCCATAGACGCCACTATTGTCGTGTAACCTGCGGCTCTTTCCTCGGAAATAAAGCAGTCAGGGCATCAGGCTCATCACCTAACCCCACCCACTGCCGAGAAAAAATAAACGGAACTTTGCGCGTTCTACATTTCCCATACGCCTTCACGAGGTGGCGAATGAATAAAGATAAGGGCAACCTTACTCTACTTTGCCTCTCCACTTTTATTTTAATAAAACAGAGACAGGCACCAAATTTCTACAATCTGTAGGGATAATTACGCAGATATGGTTGGTTGAACGAACAGACTGGTTACACCTGGGAAGTACTGTAATGGAAGTTAAAGGATTATTTTTTTTAGCGTCAGTGGCTTCATAGACGGTCTCTAGCAGCAAATATCAAAGGGACGTTTATAATGAAACTAATGTACAGAAATAAAGAGATTCAATCTTTATCGTTGCACCGCGCATTTTGCAGTCTATTTAAGTAACACACCAACAATGCGCATATATAGTCTATAATAAGCTAAAATGTACATTAAAACACTTAAAACGTTCCTACATGTTTCGATCATACGATCATCATCAGGGAGCATACTTTGTTCCTTGCTAAAGTTACAGTTTAAAATACTCAGTGATTTACTTC
>Ga0123352_10010810_pt1 | contig 14353 bp, 10 predicted proteins | sample TergutLab28metaG_FD_89700 | JGI IMG/M metagenome (GOLD analysis project Ga0123352, IMG submission 89700) | Labiotermes labralis P1 segment gut microbial communities from Petit-Saut dam, French Guiana - Lab288 P1 | ecosystem: Host-associated > Arthropoda: Insects > Digestive system > Gut ... | reverse complement strand
GGAGGACATCATACAGGACCTTGGTCAAATGAAGATAAAAAATTGGTTAACCTGTGTCCAGGATAGAGCAAAGTGGAAGGATGTCGTTGAGAAGGCCAAAACCTCCAATTAAAGGAGGTTCAGTGCCTGAAGAAGAAGAAGAAGAAGAAGAAGAATCAGTAGTAGTAGAAGAAGAAGAAGAAGAAGAATCAGAAGAAGAAGACAACATTTATTATAGTACTCTGCACACGTCTGCAGCAATTGTGGCTGCCTGAAGATGGCTGCAGTTTGGAGCCGAAACTTGTTAGAGCAGTAAAACCGACTGGGCGATTATCTGTGACGTGTGCGTACGCTACAGTACGCATATGATAAGTTCGTGCACCTCACCGCAATAAGAGCAAGTGTCCCAACCTGGCAGGACTACGTGTACACAAGAATAGCATTCGTAATCCGCCACTTGTTTTCTGTCAGCAATCACTTCTCCTAATAACATGTAATATTCCCTCCCGCCCAGCACTTTGCTATCAGTCCCTCCCTAATCTGTGTTATCCGCCGGGTCCTTGGGACCGCTCGATGCTTTATCAGCAGACACGAGTCTGTTCTGGATCTCATAACATCTTTTTGCCCCTTATATTTTCGTTACAAAATATGGGGCTATGCTCCAACAGGACATATATATTTATTCTAGTCTGATTCAGAAATTCTGTGTTTGCGAATGGGGGGAGTAATCGGTTTTTGAGTGTATTCTATTAGAAATCTGATCGAAGTATGTTGTAAGTAGTACAGATTCTTGCGTGTGATCTCTGTAGTGTTGCTTCTAGGAAGCTATCGCTTTCTTGACGACGGCAGTGTTGGATTAACCTGTAAACTTTAGGTAAGTGCGTTTCAAATTACTGTTATTTATTGCAACTAGTGATATTGGAGGGAATGTGAGCGAAGGTAAGAGTGGTTTAGATTTTTTAATGTTATGTAACGATTCAATTGTTAACGTTATGTAACATGGCTGGTAGATGAAAGAATAAGTATGGAGGAATGGTGGAATTGTATTGACAGGGGAAAATCGAAGTAATCGGAGAAAATTCTCTCTTAATTCACATTTTCACCACAAATCCAAGACGGAATTGCACGGGACAAAACTCGGGCTTCGGTAATCCGTAAATAAACTTCATAAAACCCTTTGACTAATATGACAGTACAGAAGTTTGTTGAATATACAGAGTAATCCCAAAATTTGTCGAGTTCCGTGTTACAAAGGGTTGAATTCTAAAGTTTAAAATTACGACATTACTTTACCCTTGAAAATGTCATAATATATAACAATTGTTCTTACATACACTGCTGAAAATTAACAGTTACAATTTTTTTTTCCCCAAGCTTTATTTAGGTTCAGTTGTTTATGAAGCGCAATCAATTTAAAGCATGCAGTTACGCTCCTCTGTCGTCGTGACGCGTGTGGCGCATCTTTTTCCTCGAAACTTATGAAAGAGTGTGACGTCGATAGTGGCCCTTGCCACGAGGGTTGGGAAATAACATTTATGTAAACACTTCTAGGCACCCAGCCTTTCAAATGACTTGTTCCTGCTTATGAATAAATGTGGTCTTCTTTGAAATACTGTAACATATATATATATATATAATTTCAAATTTATGTACATGCATAAAAACCACTGCCACCGGGCGACGGCCCATTTGCAGTTAAATATATTGTTATTATTATATATGTTTTCAAGAAACGTCTATACATATATATATATATACCAGTGTGCTGATAAGTCCTTAGCCCGACCAGGTCGGAAACAAACTGCGCCTGTCAAAAGTGTGATGGGCAGAGGAATGGATTGATTTGGCTTGGGTAGGGACAGGTGGTGGACTGTTGTGAATATGGTAATGAACCTCAAAGTTTCATAAAATAGGGGAATGTAGCTTGTTTCCTTCCTGGTCGGACTAAGGACTTTTCAGCACCCCTGATATATATATATATATATATATATATGTGTGTGTGTGTGTGTGTGTGTGTGTGTGCGTGTGGGTGTGTGTGTGTGTATTGGATATGTAACAGTTAAAAGATTCTTCAAAAGCCTTCTACATATTTCGACGACTTTTGGTTACAAATTCAGCACATCTTTTGTAGAGGAGCATTATTTTATCCGACAACTCGCATTACTGCTATTTCATGTCGGCAGGCAGACCGCGACTCATCACTGTTCAAGATTGTTTGGAGCTGGCATCCAAGTAGTTTAATTCACTGCATTAGATTCACATTAGGTTGATACTTACAGTATTTAAATATGGTGCTGGAAATATTTTGTGGTCCGAGATAGCTTAGTCGATATAGAGACTCGCTACGGGCTAGACGGTCCGGGGATCGGATCCCGGTGGGTGCGAAATTTTCCACACCTGTCCAGACCGGCCCTGAGGGCCCACCCAGCCTCTTATACAATGGGTACCGGACCTTTTCCGGGGGTAAAGCGGTCGAGGCGTGGCGTTTACCACCCACCCCATCTAGCGCCAAGGTTAAAGAAAGAGTAGAGCAATACCTCTACTCCACCTCTGGGCCCTCGTGGCCTGTCATAGGGTGAACTTTACCTTTTATCTTACATGCTTGAAATATTTTTCCTTCGCCTTGCAGACGCGCGTCGATATTTATACATTAAAGCCAGCTGACGAAAAGTGACTGGCAACAGTTGTCAGATAAAATAATGTTAATGCCTGTACACTTATGGAACAAGAATAAAAATATCCCATGCTGTGGAAGATGAGCTGGGCGGGCAGCAGAGCAGACCAGGATGTTTTGGAGAAGAAATAAACCCCTTGCCCCGCCAAGAATATAAATGCAATTGTTAAAATGTCCTACAAGTTTCATTTCTTTTTTGATGGGCCTTAACCAAGCCCATTAGCGAAAATGAAATTTGGGGTTCTTTGTCAATGAATCCTGTGAAATTCGTTTAGCAGAGAGAGAGAGCACGAAATCTTTGTACAATTCAGAACGAATATTTCCGTACGTGCTTATAATTGCACGTGCAATGGTGGCGAACGAAAGTAACACTTTTGATTCAACAACTGTGCCAGTAGAACTATAATGGAGTAAATTTACTGTCTAACACAATTATATGGTGGATATATATAATATTATTTATTACATAGAGAACAACTACATGTTTCGACTCTTGATAATGGCCATCTTCAGGTTGTACATGAATCACTTAGTAAGCAGTTATACAAACATATATATGTGTGTGTGTGTGTGTGTGGGCTACTTAAGTGGGGAAGAGGGTGGGGGGGGGTAAAGTGGGCACGAGATCTCGTATCTGTCAGAACGGTTGGGACGTGTCGGATGCATGGAGCATGAACCCTCCATGCATCCGACACGTCCCAACCGTTCTGACAGATACGAGATCTCGTGCCCACTTTACCCCCCCCCCCCTTCCCCATATAAGTAGCCCATAGATATGTATATTGTTTGTATAACTGCTTACTAAGTGATTCATGTACAACCTGAAGATGGCCATTATCAAGCGCCGAAACATGTAGTTGTTCTCTATGTAATAAATAATATAATATATATACATCTCTCCACCATATAGTTGTGTTAGACAGTAAATTTACTCCATTATAGTTTATTATAAACACAATGGGGATGACGAAACTTATGATTGTGCCAGTAGAAGTTATACATACATGTTCCGCCATTTTTTGCGGCTGTTAATCTACAGTTAAAGTTACTATCGCTGAAGAGACTGGAGTCTGTGAAAGGAAGACTTTGTAAATTTTTCTCAGAAATCTTTTTATCGTAAAATGATCCTTTAACTTCGAGGTGCGACATCCCTGTTGTGTATTAAATCACAGTGTATAAAGTGAGTGTGAAGTAGTCTAAACACAACTATACAGGGTTATTCGAAATGATTGTTGGGGTTTTAACAACTTGTCACACACAATACACTTGAGATAGGAGTATGTAGTTGCACCGATGGATCTAGAGGTTTATGTTCCTCCTCTTCTCGCAAGTATCCCGGAACTGAAGGTACGAATCAGAACTGCCATTGAAACCATCACCGCTGACATGCTACAAACAGTTTAGAACGAACTCGATTATCGTGTTGATGTTTGTAGAATCACAAAGGTTGCACATATAGAGCACCTGTAAGGTATGTAATAAAAACTTGGAGTATTATTCTATTAAATAAAAAAAACATACACTCCTATCTCAAGTTTATTGTGTATGACAAGATGTTAAAACCCTGACAATCATTTCGAATAACCCTGTATTTGGTATTTATAGCTAGCGATGGCGTTCAAGATCTCGACATCAAGCTGATTAAAATTGCATATTTTATTAGTTTATCTGCTTTAATATGTACAACCTGATGATGGCCACCACGTTGGCCGAAACATGTAGTTGCTGATAGCTACCCACCATCGCCAGCTATAAATACCAAATATAGTTGTGTTTAAACTACCTCACACTCGCTTTATAATTAGGATCCATTAAACCAAACAGGCCCTTTACATAAACTTTTGGCGCCGGATTTATTTTTTAATTTTAGCACACACTGTATATAAAACGTGAATAATACAGGAACCAAATACGTTAGAATCATGAAACAAACTGCATTTTGAAGAGAAAAAAAAGGAAAGTATACACCATGTTTAAAATATTCAGTACATGTATTTGTTGAATAAATATATAAAACGCGACTTTGGAGGTTAGCGGTGCGGTACGTCAACTATAGTTGACGTTAGGCGTCTAAAGGTTAAGCACAGCTCTTTGGCAATTTAAGATAAGTTCTTCGTTAAACTGTAGCATCAGAAAGAGTCGGCGTTATTGTCTACACTTCTCGTGCAGGTAAAGGTGTTTTATCCACATTCGCAAAATTATCTTGCGTTCCTTCTTACCGTATTACACAGATTCAAAACTTTTTTGTACCGGGTGTAGAGGAAGTAACTATATTGAAAGGCATTTTTCTTACGGTTAGATATTGGACCTAAAATCCTGTCAGTTGATAATTAATAATGATAATTTTTTAAAAAAACTTTTAGAACGTTTGGTGAGAAAACATGAAGGAAAGAGGCCACTCAAAATCATGGGCACAGATGGGCTGTTAATATTAAAATGGATCTTGAAGTAGACTGGGAAGCTGTGGACTGCATTAATTTGTTTCACCGTTGGGATTAGTGACTTTGTGTTATGAACATAATAACAAACTTTCGGATTCAATAAATCTGTGGAGCAAATTTTAATTCCTCTACCCCGAAACACACAGTCACAAGACTATCTCCTACAAAGGGCAGTGGCGCGTATATGCACTGAGCCACGGATGTAATAAAGTCTAGAATATCTGAATCCATCGTAACGACAGTAAACCGCCATGCCGCTGACATAAAGGCGAATTTAAAACAACATAAATACTTTATTTTTATGATTCTGTGTTTTTCCTTTTGCATATGCCGCTAGTATGACCAACTTCAGTGAATGGCTAATATTTTATTTGTGTCCGTCCGACGTGTTTGTTACTTCTGAAGATATGTGATTGAAGTACAGGGTGTAATACACAAAACAATTCAATCAGTTGCACGAAATTGTGTTGTTTGTTAGGTTCGTTGTGCACAAAACAGAGAGACGCCATTCGACTGGATCCAGTGATTATCAATTTTTTTTATGTTTTGCTGACGGTGCATCTCAGTATAAATTTAGTAATTGACCAACTTGATGCACAAATTCTTGTTTTATAATAAGTTTATTATATTCCTCTACATGTTTCGATCACTGTGTGCTCATCATCAGGAGGTCAAAATTGTATTATACAGCATCTGGTATCGTCACACTCTGTAGGTGGCCGTCCGGTGGAAAACATGTGCACCGGACGGCCACCTACAGAGTGTGATGATACCAGATGCTGTATAATACAATTTGCCCTCCTGATGATGAGCACACAGTGATCGAAACATGTAGAGGAATATAATAAACTTATTATAAAATAAGAATTTGTGCATCAAGTTGGTCAGTTACTAGGATAAGACCAGTCATCATCAGTGTCTATACTCAATGATTATAAAAGCCTTACTCTAACTGTAACGGAACATAATGTCATTTGAAAGTATGTATATGTTTTTGAATACAGAGTCCATGTTTAAGTGTCTTGTATATTATTCAATCCTACCTAGCTGGATACATAATATTTTATTATTGCCATATATATATATATATATATATATAATGTACATATCACTTATTGTTATTGCTTGTATATCGACACTACCTATATTATAATTCATATTACTGTATTTGAGTTTCTCATTATTTTGTTTGGTGTTCCACGTGCATAGATTTTACAGTGGTCCGCCATAGCAGCACGGGGTATACAATTTCAGAATGATATAATGCTCATGTTGATGTTGCGTCATTTTGTAACGCAGTATGAACTGTCCGAGTGTTATCGACGTGTGGTCAGTTGTGATGAAGTCTGTTACATCAGGCGACAGAGCAGAAATTGAAGGAGGGAGACTACTTTGGGAGAGCTAGGCGCAGACTGGAAGATAATATTGAAATGGAACTTAAGGAAATAAGCTGGGAAGACGTTGACTGGGTTCATTTGGCTAATGATAGTGACAATTTGCGGGTTGTTATGAGCACAATGATAAAATTTCGGGTCCCATAAAATGCTGGGGGTATCTTGACTAATTGAGGCACTATTAGAGTCACAAGAACTTCTCTGTGGAGATACTGTCCAGTTCTGGTAAGCTGGAAATTGCGGGTCGCGGAGGTGGGGATGGAAGAAGCAAAACGGAGGAACGGGGCTTGCGGCTGTTACGTGTTTCAGGGCACTAGATGCCAGTGAAATATACCAGTCACAAACATTTGGAACTGGCACATTCGCCCTAATGTAAGTGATAAATGCTTTTGCACACATAGTAAGTAGCTGGACCATATACCCTCGTCAGGCGAACAGTCATCCCATTCTACCCGCATTCCTGAAATCTTTCCACCTCTCAGTGTACCAGAACTACACAGTATTAGTTATAATGATTTAATTATTGAGTAGCGATTTTTTCTGTATACGAATCCGCGCTCGTTTAACGACAGGTTCACGCGGAGCGCGCATTCAGTAAACATGCTCTCATTTAAACTAACAATGCCATGTAGTCCCACAACTAGCCTGTCTGCGTTGACAACTTAGTAAACAAATGTAGCGATGCAAATTGTAGAGCTTTCGTCTTCGGTTCTTAGACCTGTGACCGACAAAGTACCACAGAATTTGCCTGCCTCTCCAGGTAATTGCATGGATAGGAGTTTGATTAATGTGTTTGTCATAATTTTGAGACATAGAGAGTCTTAATGTATGCTTAAAATTGTGTAAAAACTGTAGAGGTAGAAACAGTGGTGGTCAGCTAGGTCTATTTCGAAGAGACCGGTCGCCGCACGGCTTCCGCTTGAAACACCTGTGGTTGAAAAGTTGTTAAACTTACCACTTATCAGCTCTGTCTTAAGAGGCATGCATTTGTGCCACGTAAGCATTATCTAAACTTGCCTAAGGTATAGCGAATGAAAATGGCGAATTGGAGTAATTAACCTGCGTGTAAGCCTACCAACTAACTTAACTGACTGCCTGAATAACTAACTACCTAACTAACTAACTAACCAACCAACCAACCAACCAACCAACCAACCAACCGACCAGCTAAATAACTAACCAAATATATAACTAACTAACTAACTAACTATTTGGGGCAGAGTTCTTCTTCAGAAGTTACGAGTGTTTCAGCTTGTCAAACAATTATCCATATTTTATGGAATCTGAAGTTTCATTTCCATGTCCACAAAAGCGCACCACTTGTCCCTAACCAGAGCCAGATGAATGCAGTCCACACACTCCTGTGCTGTTACTTCAAGATATAATTTAATATTATCCTTCTATGTATGTATGGTACAAGCCTTCCAAGGGGCCTCTTTCCTTCAGATTTCCTCATCAAAACTCTGTATGTGTTTCTAATCTCCCTTTTTTATGCCACATGACCCACTCATCTTATCCTCCTATATTCTATCACCATAATGATGTTTGGTAAGGATTACAATCATTGCAGCTTGATAATATGCAGTTTTCTCCAACCTTATGTTCCTTCCTGTCTATTAGGCCCAAATATCTTTCTCAGCACCCTGTTCTCAAGCACCAACAGCCTATGTTCTTCCCTTAATGTGAGAGACCAAGTTCGACATCTCTATGTAACAGTAGCCTATATCAACAATAAATCATTAAAAACTTTTGACATTCATCACTTGCCAGTCATAAATGTTCAAGGGCTGCTTCTGTCCTGCAGGCCAGAGTTTGCACCCAGGAATAGACAGATGTTGTGTATTTCACACAAGGTTTGTTGTTATGTTTATGATTTGTGTTTATGCAGTATGTCACATACCATACCATATACCTGTCATGATTCATCAGTTTTTGCCATCAAAGGGACATGTATGTGACAGATATTGTATTTGTTCTCTCTGTAGAAAACTACCGTCACATAAGATGCATACTTTCAGTGACAAATTTTCACACAAAATTCCTATTCTGTACATGATATGGTGCTATTGTCACTCCATACTCAGAAGTTATCATGGTTGTCATTTTGGTAGTACTGATAGCAGAAATAACGTGAGAACAAATATGGGTCGCCTGTAATTGCACAATGCTTATGGCAAGCCTTGTTAACACTTTGTGACTTTGTGGTTGCTTTACATATGTACTAATGTGTTTATTGTTAAAAAATTCTACATTTTGTCCACATAGGGGGATGTGGATGTTTGGTTTTGAAAAGAAACTGGAATTTTTTCCCTTCATGGAATTAACTGACTGGATTTTATAACTGTGATGAAGTTGCTTACTGTGCTGTAAGAGCTAAAAGATTTATGCGTGATTCAGGTTAATCTTAGGCTAAAGTATGGTCATGAGGAACCAAGGGGCCTCAACACCAAGACAGAATGGATGGCCAAGCAAGACAGCCATAATTTTTCTCTGATTCTGGTTTCATCTCTACAGATTTAAACCTATGAAACTCTGCATGGTGAGGCCCAGTGTTTCATGGGGTTAGTTGCCACTCTCTTACCTTCGAGGCCTGTGTTTGCTGTGTTCCCCTCATGCCCTATTTTCAGTCTTAAGATGTATTATTTCTTCCATTTCCATGGCAGTGTACTCTGTGTCTAAATTAGAAGCAGTTTCTGCAATATATTGCTGTATGCTTTTCTTGTTTTAAATTTGATTGTATAACCAGTCCATTGTAAATCTCATTTCATTACCTTAGCAATATTATATCTGTGTTAATGAGAATTATCCTGAGTTTCTCGTCTCATTCTTGTTAGACCCAATACTGAACAGAACGTTTTGATTTTAAAGGAACATTTGTGAATAATCTAACATATTTTGTTGTTGCAGCTCAAAAAATGAGGAGGTAGATAACAGTTGCGTGGTGCGTGCTAGAGGTCTTCCGTGGCAGTCTTCCGATCAAGACATTGCAAAGTTCTTTCGTGGACTCAATGTTGCAAAGTAAGTGTTTTGTTCTGGTGAAATATGTTTCTTGTTCACAGAGAGCTGTTCAGTAGAGCTAGCTCACCATTATGTGCTGTTTCCTGCAAAATGTCTTGCAAAGTCAAGTGCATGGTCATCTTCCTGGATGTTGGTTTTAATATGCCATGAGTAGGACAGTCCTTTATAGAATGAGTGGTCCAGTTTGATTCCTGGATGAATTGTACCAATTTTTTAAAATCAAAATGAAGAAGTTTTTAGGATGTGATGTTGTCTTCTAGCTTAGATAATCTGAAAAGTTCATGTGACAGAGAGATTGTAGTCTTAGAAGATATTTTGAATATTGTAAGTGGAGAGGCATGCTACAGTCTGGAGCATAGATTATTTTTGAAGAATCTCTTTCTTGCTACTTTGTGTGCTTCTAAAACCTATGTTCATTATTGCAGATACAAATCTAATGTTGCAAAACTGATCACACTGTAGATATATCATTGTACAGTCAGAAATTACTTCCCTTTTCAGTGCATCAAATATATATTACAATAAAAAACTTGACTTAATTATTGTGGATTCTGAGAAGATCTACTAATTTTTTGATGACAAGTCATTTTTGATAAATTTTGTGAAATTCATTCTTAGCTTCATGTACAGTCAAGTTGAAAATTAATTAGATTAGAAAAAAAAACAGTCATGGGCATGAGGAACTGCAGACATAAGTCGCAGGACTGAGAAGAATGGATGACAATTGTGGAAGAGGCTAAGGTCCACAAAGGACTAGAATGCCAGAAGAAGAAGAAAGTGGAGCAGGAGGAGGAGGAGGAGAATAATAAGAAGCAGAAGGAGAATAGCAGCAGCAGCAGCAACAATGAGGATGACGATGACGATGATGACAAAGACGACAGTGGCGGTGGCGACGACGACGATGACAACAACAAAACTGTGTTCACTCAACAACTTGTAGTATGCATCCATACATTTTTTAACACATTTTGTGCAGTGAATATGTCTGTGGAATAGCACATATAGTAACGGAATTCTTTTATTAGTTACGTAAATTACATACACTTGAATTTAAGCAAAAATATACAGCTTATGGCAGTCTGTTTGAAAATGATGAGCCAATTGCAAAAAGCCTTATGTTCCTTAATTTGATTGTCTTCCATTTTAACTCTCTAAGCAATGACTGGACCTAACAATCTGAATGCTGAATGTATTTTTGTATTCTGCAATTAAACCTAGAAACATTTCAAAAGTCAGGTGTTTGCCTTAGTAACTGCAGTTCATATGTGTGTACTAGAAGAAAGTAATATAACTTGATACAAAGTCTTTTTTTACTGATAATTTTCAAGATAAGCAGGCTGATAGTGGAGTAAACAAATGACTTGCATTATATGAATAGTGGGTAGGGGAGATGCCTTAGAATTGAGGACGCAGTTACACCTGTTCTGCATAGGTATTTTACTGAGAATGGAAGATATTATGAAGGGGGTCATCTTTCGCAAGTGGTTGTATTATAGGGAGGTAAATACGACATTTTTTTATTAGATTGGAGGTTTTAGCTCCAGTGTTTATGTGATTTGCCCTCTTTTGGAATGTGAAAACATGCATTTTGATAGATGTCTTATCACTGAGGATGACTCTTCGTCCTCCTCTAACATAAAGCTGCATGATGAGGACTGGATAATTTGTACCCTTCAACATATGTGACATTGATGTTGTCAAGAAGTATGAAATGAGTAGTATCTTAAGCTCACATGGGGAAATTAGAAATGCATTCCAACTTTCAGATGGAGAGCGAAAAAGACCAATTGAGAGATGGAAGTATAACACTATGGGAATCTTAAAGGAGTATGATGTGACAAGGACTGGTTTCTCTGGCATAGGAGGAGGAAGTACATCTTTGGGTCACATAAATAGTGGGAGAGATCTTTATCAGCAGAGTAACGGTCATTGGTTCTATAAGAATCTGATATCTGGAATCATTCATTCTTTGGATTATCACCATAATTCTGTGTTTAAAATAAAATTAAAATTTCGTATTTTAGGGATTGTATTCCATGCTTGTACATAATTATAACGTAAGAAGAGCTACTGTTATGTCAGACATACGAACTTAATATTTGTTTGCAGAGGAGCATGGATTTTTTTGTTGTATATACATTTATTTACCAGCATGCTCCATTACTGTTGAGTAATACTACATGCATTGTTCTCAATTTTACGTATTATGATCTATCTTGTCTATATACATTTTAGAACATCTACTGACTACTTTTGCTGTGTTCTTCGTTCCAGCTTATATTGTCTATGTATTCTTTAAATTTTTTATGGTACTGTACTCCTAATTTATCACAGCTCACTGGCCAGTTTTCTCTCTGGATGTCATAGTCGCTGTAGTGGCTAGACTATGGACTGGATGATCCAGGGTTTGAATCCCAGCAGGTGCGAGAATTATCAGTTTCTCAAAATACCCAGGCTAGCCCTGAAGCCTGCCCAGCCTTCTGTTCATTGGGTACTGGAGGTTCTTTCCCCAAGGGTAAAACAGCTGAGTCGTGAAGCAGACCACCCACCCTCATGTAGTGCTGAGGTTAAAAATGAGTGGAGCTATACCTCCACTCTCCTTGTATGCCTTTATGGTACATATAAGGACAGTTTCACCTTTTTAACTTTCTTTGCAGGGGCGGAGTAGCTTTGTGTTTGAGCCCTCAGGGTCGCCGGAACGGTGAAGCTCTTGTTCGATTTATCAACCAGGAACACCGAGATATGGCACTAAAGAGGCATAAGCATCACATTGGCAATAGGTACATCGAAGTGTACAAGGCATCTGGAGAAGACTTCATCAATGTGGCAGGAGGTGAGCAAGTGAGGAGCAAGAGGAGCATTTACAAATATAGATCTTGTTTGTAGCAACATTTTGCATGTAATACAAATGATGAGACAGCAGTCCATCATTCAGTCTGATTCAGTCTAATGTTCACTGGCTATTCAAGTCAAGGATGAGAAGGGTGAACTTATAGGCTGCATACAAGAGCAAGAAATCCATGTAGCTTTTTTGTTTTGTTTTGAAACCCTTGTGGAAAGATGTATGCATAGGTATGGATGGTAGGATAATATGAAGATAGAAGCTAGATAAACACATTCTGAAGATGTGAATTGAATTGATTGATGTCATTTAGGGTCGAATGATGGACTTCAGTGGTACAGTGATGAAAGTTTAAGAGTGATATTGACCACTGGATTGACCACTGGAATAACAAGCAGTTACTCAGGCAGGCAGATTTGCATTGTGTTGTAACATACCTCATTATTTTACTGTGTGCTCTTATCATATACAATGAATATCACCTGATGGTGGTTTTCTGCTGACACTACTAGTAGATGTGAAAAATAAATAATACCAGATATCAAAGGTATTTTACAATATATATATATATATATATATAAAACAGCATACTGCTCAGGGGAGAATCTGTTCCATAACTCAGTTTGACACCTTGAGGAAACTGATAATTGATCTGACAGTTTAACACATTAATGGAAAATTTATCCCAATAATTTATCTCAGTATTTAACCAACTTGATGCACAAAATTTGTTTCACAGTAAGTTTTATTTCATGCCTCTACATGTTTCGAGCACACATGCTTGAAACATGTAGAGGCATGAAATAAAACTTATTGTGAAACAAATTTTGTGCATCAAGTTGGTTAAATACTGAGATAAATATACTGAGATGCACGGTCAACAAAACGTCAAAATATCCCAATAGGTTTGCATATTTCAGAAGACATATCACAGTACAAAACATAAGCAAATGACCCACATTGTTAATGGCATTGTTCCTGTTTTACACACTTTCACGATTGTCATGTTGATACTATTAAAGTGGGGAATTAATTATTTGCCGCTCCATTTGAAGCCACTTTCCTGGTTCTCTCCGACCTACTAACTTACATAACTTTGTTTGTCAAAACTGTAGTATTTGAATCTCAAGAGTTGATAGTGCTAAGAAGGGCATAATGTACAATACCATTATGTTGAAATGAATTGGTCACTTGGTGTCTATAACACTGATGTCCATTGTTTAACTGTGTCTAACAACCCAGATTGTTAATAGGGCATGACAGTTAAAAAAGAACTGAAAGATCTGAATAAAATAAAATAAAAGAAAAGAAAATAAATGGAAATTAAGGGAACCATTGATACCAGACAACTGCAATAGTAAATTATTTTGTATGATGTTTACAGGTAGCAATAATGAAGCTCAGGCATTCCTGTCTAGAGGAGGTCAGGTCATTGTACGAATGCGTGGGCTACCCTATGACTGCACTGCAAAACAAGTTGTAAGTAATTGATACTCATGAATATTTATAACACATAGTTTTGAATTCAGCTTAAAATAGCAGCTCTGCAATACAAGTTTTGCACTGTGTTAGACAGCTGAAATACTGTCGTTGAGGGTATGAATCCCACTTGTGGCCTGAATATGTTTCTTTTCTTCGTAAATATTTATAAAACCTCTGCACTAGATGCTTGGCTATGGACCAAGAAGACTAACATGGATTATGGTCAGGTAAAATAAGATTTAACCTGAAAACTATACTTACTTACTTACTCCATGGTGCAGAGTGCTTCTTGAGAAGCTAACTGGTTTGCAGCTAGTCAAGAAATTCCCCACATTTCATGGAACCCGAAGGTTCATTACCGCACTCAAAAGTGTCCGCCACCTATCTCTATCCTGGGCCCGCCCAATCCAGTCCATATACCCACATCCCACCTCCTGGAGATCCATCCTAATATTATACACCCATCTACGCCTAGGTCTCCCCAGTGGTCTCTTTCCCTCCGGTTTCCCCACCAAGACCCTAT
>Ga0123352_10010809_pt1 | contig 14355 bp, 11 predicted proteins | sample TergutLab28metaG_FD_89700 | JGI IMG/M metagenome (GOLD analysis project Ga0123352, IMG submission 89700) | Labiotermes labralis P1 segment gut microbial communities from Petit-Saut dam, French Guiana - Lab288 P1 | ecosystem: Host-associated > Arthropoda: Insects > Digestive system > Gut ... | reverse complement strand
TTTTTTTTTTTTTTTTTTTTTTGTTTGTTCGTTGTTTTGTTTTTGTTTTTTTTTTGTTTTGTTTTTTTTTCTGGTTGGGGGGGGGGGGGGGGGGGGGGCACGGTGTCTGTCTTAACTACTCCTCCATGATTTAACTGCCTAACAATTTTATAAATCCTGAAATACCGAATTATATAATTTTCTCCACCCTCGCAATACACCCTTTTCAGTCTGTCTAAACATTTTACCGAAAGGCGCGAAACCCGGATATTTGCTTCGTCCTTTTCGTTTTTGCGAGAATTGAAAAGTCTGTCCGGTCCGGTCGGGCCGACCCGCAACGTCCGAGTTTCTCTGAGCTGTCCAGGAATCTCGCCGCATATAGCTGCATGACTGTACAGTGTGCGGTGTGCCTATCTGTTGAAGAATCAATTTGCATGCCCATAAACCATTACGCTGTGATAGACGAGGCACGGTGCATGTCAACTGCGTGCTGACGGTGCATTGTGTGGGTAAACAGTATATATAGCTGCTGTCACCCTTAGGAAGTTAAGAACGCTGTTCATTGTACTTTCCCTTTTCCCAAGAGGTAGAAGAGCTATATAGATTGATTTATTTTGTGCGTGTGTGTGTGTGTGTGTGTGTTTGTTTGTGTGTTTTTTGTGTTTGTGTGTTTGAACTAAAAAATGTTAGAAAAGGTGTATTTTAGTTGCGGTAGTGGAAGGCAACAAGCCGCTTCGGAGACTGAGCGAGGACGGGCGTTACTGAGTTGTAAAAAGATAAATCAGTCCCATTAGAGGCCCGAGGTGCCCAGAGGGTTCCAGGAAGTTAAGGTTCCCAGATTTCGTGACAACGGCACAGGATGGTGGTAAGGTTGTCAGCCTTACGCATCGGCCGTCTTTACCCCCAGGAAATGCTCCTGGTACTCATTTCTGTTAGAGGCTGAGTCGACCCCAGGATTTTATGTCAATGAAAAATTCCAATGCAATCAGCTGGGATCGAACCAGCGACCTCCCGATTTGTAGCGCAGCACCTTAACCACTGTGCCACCGCGGTCCCCTATACTGAGTTGTAAATAAATAAATAAATTTATGAATCTTATGTTTACTGGACCGTGCATCATTGTGATAGTTGAAGAATAAAAGGCCAACTGGATGTCACTTTCTAATAAGTGATAGGAAATAGCAAGTGACATTAAGTTGGTCTTTTATTCTTCAAATAAATTTATGTTCAAACCGATTTATTTATTTGTTTATTTATCTGTGTTTACTTACTTTCTTTATTTAGAGATTTCGAATCATGCGAACTGGTCCAGCTGCTTTGAATAAAGCAGTAAAGTGAGTGCCAGCAATGTTTGTGAGTGACTGCATATCGTGGTAAATGGCGTTGGATAACATCGCCTGCCTCCATCCCTCTCTCTGTCACGCTTGCGTGCCGTCACCACGCACGGTCGGAGATACGATAATCGCGCTGAACGTATACCAACCCAACATGGTCACTTAGGGTAACATTCGTTTCATATCTTAAAAAAAATTAAAATCACGCAGTGGATCTGATAATTCATATAGTAGTTCATAGCGTCTAATTAATTCACACTATTCGTGAGATTAAGACAGTTAAGTGGGGTCTCCGTGTGCGGAGATTAGGAGGAAAGATTTTAAAATGTCACCTGTTTTATCTGTCTTAAAATTTATGGAACGAAGGAGAACTTTTTTTCTCCTTCCATCCGGTCGCTATAAACACGCACGCGGTTTGATACAACCCCGGAAGTTGGCGACTGCCGCATAGGTAACAGTGTGGCCGTACCCGCGTCGTTAGCAATGCGGACATGTCGCGGTTCAGCGGTAGACTGGTCCAAGCGGTCCTGCACAAAACATTTGATAAAAGTGAGGTCTGAGGTTCTCGTAGCGATTCCGATTAAGATTTCCGTCTTATGGAATATAAAGGCTTAAATATTTATATATAGGTACCAACGTTTCGGAGAACTTCGCTGCACCCATCTTCAGGGCGGTCTACTTTTCTTGGACTATCCCGAGGAGGATGGCAGGCACCGATGTCTACATGACGCCATATCTCGTTTATTACGTTAACAATTAGTCATGAAGCTGTCATAAACAAACCAATCGACATAACGCAATATAATTTATTATTTGGAAGATATTCGTCTTCGCTGCCTTGCAGTGTTTACACAGTGACGTGTTAAGAATGATTCTGTAAATAAGAAACAGTCCCTGTTCAGGCCTATTACACGCCGATGGGGTTCCAAGAAGATAAGGCTCCCAGATTTTAGACAGTAGGCACTTGAATGTGGCATGGTTGTCAGCCTTGCGCGCCGTTCGCCTTTACCCCCCAGGAAATATTCCTGATACTCATTTCTTTTATAGGCTGAGTCGATCTCAGGGCCACAGTGCGGCCTGAAGGATTATGTCAATGAAAAAATTTCACTGACACTTTTCGGGAATCGAACCTGCGCCTTTCTGGATTGTAGTTTGGTGCATAAACCAACTGTATCACTGCGTGAACTGCGTTAATATCTCCCGCCGTACAGATTTTCGCTTGTCAAGCTGGCGTTCTTCATGTCAGACCAAATTACTAGCAGTTCTAACTGCTGTCCCACGTCTGGTGCCATTCTGTTATCTAAGCTGTGCGTGCAATCGAGTTTGTTTTGACGTGCTTGGTGTTTTGTCTTTTGAAATGCATTGAAGTCATTTTCAACTAAGCAGAAGGAAGAATTATGAGGCTGTACAACTGCATGAGGTGGAGGATACTCGCGATTTATGCACTTCCAGTGTAACCGGTGTCGGGATAGACTACGGCAGGACGAGCGGGGATTCAGGGTTTGATTCGCGGTAGGAGCAGAGAGCGTCAAACTGCTCTGCCACTCACCCATCCTCCTGTCAAACGGACGTCGCGGAACTAGTGGTCGGTCCGTGAAGCTGACCACTTCCATCTCTCGGCACGGTTAATAATCTTTGTAGCTGTTCTCCACTGGTCTCCTATTGCGCTGCTTGATTGAGCGCAGGAACATATATTGAGCGCGGCAACATATATTGAGAGCAGCAACATATATTGAGCGCGGCAACAAATATTGAGCGCGGCAACAAATATTGAGCGCAGCAACATATATTGAGCGCAGCAGCATGTATTGAGCGCAGCAACATATTGAGCCCAGCAACATATATTGAGCGCGGCAACATGTATTGAGCGCAGCAACATGTATTGAGCGCAGCAACATATATTGAGCGCAGCAACATGTATTGAGCGGAGCAACATGTATTGAGCGCAGCAACATATATTGAGCGCGGCAACATATATTGAGCGCAGCAACATGTATTGAGCGCAGCAACATGTATTGAGCGCAGCAACATGTATTGAGCGCAGCAACATGTATTGAGCGCAGCAACATGTATTTGGCTTTGCCTTAACGTTATGTTATGAGTTTTAGCAAAGGCAGGAGATCCAGACAGGCGGGGAATGTAGCAAAGACAGGGGAGTGAGGAATTCCTGAAAAAAAATATTGAGTTGAAAAACCGGAAGGAAAACTTTAGATGATGATGATAGATGACGATGATAACAGACATATAATTTCTAATTACGTTACGACTGTGGTTATGGAATCAAGTATCAAGTTCGATGTTCTGTTACAGGGTACAGCATACATTTTACAGTGTTTCACTTTGCGTTTTCTTCTGATATCTGGAAAATTTTTTTCCAACTTTTCCACATTTTTTCCTGATTTATTCGCATTTGCTTTCTTTATAGAATTTATTTTCGTCTTTCTGATCTTACCAACACTGCATTGACCACAAATTTTAATCTACGAATTTTGAGGTGTTTGGAGGGTTTTGGGTGTCGCTGTGTCGTCATATCAGAGAAGAAAGGAATTCCCAGCTTTGAACCTGATTTTTTAAGCACCGATTCCCGAACATTGGAGTGTATTTCTCTTATATGCTAACTTGCGCTATTACCAGACCTGCAAACCAAAATCTAATACCTTGCGTAGCTCGAGGATAGTAAGGGATATCGTGCCTGGCTGGATTTTTTCCGGTGAGGTAGTATTCGCCTTATCTCAAAGGCAAAAATCGGTGATTCCCACCGACTACTATATAGCAGCAGCCGCCTGCCAGTCCGCCGCTGATCCTGCTTGCTGTTAGCATTAAAATATTCCACACAAACTTCCCACTTGTATGTGATATTAAATTCGAGACAGTACGGTTTTGTGACTTGTGTTAATAAAAGCTGTTGGCAAACAGCATAACAATAAATGTCGTAACTTGGAATTAATTGTGAATTGCTTTGTACTAAGGCTAACACAATACTTCAGACTCGTGTTATGAACCAGTATTTTTACACACAAGATGAATACGTTGATATCTGCCGGTGTTTGTTACGGTCACAATGTGTTCACAGTGCTTTCAGACGGCGATAAGTGGTGTAGTTAATAATACAGTAACACACAATCTAAAGGAAGGAAAGAAAAAAAGAAAATTTGTTCCCTGACAGGACAGAATTCTAGCCACATTTCCGTAAAAGAATGCAGTATGGAGAGAGAGAGAGAGAGAGAGAAATTGTGTGTGTGCTGCGTGTGTGTGTGCTGTGTGTGTGTGTGTGCTGTGTGTGTGTGTGTGTGGTGTGTGTGTGTGTGTGCTGTGTGTGAGTGTGTGTGATGTGTGAGTGGTGTGTGAGTGTGGGTGTGTGTTCTGTGTGTGGTGTGTGAGTGGTGTGTGTGTGATGTGTGAGTGTGTGTGTGTGTGGTGTGTGAGTGTGGTGTGTGTGAGTGAGTGTGTGTGTGTGTGTGCGCGCGCTCGCATATCCTACTTCTCGGTCCGAATGTTTCGTCACCGGAAATTCACGACGATTTCCGTTAAAGTTTAATATCGAATATATAAATTACAATTTCCTCCCAACGATTTCCATTTTGTTGCGCATTTTTACATGACTGAACGTCTCCAATATTTTCGAAAAGAATATTAAATGACAAAATGTGGCTGTGCTGACAACCAGTCAGCTCACTATGCTAGTAAAATTAAGTACCTAAACTCCGTATATATTTTTAAAATATTCGGTCATGGAGAATGTTAAACATGATTTTGGTACAACGAATGAACCTTAACGACGTATCTGGAGAAAATAAAACGGTATTGTAATTTGAAGTGTTGTATATGGTAATTTCTGAAGACTTATGGTCTGTAAGAAGAGCATTCTGTTTCTTGTGTGGTGCAGCAAGTCCGAATCAGCGCTGTCCAGTTTTCTAAATTTAATTTTTTAAAAAATGCATGAAATACGGAAGGTCAAACCGAATGCAGAGATGAAATTATTATCATTCCTCTTTCGTATTCACAACCGAAGTCCGTGTTTCCTGATTCAAGTTTCCCGTAATTTTTCACGGTCACCGCAAGCAACTTACAAAAGTAGTAGCTTGAATTACGACGCGCCACTTTGCTTTCACTTTTTACAGTTCACCATTCTCTTGTCTTCTTTCGTTTAATGTTCTGATAGTTGGGCAGCTTGACTGGCTTTGGGAGCCGCAGTTTAGGATCCGTGCCTTTCTGTATGACGTCACACGTACGGTAGCAACACTGCTCACTGCTTGACTTAACGCTTGCTGCTAGCAGCTCGATGATCTGCTCCTTGTTGGGAGACTCACTGTCCATGACTGTAATAAAATACTTTTTTTTTTTGCTTATTTGATGGCTTTTTGCTGCCGTTTGTCTTACTACAAAGGCTACTTTCAGTTACTTATGGTCTCCTCCCTGTATACTTATTTTACAGCGCCGTTCCTCTCCGTCTCGCTAGTATTCACGTAACCTACCTGAATAATACTGTTTACAGGCGGCTTGCTTTATCCTCACCAGTTACATGGGCGAGCCGCGTTGTGGCCACCACAGCTGTAGGATATAACGTACACAGCGGGTCAATTTGACGTTCAGGTGGCCGTGCATCGTGATAAATGTTTACAATAAAACCAACTAGATGCACTAATTTCTCAAATTTATTTTTGGAATAAAACTCTACATGTTTCGGACAGTTCCTCTGTCCATCGTCAGGAGTTTTTCACTGTACACACAGCAATGGTGTGTGTGCTGACAGCTTGCGAGCAGGATCAGGAAGGAACCAGTTCCGTCCTGATCCTGCTTGCAAGCTGTCAGCACATATACCATTGCTGTGTGTACAGTGAAAAACTCCTGACGATGGACAGAGGAACTGTCCGAAACATGTAGAGTTTTATTCCAAATTTAAATTTTGAAAAACTGGTGCATCTGTTTGGTTTTATTATAAGAACAATGGGTTAAGTGTCGTTAAATAAAACAATTTCCTGTGTAGCGAATCTTTAACTTGAAAAAATTGTTTACGAAACGTATTGTTGTTGTTCGTGGCTGTAACGTAACGTAACGTATGTTAATGTATGACTGTACTGCATTTCCTGTTAAGATAGCGTCTGTGTATAATTCATTATGCAACTGTAAGCGGGTAATTTTTTAAAAGCTTTAATAATTTGTCACTTGCACAGATAACTGCACTGTCACAGTATGGATTGTGGTGTTTGTGTCTGCACGACATATCGTGAGTGACGGGGGGTGCCAAGCGTATTTGTCAGCTCACTGTCTTCTCATACTTCATTAAGTATTTGTGTTCCACAACTGTGTGTCTGCCATACGGTGTTATGCTATCGGAAAAAAAGACACGCAATTTTTGTATAACGTAACGCTGAAGCACATTCGGGCAACCATTGTTACAGTGGAAGAGCTGTTACATATTCTGAGTGTGTGTTTGTAGCCTTCGTTATCAGGCGTTCAAGACGAATGCCCTGTACTGTAATGTCCGTTGTGGTCAGTCCTGTTGTACAATGTTTTCCCACATTACCTCATAAACGGCACGATTTTCGAAAACAAAGTTACTGCACGTAAAATACGTGTTTTGATTTTCTCTACATACTTTCTCTGACACATTTCTCATTATAAGAAGAGGTCAGAACTGTGTATTTGGCGTCACGCAATGTACCGCTGTTCTTATCATGTTACAGTGAAACTTACATTTTCTCGATGGAACTCCGAAAAAATACACAAATACCAAATTTCGCGAAAATGCTTTGAGTGGGAGTCGAATTGTTCCAAGCGGACGAACGGACAGACGGACAGACATGACGAAGGTAATAATCGCTTTTCGCGTTGTTGCGAAAGGACCAAAATTTTAACCATAATATTTATTGAGAATATAATTTCTATGTACGTGCAACTTTGTTTTCCTTCGTAAAGAACTTGTTGGAGAATGTTTAATTCTTGAAAATTTGGAAAAAAGTCTACTGTATTGGATCTGTAGTGGATTTATAGTAACACTTGATAACCAAGTGACGCTGCTATCTTGACATGGGATAACCAAGTGACGCTGCTAACTTGACATGGGATAACCATGTGACGCTGCTATCTTGACATGGGATAACCATGTGACGCTGATATCTTGACATGGGATAACCAAGTGACGCTGCTATCTTGACATGGGATAACCAAGTGACGCTGCTATCTTGACATGGGATAACCATGTGACGCTGCTATCTGGACATGGGATAACCAAGTGACGCTGCTATCTTGACATGGGATAACCAAGTGACGCTGCTATCTTGACATGGGATAACCATGTGACGCTGCTATCTTGACATGGGATAACCATGTGACGCTGCTATCTTGACATGGGATAACCAAGTGACGCTGCTATCTTGACAAAACTCACGATATTTCCCGGTACATTAGCACTCCATAATTCACAATAAGTCACATTTCCTTCTGTTTTTCTTGCAACCATTTCATCTTGTCAGCAGCCATTACGAACGCTGCCTCTAAATACAAAGATGCAATGAAAAACTTCAGTATTTGTGTATGTGTAATATAACTTATTCAAATTCATATAAGCCATTGACTGGCGTTTGATTTCATAATTTCCCATGAATTTTGTACGTCCCGCACTTCAGTACAATTCAGAATATGTCTTATGGAAGAGGCCACAGTGGCTTGACGTTTTGTTTGAGTCATATACCGTTTATTTAAATCACTCTGTCAGTTGCGTAGGTTTTGAATGAGAACTGGCACTGTTATCTAAGTATGCGTTTATTCCACCGTTCGTGTTACGACAGGTCCATACCCTTTTTTAAAGCGAGTTATCCACGGAGTGCGATGTAGGGCTTCCTTTTTCAAATTCCAGTATCCTGTCGGTCACTTAAGTAGCTGCTTACATCTTCTTTCTCGTCCTCTCATCACTTCGATCCTTCCTTCTATCTTTCCTTCAATAGCGTGTTTTATAATACAGTTCTTACCCAAGATGTAACAATTCCAATTAGTCTTCCTTCTTCTTATTGTATGTAGCTTATTCCTTGCTTCCTCTACTCTACGTAATACTCCTTCGTTTCTCCACACGATCGTTCCAACTAACCTTCTCCGCTGTTCCACCTCCGCATTTCAAAACTTCTGATCTACTCTCCGAAGTGTCCCAAGTTTCAGCACCATACAAAGCTATGCTGCAAATGTAGCACTTTACTAGTTTCTTCCAGACATTAAGTCAAATTTGCTGATGCAAAGAATCTACTGCACGTTGAATGCTGCTTTTGTATTGGCAATGCTGCATTTAATTTTAGGCATACATCTTGCGTTGTTCCTTACATTTCTACACCAAAACAAGAAATGCTGCACGTTCTCCAGCTGATCAGTCTGTTCTGTTGTGTTCTGTTCACAGTACTTTAGTTTCTTCCACGTTTATTTACATTCCGTAACATTTTCCAATTTTAGTTAAGTCTATCAGTGATGCACTGTTGTATCGTTTGTACCTCATCCAGTAGCACAAGATCATCTGCTTATTGCACAGTACGTATTGTGTGTCCAATTGAAATGTCTCCGTACTCCTCAGGAGCGTCGTGTGTGTGTGTGTGTGTGTGTGTGTGTGTGTGTGTGTATGTATGTATGTATGTATGTGTGTATGTATGCATAATAAAGCAAAATATTAATCTGGACCACCGGCTTCTACCCCCAAGTCTGTTTCCCGAACCTACACGTAATAAGCATAAGCAGGGTAGCTCACTTCTTCTAGTGAGTACGTTACGTGTTGGACGTCCGATTGTCCATGGTTCGACTCTCGACAGGGACATGGTGTCTGTTGCGAGATGTTGCGTTATCACAGCGACGTTTCGGAGGGTTCAGGGAGGCGACGCTGTGTCGCTGGGTTACTGGTCCTTGACGCTGATTAAGATGCGTAGGGGCTGCAACTTCATTGCTTAAGGAGCCCAAGCAAGTTGGACCCCTTGATCCTGAAGATGTAAGGCACTGCGGTCCTTTGAAACGTCAGGAGCCACTAACCAGAGACAGAGCGTCGCGTCGCGTCGCAGCTACCTTGAGCCTCAAATTTATCCTTTCTTGAATGTGATCAGGCAGTCTCATATTCAGTGCATGTGTGGGGCCCTGTCTGGGGGGTAGAGCGGCTGTAGCGTGAGGCTGACAACACACTTCTTTCTAATGCCGACGTTAATAACGACTGGAATTAGACGTCCAGTTCCAAATGTACCGCGCGGTGTTAAGGAACGGTAACTGTAGTTATTGCTGTGTGCTGTCCGTCATGTCAAGAATCAAGCCGCGCGCATCTCTTCCTTGCACTCTGCTGGAAATATATCTTTCAGCGAAGTAATTAGGGTCAGTCCTTTAGTTCTGACAGTATGAAGTCTGCTGTACACCACAATAGCCTCTTTCCACGGAGGGTAAAGGAGTTCACTTGGTCAAAAATTAATCTCCTTCTGTGGAATCCAAAAATTTACTGTCATATTCACAAAAATCCGTCATCTGTCGATAACCAGAAAGAAAATTATTCAGTGCGCAACGTAAGAACCGTTTAAGTTGCATTTTAATATTATATCCAGTGTACGTCTAGTCCTTTCAAACAGTTTCTTTCCTTCGCATGCGTCAGTGAAGTACCGCCATCATTTCTCATTTCTGCCGTGCGCCTTGTGTCCTCTGTCCATCTCACTATAAACCCAGCAGTTGTGTGTCTTGAAAATAGTACAGATTTGGGAGTTCTTCAGTAGGCACTTCCTCCGTCTGTTCATACTTTCTCTTCTGTCCAAGTATTCTCCCCAGTGTCCTTTTATCAAGCGTTCTGTATGGGGTGGGGTGTTTGAGAGCTGAAGTTTCAAACCCGTGCACAACCACAAATATGCACTTTGTGTGACGACTGGAAGAATGGAACAATTTTTGTGTGTGTAAAACAAATTCTTATTCTGTTGCTTTTAAAACTGAAGCTTGAATCGCAGTTAGACCTTCAGACAGCTCTGTTGTGCTGTTTGTTGGGAACAGAGAGGGAGGGGATTGCCTCTATTGTGTAATTTGGTCGGAATAGCTGTGTGGTTGACAGCGTGGCTTAGTGTACCAAAATTCACGGAAGCTCCGTCTGTCTGATCGTAACGTAAATAGTAATGACGTCATCATCTCATTTATTCACCCTCTGTCCCTCCACATCGCTCAAATTACCCTGTTTTGACCCTCTGCAGACGGGAATCTGCCTGCTTTTTTGTGGGTTGGGATGGTATCTCCTCTGTGGGACTTGGTATGTCTCACGGTTAAATGCAGCAGCTTGCTCAGGATAATTATTGTTGGTCTTTAGCTTGAATCGTTGTTGGTTTGAGACTCTGGAAGGGGGGACGGGTGGCGTTGTCTGTCTGTCTGTAGTGGCGCTGTCTGTCTGTCTGTCTACAGTTCCCATCCTGAGCCATCAGACTTGCTTAACTGAAACGCTTGTAGCAGAATTAGAAGACCGTGAAATTGATTGGATGCTAAGAAAGTGCAGCCAAGTCAAACGGAAAGCAGTGCTATGCACAATGCTGGGCACAGTATGCTATGCACAGTATGCTGTGTCACTCTGATGCCGGTTTGTATGAGGGTTGAGTCTTCACCGTCTTTCGTAGAATATAGCGCCCTCTGCTGACAGTGTAACAGATAACCGACATTTCTGGCGAACGTGTCTCATTCCTCCGGGTCGAAGAAACGTCGAGTCTTGTTGAAGTGGCAGAGATACCGACTTTTCCTTTCGAAGGAACTTGGTTCAGTTCCAATTCGAAAGAGTTACTTGTGTCGAAATGATAAGCATTGCCGATGTTTTGGTAGGAACTTGATATCTTCGTCAAGTTGGAATGAGTGTGGAAATGGTAGAGACCACTGGTGTTGCCTCCTTCAGGGTTGAGGGAGGGTCACAGTGTCGAAATGGTAGAGACTGCCGACTGTTGGAGTAAATCTACGCATCGTTTAGAGCAGAATGCGTCGAGTGTTTTGTGTGTCATCGTGCCAAATGGTTTAAAAATACTGACGTCTTGGATAAACGTTTTGCTTGTTTCAGTGTCGGTAACATGCTGCATCATGTCGAAATGTTAAAGAAAATTGCCGACATTTTGGGGTAACGATGTACCGTGTAGAGGTTCGGTAGGGGGCGGTAACATACTGCCGAATCGAAGAATTATGTACAGTCGTTTTGCAGGAACTTCAGAGCACATGTGTATCCTGTCCTCAGAAAGAGCACGCAGCTCGCTCCAAAAGACAGTATTACGTATTCTCGTTTCCCGACGCTTGCTGACATTGACACCACGTGCAAAAAAACAGAATACCGTGACGTACGTTTTGTTGCGGTGCGTTGTGCAGACAATTTGGTGAGGCTCTGGCCTACGGGTGAGGTTGGTAATAACTTTATGAATTATTAGATATCAACTGCTTTCAGCTAAGTCAGTGTGGAGCCTACTGATGATTAAACGTTGTGTCGGTAATAGATCGGGATCCCTAACAACAGGGTGTTAATTGAACAGTGCTTTGTGTGCCTGCAACCAGTGAGTCGGCTGATCCGTGTGACAAATAGTGATTAATATCAGATGGTTATACGATGAGTTTGCTCAGTTGTTTGGTTATTTTAGTGCTTACTTTGTTAGGTTGAACTCTTATTGATTGGCTGATTTGTCTGGAGATGTTGATTGGTTGTTGGTTATTTGAGCGTTATCTTTACTGTTTGATTGGGTAGGCGACATCTTTGTTAGTTTGTTGGTTTGTTAGTTCAGTTTTTTAACGTAATATCTAATTACTTGTTGGTTACTTTGGTGTCACCTTGATTTGCTGGTGAGGAAGTCTTGATTGGTTATATTGGCGTAATCTTGGTTCGTTGTTTGGTTAGGTTAGGTGAAGTTAGGTTAACGTTATGTTGTTTGGTTTATTAATTTATGGGTTGATATTGCTTCGGGTGGCGGGTTGATTGGTTGATTGGTTTATTGGTTTTCGTTAACTTGGTGGATTAGAATTTGGATAAGGATGGTAGAAACGTAATTATTTGATATGTTCGTTTATTTGTACCTGACATTGTGGTGTTGCTGAGTGAATGTTTGGCAGAGTAGGGTGGTTGGTAGTCGACAGCGTGGAGTGGTGTGGTGTTATGTCGTGTGGTGTGGTGTGGTGGGGTGGGGTGGGGTGTGGTGGGTTGGGTTGGGGTGTGGTGTGGTGGGGTGTGGTGGGAAAATTTAGTGTTGTTAGTAGACGCCAGGCAGGCAGTCAGTGATCCAGTTATGCCGGCTTCATTTTCTTTCTTTCTTTCTTTCTTTTGAAGAGTTCTGGATCAATCTTTGACATGATACAAGTGAAACGAATTATACTTGCAGTGAATGCTTCCAAGTGGATGAGAGAAAGTTATTTTACATTTATTTATTAATTTGTGAATGTGAAGGATATTTTTAAAGTTGCTGTCATTTGAACATCTGTCCACAGTCACGCCATGTCTCGTAATGTATGTGCAGGCCCCAACATACATTTCTACAGTATCCATCAAATTTGAATTTTGTTTTCATATTCAATACAAATTACGTATGCGGGTGTACAGGGATTGCGTCAATACGGACAGTTGTATGCATGCATGCATGTGTGTGTGTGTGTGTGTGTGTGTTTTGCTAATTGAGGCTATCGAAGTACAAATTTAAACAATTAGACCTCACTTCCATAACTAACTACTATTTCTCTTCGTATCGTCCAGAAGTCTCAAAGCCCTGTGTCAAACTTGGCAGTGAAACATGAACGCTATATGAAGAACGTATCGTTACGGCATGTAGCAAGCTGTATTCACATGCAGTGATCGCAAGTGTGCGGATGGAGTGAAGAAATTTCGAAATACATGTTACTGTATAAGTGAATGTCACTTGTTGTTAGATTAGGCGAATTTTAGGGCATTAATTTTAATCTCAATGTCTGTACGAGATGACATGTTGCAGTCTTTGACATGCTGACGGTCAGTAAGTGAAGAAGCCTGGCGCTCACCAGCTGTCTCAGAACATCGCAAAATTGTCCTTAATCGCTAACCGCCATGTTTCCAGACCACATCCTCAACACTATTCCTCTAACTTGCACTTTTAATATTTTCCTACAATAAAAGTCTAGTCACTCTAAGCAGTATCTTCCTATCAGGATTTTCGATTCAATATTTTTTTGCATTATTCTTCTTTGCCATTCGCGCTACATATCCCGTTCTTCTACAGACGAGCACCGAAAACTAATTTGGTACATAGTCGTTAAACTGCTTACAGAAGCTGTCAGATGTTTAAGTAAGGCTAAGCTAAACACAAAGTGACGTTGTGCAGTTTGGTAGAAATTTAGCAGCATTTAAGAGGAGCCTGCTGGCTGCATCCTTTGCTGACGACAAGAGGCAGCCGGTTTCTCCTAAACGTTAGTAAAATTTTGTCTTTCTTCAAGAAGTCTGTTCTCTGAAGACGACAGACGTCGTGGTTATACCGCAGTGAGAACCTTAAATCTCGCGATATAAGAGATATTTAATTAGATGAAACAATTACAGAGGATAGTTTAATCATGAGGACTAGTGGTGAAAGGTTTGTACAGCGGCAAGAGGTTGCATCTGTTGTGGTTTCACAGAGGGGGAATATTCTGGATGTACCTGGTGTCCATTACAGAAATGGGTATTGGAAAACTGTTAAAAGCAGACATAAATTTACGTTGGAAACGCGTGTGCTGTTTGTTCAGCAGTTGTTGCCAGGATAATTTTTTTTTAAAAAAAGTTGAGACTATTTATAGTCTGAAAGTGTTTTATCTGTGGCGACCTGCTAAATACACCCACTTCATTTGTGCCTGTATTCACGTAGCTGTCGTACGCAGCACACAAATTTTAATTGAAGAAGGTTGTATTTGATCAAGCCAATTTGATATTTTCGTCGTTATACCGTGCATGTTGTCGAGTTACTCAATTATTATCCCAACCACTGCACATATATAAAATTTACACATTAAAACATTAAAAACGCTCCGACATGTTTCGGTCCTAGGACCATCATCAGGGAGCCATATCGTCCTTATTAAAGTCACACTATAAAAAGTC
>Ga0123352_10010806_pt1 | contig 14356 bp, 7 predicted proteins | sample TergutLab28metaG_FD_89700 | JGI IMG/M metagenome (GOLD analysis project Ga0123352, IMG submission 89700) | Labiotermes labralis P1 segment gut microbial communities from Petit-Saut dam, French Guiana - Lab288 P1 | ecosystem: Host-associated > Arthropoda: Insects > Digestive system > Gut ... | reverse complement strand
TGTAACAGCAGCTTCAAATAAATCTGTATCATTATTCATCGGAAAACAAAGTCTGAGTACTTTGACCCACGCCGTTGGCCAACTGGTGGCCAACCAGTCCTCGCCCAGCCTCGTTACACTACAGCTTTACCGGTTGGGACAATGTAGTCTTGATGCCTGAGTGGCCTACTGGCATTTAGAGAGTTTTTAGATCTTAAAACACGGAAATGTTTATGCCATTTCTGCAAAAAACAACCACCAGTTACGTGCATATGGGAATCTGCCTCAGAGTAGCCAGGCTCGGTTTGTCGCACGGTTTATTGTATTTAAACCCTTGCTTTTATGAGCCTCTAAGGTCATGCCAACAGGTCATCTGCTGAATTAAGACTCAAATAACTCCACCATGTTCCACTCTACAAGCAAACTGGTGGACTTCCCTTTGTCACCCTAATGTTGAACACTGTTGCTTAAGTGCGCAATCTGTATGATGTGATTTTCATATTCTGCATTTTGAACTGCGTGTTACGTTTAAGCTCTTGTCTTCAAATAAAACGACGTATGTCCGTCTCCCACTTCTATAATAATGTCTGTACGTTTGATAAAACTTCAACGGAAATTCCTGGCGAATATTGGGTGTATGTGGTTGCCAGCTCATTATCGTCATATAAGCCACCGGACCAACTGTAAATTCCTGAATTATAAGCTACCCGTCAAAATCTAGTGCTGTGACAGATTGTGTATGAGGGGTAGCCGGGTTCAAATGCAACATTCTTACCGCAGCCGAGACATACACAGACTGAGTGGTGATGTTTGTAGGCGTTTAGTGTCTTAAAGGCTAAAGTAATGAGAAGTACCACTCGTGGTTAAAACACTGATAGATGGCGTAGAAAAACATGTGTATGTTTGCCACCTGTTATTAATGATTTCTACAGGGAGACCAAGTTTGAAGCACAATATATGAAGCTGTTTGACGGAATTCTAACGCTGGTTGATGTTGCGTTGTCTTATGTCCTCGAACTTGTGTTATTCGGACACTAGTTTGTGCTGGACTGTGGGCTAGAGTTTACTGCCGGGGGAAATATCAAGAGACTGTAAGGCGCTATCATAAAGTTCTGTTCTTCATAGTAATATTCCTTTAGCTTCTTTCTCACAGTCTGAAATAGGTCTGCAAACCTGGCGCTGGCAGTGCCGCATCATGACACTTAACCACCATTGTCACATGTTGATATGTGCATCCGCTGAGAAGTGATCAACGGAAGTACATAGGTAGCCAGCTTACAAGAAAATTACAAGATCGAGGCCGCAACCATAAGGAATATAGAAGAACGCCGTATTTACCAATTACCAATATAATGTAACATCTTGTGACACAAGATGGCTGCTTCATGTGTATATTTTATATCGCTTAGCGACCGGATTGATTTAAATAGGTGGTCAGCTTATGGAAAATCAATCACATAGGCTGGAAAGAAACTGTCTCTTGTCTACTGCTTACAGTTTAGCCGGAGTGGAACGGTATGGCGCTGAGAGAGAACACAATGATACAAGTAGACTGTTGCTGTTTTGTAACCATGTCGCCGATATTCCAGGAGACGGACCTCCAGGACTTTGAGCCTTTCTGATGGAATGTTATCGATACCTGAACCTTTTACTGCCATGAGCAGCTTGCAGACGCCCCTGCTCAGTACCTTATTCCGTTTACTTCAGATATGTGTAGAAGATCGTTATCGGAAGGCTTACGCGTCATCATTGTGACTCCACTAATATAACTTAATGGTGGGACAGAGTGTGAAACACTGCAGTAACTACAGTTGACGTCATCCGTGTAGTAAGTTCGAAATTTCCTTAAGCCGCGTGACATCACTTGACACATCTCTTAGTCTGTGATATCGCCAGAATTACTGAGAGTTGTGCCTCAGATGGCGCATGTACTTTTAGACTTTGTCCTATATCTGAATTACCGACTACGTTTGTTTTGAGGGGCCGAGAAATTCTTTGAACTTCAGCTGCGTTAGCCAAACGTGTCCGGATTTTAATCAGGTGTCATTCGGCTGCTCGTCGAGGACTCCACCCTTCTTCTTAGGTTTTTATTTGTTTCCTGATCTTCCCAAAGGAACCTTTCCTGTAGTGTTAGATTTTAAATCCTGCTTTATGGGTCTGTCATGGCTCCTTTCTGGCGAGTTTTCAGTACCTTATTTTTGTATGTTTTGTTTACTGAACGACGCTGTTTGTGACTTATGTAGTGACGAATAATTGGATGATGAATCGGAAAGAATGTGGAAGGAAACGGTCGTGGCGTAACTTTGGTTACTGACTCAGCATTTATCTGAAGGAACTGAGGCGAGTCAGTGTCCTGACAGAGTTTTGAAAGGAGCGCCTCAAGAATACCGCTGTAGCCAACTTTAGGAGTCAAGTTTCAGTGTTGTTTGGAAGAATCGCGCATAAGCTATTGAACTCTTCAGCATCCGGGATGCACGTGGAGTTTGACGTGCTGATTTTCGAATATATAAACTAAGTACACGGGGACGGCAGAGCTGTTTCGTTCGATCACTTTTTTTTTTCTAAAGTAGATGACGTAGCTTATGCCGGACATTTCTTGGAATATGCTGCAGAAATAGATGTGAAGTTGTGTGCAGCTATTCGTGTTGTTGTGTGCTTACCAGATAACTCTTATTTCCATGAAATGTTCTATGAACGCCGTGCCGTAGGTAGCTACCCACATTTACTGTTTCAGAATGTACCGTAAACATTTCAAACAGAGAGTCATGCGGAAGTTTGAGGTGATCTGTAATATGGAAGAGCTTAAAATTAAGCGTTGTTGTAGTACTGTTTTGTAGAACATAATCGACTTAACAGCCACGTTAATCTATATTCAATACTTTGTTTTATGACGATAAGTAGTTAGCCATTTCAGTTATGAGTATGACGTCATAAACCTACGTACGTATTTTGTGTGAATCATTGGGATAGAATGAAATTTGTAACTTGAATTTCTTTCAGGTAGTGGGAAAATCTACAGTAGGACACAGACACAGGAAGGGAGTAATAAAATGTCCATCTGAAGGTAAAATTGTTTAAGAACCACTCAAGCAATATGTGTGGGTGGGTGGAAGTGACGTTGGGTGACGTTGCTCGCGTTCTTAAGCTGGGCGGTAAAGTGAGGTGACTGGTCAGCTTAAGTTTGTCGCCTAGGGGGAAAAAATTCTTGGTTAAACTTTGGAAAAGCCTGAGCCGATCTAGACGAGTGCCACTTGGAATGGAATTCCTGTATACCAACTCATAGTCACAAACTTTACGGTACGGATACCACGGAAGGAAGCCCCCTAGTTCGCCCCCCTTCCCCCCCACACTCATTACACATATCCCTTTAGCCGCTACATTTCTTTGTCTTGCCTTTTTCTCTGTATTTTTATAGATGTTTCGAACCTTCTTCAGTTCGTGAATTACCTGGACCTCATGGTGCTCTTTGCGAAACATTACGGAAAAATTATTTTTGTGGCATCATTCGACTTAAGAACAATATTACTAGCGGAAAATGTGATGTAATATACACAAACCAGGTATGACGCCATACATGCATATGAAATCACGAGAAAAATGTAAAATCCAAAACATTTTATCTTATAACTTTATCTTCTTTTTGTACTGGGAATAGATCGCAGTTACTCAATTTCACAGGCGGAACACCCCTATCCAGCCAGCGGAACACGACGCTCGTCTTCCGCGGGAGCATAGCTTGGGAACCACTGGTGTGTCAGCAGTCTGTTCATAGGCGTTTTGATAGTGACAGCCACGCCATACAATGTTCCCTCACGAAAATCGTCTTTGTTGGGCCGCGAAGAAGAGAACAGTCCTTACGGTCACCTGCACCACTTATGTGGACTTCAGAATAACTGAGCTATCCCACCTTGTAACCAAATGCTGTAAATTAATTCCTACCTGGGCGTGTACAGACGAAAGCATTTAGGGTATATAAGAGCCGTGTACTCACGTTCTTCAAGTGCGCTTTTGGTAAAGAAGAGGCAATTCTCTGTAACAAAGGTGCCCTGTCACTTGCGTTGCTTATGTCATGTTTGTGAAGGATAAATATAACATGATTAGGGTTTCAGTATCCAACTTTACGTTTGTCTTCGGGGAACTGTAGCGAAACCCGCTCGATATCTTCAGTTCTGAGCCCGGGCCTAATTTTAGTGTATTAACATGATTATCCGCGTATCTTATTCGGGTTTAAATATAAGTATTTAAGTTATATGAGTTCCTCAAAGTTCACTCTTCGCATTCGTCTTCGCATTTGACGGTTCATAGTTTCACAGCTGTTACCAGGCAACTCCATGGAGCAGTCGTTCTTAAGAAGCTGATACCAACCAACTCCATGGAACGGAATCATTCTTGAGAAACTGATATCAGCCAGTTCCATGGAACAGATTCGTTGATGAGAAGCTGATAGTCGCTGCAAATGAGGCATTCCCCAGTTTTGTGGGACTCAATGTTCCCGTTGTCAAAATGCGTTCATTGCGTACCTGTACTTTATTAATTAGCCTGTGTGCAGTTTTTTGTGGAGAGAGGTCTGTGTTTATGCGTTTTGGACACATAGGGCGGAAATGAAAATGACCTGACAAGTTTTAGTGTGGACGTAAAAAAAAAAAGGAGACTAAATTTGCCCCTGTCCACACATGTAGGTATATAAGGCGGGTAGAGGCGTGGCTGCGCTCATTCATGAGGCCTATTGTCTCTTGAGCAATGGTCCACAGTTTGTACACATCTGGGTCTTCAACCTCGACGGGAAATCGTTAGCGTAAGCGCAATCTCAGTTACAGTTTAAGGTGTCTGTTAGTGAGCTCAGCGATGCGGTTAACGCAGAAATGGCTAAACAGACCGAGGGACGTCAGCTTGCACTTTCGCGCAATATCCGCCGTCAGTTAGCTCTTTGGTTGTTTCCATTCATTCTTAACTTCGACACTGTGTGGGGTTGAGTAGCCAACTTTACGCCCTGCCGCTTTACCCCCGGGAAAGAATCCCAGTATCCGTGAATAGGGGGTTGGGTTGGCCCCAGATCCGATCTGGATGATTTGGAGAAGAGAAAAATGTCGTACCCTCCGGGATTCGAATCCTGGATCTTCCAGCCCGTGGCATATTCACTGTACCGATTATGCTGTCCAGGCTCCCCCTGCTAGTGTGGACGTACATTATCCAATTTGCTGAAAATAGGTCATGCAGTTTCTGAGGCGAGACATCACGGTCAGAAAGACGAGATTCATGTTTTGAGCTTTGCCCACGTCCGGGGTGGCATATTATTTTACGTTATTTTCGCGTATAAAGTATTGCGCATTGTCAAACGGACCTCATTGTCTCATGTTTGGTGTCCACCTCATACACTGTCATGCAAAAAGAGTCTTCACGTGACCGATATTAGTACAGAGTATTACGTAAGAATTAAGTGGAAATTAAATTTTCACTGAATGTCGTTAGACTTGATGCAGCTGCAGAGCGAATGATATACACAATTCCTTGAGCAGTGGTTAGCTAGATTAAAATGCAGTATCTGCAGGACACTGCAAGGGGCCGCAGTAGGGTGTCCATCTAACCGGAGTCCAATGACGTACAGTTGCCATGGTGACGTGTGGGAGGGAGTGATGTGACGCTTAAAAGTTCGTGAAATGCAACAAGGCAGAGGTAATACCCTATGATGAGTACTGTGTACGAGTTTTATTTAATTACGTTCGATCCAGTTGTCTACTGTTGCGCTTGATATTCGTTAATACAGTTACTTGCTACGCAAGACGTGCGTTTTGATACGCAGCTGTACGGTTATATTAGTATCGTAGGTTTGGTTTGCTTAGCAATACGAGTACTTCCACTGACACCGGCTGTGCAGCAGTGTTTCCCGGCCTTTCGTCCATGGAGGAACCCCAAACATTTTTCACATCCCACGGTACCCCAAGTTATGAAAACGTTTACAGGGACAAAAAAAGGGGCAATTGGTAGCACACGGAAATTACTACAGTGTTGCCAATTACCGGACAAAATATTCCGTTATGTATGAGGGAGTTTTGGAATTTTTCGCAGTATTTAGTAACTTTTAGGTAGTTGTTCCACTCTGTCGATGTTCTGCGGAATCCTGGTTGGGAAACGCTGCTGTGTAGTATTGAAGTGTAGGGTGACTCTTAGTGAACAGTGAATAGGAAACGAGGTGTAGGAGAGTGGTAGTGGCCTAATTTGGGGTACTGTCCTGACGTCTGTCTGGTGTGACTGACTAACCTCGAATACCTCGGTCGGGATAGGTAGCCGATTTCCTGTTTCATATTTTAACTCGTCACTTTTCGAGTATTAAGTGTAAGTAACACGCGTAGTACGTGTGTAGTATCTGAATTGGGAAGGTGTTGACTTCATGAATTTGAACGAAATCTGGTGCAAGATATCTAGTTAAAACTACTGAAAGTAAGCCTTATAGACGGTTAAAAGTTGGGCTCAATACCACTGTAAAACTTGTTGTGCTCGTCATGAAGGCATATGAAGTAGTAACTGTGTAACGTCATGCATTCTTAACGTGGACACGAGATGAAGGCGACTGATCACCTTCACGCTCCGGTCACTTTACTTCCGGAGAACAGGTCCCGAGTAGGGCCGGTGTGCACGCTTTGGACATCAGTGAAGTACGTTCCGCCTGCCGAGAATCGGGACCACGACTCCTCGGTCGGCCAGCCCGTGGCCTGTTTAATGTATGGAGTCCACCGTCGTTGTGTTATCTGTAAGTACTAACATATGGTGACCACCACAACACAGCGAATTCATTATACCGGCAAGTTTAAAGCACCTCCAGCACATTTCTACCATAATCGGCCGTTCAAAGGTGACATGCTTTCAAACATGGAAGTATTAGTACATTTTCTAACTGTTGAGGTATACATCGGTCGCCACTTTAAACATTATTTGTTCAAGTGTTTGAAAGTGCACCACTTGAGGATGGCCGATTGGGGTCGTAACTTGTGGATGTTGCTTTAAACTTACTGTTTTGTGTTATTTACTTCGATTCGATAGCTGTAATAGATTAATATTTAGGCCTACGATATTTTAGCGACATTGGTCCCTTGATATTCAGGACTGACGAACATGGACCTTTTGCCATATTGTGTTATGGCTTCATTTAGTCGAAAATTGTTGCACAAAAGTACGTTTCGGACTTACTGAGATTGTTTAATTTTGACACTGCAACCTGTCATTATTGCTTGTTATGTTTCACCCATTTAACCTTTTCGTTCTCTACGTTTTACTTAGGCTCGTACCAAAAGTTTTGTCCTGAGCAATGTTTTAAGTGATGCGTGGAAGTATATTTACTTATGTCACCCATGCATACGTCCTTACCTCAACATAAAAGTTTTATCCGCCTTCAAACTACTGTTGACTGCACTTTAAAATGCAGTGTTTGCATTTTTCCTCGTACCTTATAATTTTGTAGAAATCATTTGTCGATCAAAAGGCAGAAGGAACCAAGGAAAATCCTTGAAGAAACTTCTGAATGTGTGAATCTGGAAAGGGTCAGTAAGTGGCCTAACTTCATGATAGCTACATTGATTATGGTGATGATGTCGATGCGATGAATTTGTGAAGTTCGCACCGAAATTATTTTGTAGCTATCGGCACACATATCTTACTGTAGTGATTTTTGCTTGTGTTCAAATACTGGCTGGACCACCGGCAGTGGTGGCTGAGATCGTTTCCTAACTGTCCAGTGAAGTAAGTCAGGTGCTCATACTTCCGAATCCGTACATAGTCAACGTTTATTTATTGAATTTCTGTCTCACGCAAGGCCTTGTAAAATCTATAGTTTCAACAGCGTCATTGAATGACCTAAGCCTCGACCAGTTTACAAGGTACACAGTGTAGACTTTTCTCTCAGTCTCCTACCGTTTTGATTCTGTAGTTAGTGTCGTGGTTTAAATTTAATTTAACATCTTATACTTTCAGTAACTTCTTGCGATGAGGAATCGGCTAAGCCCATGGATGTGCTATGTGGAACGGCCCCACCCAGCGCACACACACGCATACACACACAAAAAAAAATCAAACATGCTTTCGTTTCCATTACACCAGTGTTCGAGTTTTCGAAGACGTGCCCATTTCACCCACCACGTGACTACCGGACGCATCTGTAAAAATAAGCTCAATGTATTTGGAATATGGAATACGTTTTTGGTTGTCTCAGTAGCCTCTTTTCTGCCGAATACAAACTGGCACGACTACACAATTCAGTGGAAGGTCTTCATGTATTTGCATCCCTTCCCCCTCCCGCGCGTTGATTTCATGGCCACAGATGTCGAGAACTGTAGTCCAAGCCTATCGTTAGCCACTTGGTTACACTAGCATCTTCTGTCGAAATTCGACTTCAAGGACACTCTTCGGAAAACGCTGTCAAGGCTTACTTCTTTCGTTGCTACTTCCGGGAATCAGAATTGTAATGCTCATGTTGTGCACCTGAAGGGTTCGAAAACTAGTTCCCGAATAAATGTTTTAATCTGACCTTGCAGGGGGTTTTAACTGACAGGAAAGAAATATGGCGTGTATGCATAACTTGTCTTCTTGTTGTGCGCGACTTGTGGCAAACATTCAGTTCAGAATCATTTGTCTTCTTTCTGCTATCTAAAACCATAAATATTATTGTAATTTTAACTGTTTTATTTGGTATCTAACTTAAGGAAAGAACGTAGGATATACTGAACGTGTTTTGAGGACAGGGCGGTACAACAATATTGGAATCTTCTAAAGGAACATAAAGTTAATTTTGTAGTAAGAAGCTTCATGCTTCGTACTGTGTGCCAGATGTTGTTGGGATTACGTGTCAAGGAGTGTGAGATGAACTGATCATGTAGCACGTGTGAGAGATTAGAAATTGAAACACCAGTTTGGTTGGGAAGCGTGAAGCGAAGAGACCACGTAGCAGACCCACACGTAACCGAGTCGATAATAGTAAATTGTTCTGAAAGAAATACGCGGAGAAGCCGTGGACTGGATGAAACTGATTAGGATCGGGAAGAGTGGTGGGCTGTTGTCAGTACTGTACTGAACCTTTCTGTTCCATGAAATGCGAGGAATTTATTGTTAAAGTGGAGGGACTGCTAGCTTCTCGTGAACGATTCTGTACCATGTACGGGGTCTTAACGAAAGGACTGTTTTTTTTTTGTTTCAGATGCTTATAGCTTAAATAGTTATATAGCATTATATAACAAAAAGTAATACCACAGTTAGTTACGTGAAGGACGTGCTTCATATGTCCGGCGTCCATTTCGAAGCCATGGTATATACGCACAAGGAAATTTAGCATGCTCCTTTTCAAAACTTCGATACTGATATTGTAGTTGTGGCGACGAGAATTGTAGCCATGGATTTGAAGACAGTCCCGCAAACATAATCACTTTGATTAATGTTGGTAACAAAGACCTCTGCACTCCAAAGTAACCAGGTCAGCTGTTCGAAATTACTCCTTATTGGAAGTGGATATTTTGTATGTCCAGAACCGTATTAAGAAACGTGACAGGGCTCAAGTGGTTGAACTCATTCCATCGCGTTTACAAGCCGTTCCTTGCACAAATGCAATGAAGTTCTTAACCAGAAGTTCCCCATAACTTTCAGAGTTCACGTTCTCTACCAGGAATAGTGGGCCTCCAGTACAGTTTGGTTTGTTTCTCGGCAGAAAACACACAAAATTGTACAATTTTGTGTGTAAAGTATGTAATCAGCGTGAAGGGTTAGATTTGATGTCCCACACCTGCAGCTGTTGTGTTTGTTAACATCCAGTTCAAATCAAAATGTCCCTGTCTCTAAGCCATGTGTTCAAAATATCAGAATTCAGCACAGGAACGTCTGGAGACAGTCCGACGTCTGTGTTATGACCACTTCATGTTTAGCAAGTCTGGATCTTCAAATCCTGTCCCAGAGTTCTTTGTGCTGCCCCAGGACTGGTGTCAAGCTATTACAAGAGACGAGAAATTGACTTCGTTGGACGTCTTTCAACTCGTTCCTCATCATGTTACCTGGTTTTGTCGGCCCTTCCTGTTCGCTTACGTCCTGCAACGTTTGGCATTACATATCACAGAAGGCGGTTTCTTCAAATTTTCTCCCAGGTCTATTAACGTGATTTCTTGAACGGTCAACTCGAACATTAAAATTCTGCACCCGAAAATTGTTCTTTGACACCCAAAAACGATTTTCCCCAATCCCCCCCGATTCTCTAGTGTAGGGTGCCATCTCCACAACTTGCGCTGACTAGCTAATCACCCCTTCTTATTTTATCCAAGCCGATCGACGTCAAACAGGTGGTCACACAAAAACAAATAAAATTTAAAATTTAAAATATTCAGCCCTTTCCTTTTCACTCATGTGTGGTCGTGTGAATAATGAACGTCTTCCGCTTGCCGTGTTTATTGTTCTAGCCACTAGAATCAGGAACTGATGTCCCACGTGCTGTTAGGCTGAGTCATTGCATCCAGACTGGTAGCTAACCGCAAAACCTTGCCCGGCAGCACTACCTGGCCCTGCAGGTTTCAGAGCAGCTCGCGACAAGATTGAAGAAAGAATATGTGGTTAGGCCTTTATGTTTTCTGTGTGTACTTACGTACGTTATAAATGTCTTTCTTGGATTAATACTAAAGTTAAATTAAGGCTAAAGAAAACAAAACCTGAACTCTTTTATCTCTGGCATTTTTACGTACCATTAACTTTTCCTGTATAGATCTAAATGTGGAAGACATAAATTGAAGGTACATAATTTAACGTCGATAAATATGTGTGACGTTCAAAGCTTACCTAAACTGGTAACGTGGCCTGCCAGTTGAAATAATTTCCCTGCACTTATGTAACATAAACCGAGCATACTGTAATAAAAGACAGCCTTCTGTTGGCCGTCAGCTGCTGAAGTTTCTATCTCGGCTGTGTTACAGCAGAACAGCGGGCAGGCTGGGTATCAGTAAGGTATCAAGTGGTGAAATTTAAGCGTTTTACAGTAATTTGGACCGTGGTTGATGGCCAGTTGTGAATAGTGACATTCAGAAGTGTGCAGTTCCTCTGTAACAAACGTCAGCTCATTGTGAAATATGTTTTAACACGACCCATTTAATTTAATACACGGTCAGTAGTTGTGCACACTTTGTCGTAGACAGTATAGCAGAATTTGAATTTTCATCACCCGTTTGTCTAATAAGTGATTGGTTTACTCATGATCATGGGGTACGCGGTGGCGCAGTTTGTTGAGGCACTGCGCTACAAGTCGGAAGGTTGCGGGTGCAGTTCCCGTTGGTGTAATTGGAATTTTTCATTGACATAATCCTTCCGGCCGCACTATGGCCCTGGGGTTGGCTCAGCCCATAACAGAAATGAGTACCAGGAATATTTCCTGGGCGGTAGAGGCGGCCGGTGCTTAGGGCTGACAACCTTACCACCTTCATGTGCTGATTGTCTTGAAATCTGGGAGCTTCAGCCTCCTGGAACCCTCAGGGCGTGTTCAGGCCTGTAATGGGATTACTTTACCTTTCACTCATGATCGTATGTGAACTTTCTCGTAAATAAGATGTAAACTTGTAATCAAACTTCATTACATTCTGTATGAGGTCTTTGCTTAACTCTACCGGTCATATTCTCATGTTTTTATCAATTTTGATCGATACAACGCTTTTTTTTTCTTGAGGTAACAGATGAACGTTTCAAGGAGACCTGTATCGTAAACCGTTGTTTATGCCTTGGTCAAATTCGATGTGAGAGACATCTGTAAGTAACATAGATCGGCAGTTTTGATTTGTAGCTTTATTGACTAATGTCAGAAGCTTGCTTTACTTAAGACCATAAACGTAATTTTTCACGTGTCCCCCAAACTGTTTCAGATATTCTTTAAAATTTCAATACGGACAATTTTCATTAATGGACCCTGGACAGTTTTTTTTTCCGTCCATATGGATCCATAAGAAATTCTGCTTCACAAAAAGCCGTAAATGGACTTTCACATCTGTATCTGAATGATTAATAGAATTTTGGTGAAACTCCTTGTTAGAAATTGCGTAACGGTAGTAGGATGTTTTTGGCGCGTTCGGAAAGTTTGGTAAAGCGAATGTGAGTTGTATCATGTCTGCATGTCTATCCGTCTGTCCACGTGGAACAACTCGGTCCCCCCACTGGACGGAGTTTCATGAAATTTTACAGTGGTGGGAGGTTGGTTTCTAAAATCTTTCGAGAAGTTTTTAGTTTGGTTAAAATCGGACAAAAATGACGGGCCCTGTATGTGAAGACCCACGTACATGTATGGCTACTTTTGTTGCTGACGTTTCCGCTGGTGCCATCGACACTGATCGGTAGTAATTGATATGAATTTGACTTTTTGCTTCCTACAGTTTCCGTTATGCAAAATTAAGGGAAATAACTTGCTTGCTTGCATACTTACTTACGTAGTTACTTACTCAGTGGAACAGAGTCCTTTCTGAAAAGGTGATTGGTTCTTAGCTAGTCAAGAAATTCCTTGCATTTTATGAAAGCCGAATGTTCATTACCGCGTTCGCAGGTGCCGGCCACCTGTCCGTATTCTGAACCAGCTCGATCTAGTCCATGCCCTCACATCCATCCCTCTTCCTGAAGATCCATCTTAATATTATCCTCCCATCTACACCTGGGTCTTACAAGTGGTCTCTTTCCCTCAGGTTTCCCAACCAAAACCCTGTATACACATCTGTTCTCCACCATACTTGCTACATACCCCACCAACCTCATCTCGATTTGATCACGTGAACAACATTGGGTGACTACAGATCATTAAGCTCCTAATTGTGTAGTTTTCTCCATTTCCCTGTTATCTCGTCCCTCTTAGGCCCAATTATTCTCCTCAGCACCCTGTTCTCAAATACCCTCAGCCTGCGTTCCTCCCTCAATGTGAGCGACCAAGTTTCATTACCTATATAAAAGAGGAAAAATTATAGATCTGCATATCTTAATCTTTCAATTTTTGGATAGCTAACTAGAAGAGAAAAGATGCTGCACCGAATGATAGCAAACGTTCCCTGACTTCAATCTGCCCTTAATTTCTTCCTGAAAATAATTTTGATTTGTTAAGTTTGTTCCCAAATATTTGAACTCTTCCACCCTTTCAAAGAACCTATTATCAATCTGTATATTGTGCTTCGTCCTGCATTCTGATCTCGAGACATGACCGTACTTAGTTTTTTCAGCATTCCATTCTAGACCATTCTCCTTACTACCGACTACCAAAGCTTCGGTGTTTTTCTTTGTAATGTGTACACTTGCACCCAGTATATTAACATCATCAACATAAACCAAAAACTGATGTTTACTATTTAATTTCAAGCCATCCTGGCTCACCTGAGCCCTCCTAATTTCGTACTCTAAAGCAAAGTTGAAGAGCAGTGGCGATAAAGCATCTCCTTGTTTCATACCATTCCTAATAGGAAGCACGTCAGACAGATGCTTGCTACCCGAACTCTGCTACAGGTTTCATTCAGACACATTTCCAAGTGCGATCATACTATTTAATATTTAACGTATCTGGGAATGTGAAATTTAGTATATAGATGGACTGTGATTATACCAAAAAATTGTGTAAGAAGTATTGGTTGTAAATGAGCAATTACAAATAAATATTTCGACAGGGTGAAACACTGAGGTTATAATCGGCTGACGGATTTAACATGTATAAAAATCATCGTGGAAAATATAAGTAATCCATTCTGTACATAAATATAATGACAGGCTGTAATAATAGTAATATCGTTGTGTGGTATGTGTACAATTGCGGACGATAACATACAAGAAACTACAGACGCTGAGCGCACGCGCGTAGCCTGCAACGTAACGTAATACCTTGTTCAATCACCCCCCCTGAACCACAGTTACCAGGAACGCCCCGAATAGGACACACACTGCAATTAAAGGTATGTACCAAAGTGCTGTTATCATCCCATAAACAACACCCACTGCACATAGGCCGTTGTTGCCCAAAGTTTTATAAACAAATTGATCGGTAAACCACACATTTAATATACCGTATATTCTGGAATCTAATGTGCACCCGAATCTAATCCGCACTAGTTTTTGCCGATTTCTTAAACGAAAAAAAAGTTAGTTCGCGGTTCTAATCCGCACATTTCCTACAACCGCTTTTCAGAAGTCGCGCGGTTGGTGTCGGCTGCCTGGAAAGCCACCCCGGAGAGTATTATCGTCAGATCTTTCAAGAAGTGTTACATGAGCAATGCTTTGGACGGATCCGAAGATGACATTCTATTTGAGGACGATGGTGAAGATAAAGATGATAGTGACTGGGTGACGGATAACGATTCAGTTATGAGTGATGATGGCTAGTCTGATGAATAATAAATTATAAACATTA
>Ga0123352_10010803_pt1 | contig 14356 bp, 7 predicted proteins | sample TergutLab28metaG_FD_89700 | JGI IMG/M metagenome (GOLD analysis project Ga0123352, IMG submission 89700) | Labiotermes labralis P1 segment gut microbial communities from Petit-Saut dam, French Guiana - Lab288 P1 | ecosystem: Host-associated > Arthropoda: Insects > Digestive system > Gut ... | reverse complement strand
TTACCCTGTGTTACTCATGATTGTATTGACCCAGTTGGTTTTGATAAGCAGCACAATATTGGTGAGTACTGTGGTCTCATTACCCTGTGTTACTCATGATTGTATTGACCCAGTTGGTTTTGACAAGCAGCACAATATTGGTGAGTACTGTGGTCTCATTACCCTGTGTTACTCATGATTGTATTGACCCAGTTGGTTTTGACAAGCAGCAAGATATCGGTGAGTACTGTGGTCTCATTACCGTGTGTTTCTCATGATTGTATTGACCCAGTTGGTTTTGACAAGCAGCAAGATATCGGTCTCATTACCGTGTGTTTCTCATGAGTGTTCTATGCCTGTGCAGTTGACTTCTGCTTGTGAATTTCAGTGCGAGTGCTGCAAGGGCGTGAGATTTCTGGACCGCTGCAGCGTAGACAAGCTGTTCCTACGTGCCTGTACAGCAAACAGCAGCTATTCAGCCGTACCCTGGGTCACCTGTCAGCTGTGTACTGTCTGTTGTTTGACCGCAGTGGCCACTACGTGATCACAGTGAGTGTTCACACCACTGCAGTGTTAAAGAGTGTATGAGTTGTAACTCTGCAGGGTGCTGGGCCTGGTTTTTCCTCACAGATGTAGAGAAAAGCATGCAGTCCCAGTCAGTGCCATAAGGGCATATGGGAGAGGAATGGGCTTGTTCCATTTATTCTCAACTGTGGCACAATTGTGGTGAACAGTAAGCTTCATGCTCTGGCTGCTTTACCTGTTGGGAAATCACTCTTGTACCCATTGACTAGGAGGCTAGATGGGCCCCGGATCTGGTCTGGATGTTTTTGGGATGATGATAATCTCTTGCACTAGCCAGGAATCAAACCTTGCATGGGTATATAGAATGGGTATATAGAATCAGACATTAACCCTTCACTGATGCCAGGGGTTTAAATTCTCAAGTGCTGCCCAGGATAGTAAAAAGGTAAAATTCACCTTAGAACAGACCATGTAGGTCCAGAGGGGAAGTAGAGGTGTAGCTATACTCTTTCTTTAGCCTTGGCACTAGATGGGGTTGTGGGCCGGGTAGCTCAGTCGGTATTGCAGCTGACTATGGTCTGGGCAGTCTGGGATCGAATTCTGGTGGGGACGAGGTTTTTTCGCCTGTCTGGACTGGCCCTGGAGCCCACCCAGCCTCCTGTAAAATGGGCACCGGGTCTTTCCCAGGGGTGAAGTGCGGCCAGGACGTGCTGCTGACCACTCACCCCCTTCTAGTGCCGCGGTCATGGAAGAGTAGAACTATACCTCTACCCACCCTCTGGGCCACACTGGGCCTGTAACGGGATCACTTTACCCTTTTTTTTACTAGATGGGGGTGGGTGGTCAATGCCATGACCCGGCAGCTTTACTGTCCGGGAAAGAGAACCGGTACTCATTGTACAGGAGGCTGGGTATGCCCCAGGGCCGGTCTGGACAGGTGCAAAAAATCTCACTCCACCAGGGCTGCTGAGGATGAAGTTTCATATATAAACTACCCTAAATGTGCTTATTCATTGCAATTCAGAGATGGTGGATTTTAAGTTTTGAGATCCCAACTTGCTTGTCTGCATGACCATGCTATAGCTCAGGCAGTTAGTCTCCAGTGTCTCATGTGGAGGCCCCATTCCAAACCCAGGGTGGCCACTGAAGTTTTTGTAGTTGACAAAATGGCACTGAGGAGGTTTTTCTCTTGAGGTTTTGCTGTTGCACTGCATACTGCATAAGTGCATTTTAGGGTAATGTAAATTTAAAACTGTCACCATGTTGGGCAGTAATTGGAATTTAAACCTCAGATTTATTGAGATCTAACATTGCACCAGTGCTTCATGCTGCTCTCTCAACAAGGGCTGGTAACGGCTGGTACCTATAACCTGACAGAATCTGTTACAGTTACACTGGGAAAAATTTCTGCTCTCTGAAAGTTTTGGAGAGTACATTGTTTTACACTGACCCACATATATGTATTAGAACTGACACAATACAGTTTCACAAAAATATTAGTGGAAACTCTTTATATGCAACATCCCTGTTGGTGTAACAGTCAGCATATATCAGCATTTACAATTGCACATGACACACGCTTTTACAATTGCAGAAGCCACAAAAAAATGTGTTGTGGGTGATTGTAAATGTTGATAGGTGTTATAATATTAGTGGATACATTTATTATCTGTCATCTCATGCTGTGTTATGGATGGATTGAATTTTTTTTGTCATCACCTTCAGATAGAAGATAATTATGAAGGTGGATTGGAGAGTAAGGTTACAATACTCATAAATCAAAGGCAAGATTTTAATGGATGAAACAGGCAATATACAATGAAAGTGTTACTGGTACACTATTTTGAATATAGTACACGTGATAGTTGAGCAACTTTTTCACAGCCTGTGATAAGTTTGCCCATCCCAAGCGCATAGAACATATGTTCCTGTCGCATCAGCCACGTGAAGTGCCTTGACAAGTGTTTCTCCAAAGTGGGTGCCAAATCCCAACTGAATGTGGAACTGTCCAGCGTTTCTGAACCGAACTTTTGCCACAAGTTCCAAGTCTTCTGTGCTGTGTGTGGTTGGTCATTGTCATGTGGGAGAATCACACCATTGTCTAGAAGACTGGGATATTTCTTCTGATGGCCTGTCACAGACTTCAGTGTGGTGCGGTACTTTTCGGCATTAACCGTGTTACAGGAAGTCTACCAGCAACACACCTGAGTCCCAGATAATGGTGGCCATCACTCTGACAGCAGATCATGCCACTTAAAACTGCTTCCAGTCCATGGCTGATGACTTACTGGACGGATCCCTATCTCATCACCACTAACCACTCAATTCAGACAGTTGTTTCCCTGTATTGCATAACATTGCAGGAGACTGAGCCAGGCCATAATTTTTATTGATCTGTTTTCACAGCAGGAGGTATCCATCTGGCACTGACTGTACAGTACTGTGACTTATCCACCATGATACACTGCACAGTTTTGTATGTCAAAACAAGGCCAGGTGCCATATACAGCATGTTTATTGGACTGTCCTTCTCAATGAGTTCCTTGGTGCCTGCAATGTTGACTTCTGTCACTGAGGTATTTTCTTGTCTCTGCCAGATGCAAATGTGGAGCACCATTTGGCAGACCTGCTGCTTGGACATTATATCACCGTCATACACATACACAAGTTGTCGATATCAGCTGTTGATAATCCCCCTCAACAAACACACACACACACACGCATGCGCGCGCTGCATGTAACTCCTGGACTTCCAAACAAGACCAGTCTTCGAGTGGGTTACCATGTTGAACTGCTGCAGCTGTGCTAATTCTGCGCACATGCCGCAGATCACTTGGCTGAACACTGGAGCTCTGTGTTGAAGTATGTGAACAGCATTGTGTAATTTGTAATTTCAGATCCCATTTTTAAGATTTTGTAGTTTCATGCCACATCCTTGTGATAAGGTGCATACCATCTTTGCAGAACTGGCGCTGTAGAGATGTATTGATGTATACATAATTGAATGAATTGTCTGAAGATGGTTATGACTGAAACATTTAGCAGGTGTGCTGAAGTAAATGGTGCAGTCTTGTGCTGACTGAACATGTGTGGAAGTCGTCTCTCATTTGACATTGATCTATCTGAGCCGCTACTGTTAAGTCAACTGTAATAAATAAGTAATTGTATTTCTTGCACCTAGAAATGTGAGTGACATTAAGCTGCCTTCTCTGCAGGGTGCCGATGACCTTCTAGTCAAGATATGGAGTGTGATAGATGGACGTCTGTTGGCAACACTGCGCGGTGCATCAGCAGAGATTACAGACATTGCTGTGAACACAGAGAACACGCTATTGGCTGCCGGCAGCATAGACAAAATTTTACGCGTGTGGTGCCTACAAACAATAGCCCCTGTGAGTCAATGCACGTTTATATAAAGCACATGATCTGCATGATCAAGGGTTCTCGTATGAAGATGCAAGTCTTCCAGGATGTGACTCTGTTGTATGTGTGGTACCTACTGTTTTGAAGGATTGTACTTGACCCTCAAGACCAAGGCAGTATGATCCTTCAAGAAAATCAGGAATCGCACATATAGAATAGGGTGAATCTTCAGCAGCACTGCTGTGAGACCCTCCGATCTTGCGTGCCACATAAATTATGTGCAACTTGCCTCCTATTTTTATGTTCTGCTCCTAGAAAGACTGACAAGATTGTAAATAAGAGAGTTGTGAAAAGAATGACATGTAGTATTTTTATTAGTGTACTGTGAGTGGCACTACAAGGCTGGATTGTTGCAGTTGTATTGTGCATTGTTCTGGTGCTGTTCTTTGAGAGGACAGTTTGTGCCCACTTGCAGCTATTGACTTCATCAACTGCTTGCCACTGTCGGCCACTCTGGTGTCCTAACTAAATAGCTTTGTGGACCAGACTCCTTCTTGAGAATCTGATGGTTTCTCAGCTGGTCAAACAGCTCCCCACAGTTGGTTATTTATAGTTAAAAGCAAGCAATTTAACACAGCTTTGATGTATTGATAAAACAAAACGTTTCTCTCTTTAAGGATAAAAGCTATTTGTTTTCCCTTATAAAGCTGTCATCAGGCCACATGTTTTCCCTTATAACGCTGTCATCAGGCCACATGTTTTCCCTTATAAAGCTGTCATCAGGCCACATGTTTTCCTTTATAAAGCTGTCATCTGGCTACATGTTTTCCCTTATAAAGCTGCCATTAGGCTGCACATTTTCCCTTATACAGCTGTCATCAACTACATGTTTTTCCTTTTTAATGCTGTCATCATGCTACATGTTTTCCCTTATAAAGCTGTCATCAGGCTACATGTTTTCCCTTGTACAGCTGTCATCATCCTACTTGTTTAACTTATAAAACTGTCATCTGGCTACATGTTTTTCCTTATGAAACTGTCATCAGGCCACATATTTTCCCTTATACAGCTGTCATCAGGCCACATATTTTCCCTTATACAGCTGTCATCAGGCTACATGTTTATACCTTATACAGCTGTCATCAGGCTGCATTCATGTAACAGTAAATAGGAGGAACTTTCGCTAGTTTTGCGATCTCCATTTTTTTTTTAACTGTGGTGACGTCTCATACCTGACAGTAATGTTACATTGTAGTTTGTATGTGTGAGACACCAGTAGCCTTATGGCACAAAATACATTTATATAAGTGTGAGGGACTTCTTGAGTAGATGAGGAAGTTTTAACTGCTCAAGGAGGTTTCTGTTGGTCAATTGGTTGGTTGGTCAGTCATTTGGTTGGTTGGTTGGTTGGTGGGTCAGTCAGTCGTTCGTTCAGTGGTTTGGTTGGTTCATTGTTTGGTTTGTTGGTTTGTTCATTCATTCAGTGGGTGGATGTGTTGACTGGACAGCCAGCCAGTGCAGCATTGTTACCTTTGGGAATTTTTACATAACCTGATTACCTCAGGTGACAGCTTCAGATAAATAGCTAAACAAACTTTCGCGAAGTACATGTTTCGATATCGAATAAGAATAGTGTAGTTGCCAGATTTAGACTGTGTGCCACATGTAAGCCATTAATATATATTGCCATCTGAGGTTCCCTGATGGTGACTTGTAAAGAACTGAAATGTGCAGAACAGTAACAGGCCCTGTTTTATCCTGAATGTCAGTTTTCATGGTTGTTGATTGAACATTGATATCACAGGTTTGTCTGTCAAATTCATATTAAAAAAAAAGTTCTAATCAAACTGCTTCAATAGCATGTGATTCTGGTGTCATCTGAACTGCATGGTGCAAGGTCATTCTTGAGAAGCTAACAGTTTCACAGCTAGTCAAGAAATACTTCACATTTTATGAAACCGGAAGGTTTATTACTTTTTTGATGAGAACCTACCATTTGTCCTTATCCTGAGCCATATGAATAGTCCGTGTCATCCAATTCTGCTCCTGTAAGATTAATTTTGATATTAACTTCCAGTCCATTTTTAGGCTTACCAAGAGCTCTCTTCCTGTCATCTTTCCTCACCAACATCCAGTATACTTTCCAGTTCTCCCCCTTATGTGACATGTCTTGCTCACTTCATCCTGAACAAGTCATAAAGCACCTCAACATACACATTTTTCATCTCCTAAGATGTGCTGTCAGTTCATAAATGTGACGCTTGGCTTTGTGGTCACATACTTACAGATGGCAGTTCTCACAGGCCATACTGGCATGATCACAGCAGTTCACTTCTGTCCAATGGCTCGTGGGAGTGTTCGGTATCTGGTGTCCACCAGTTCAGATGGCTCAGTTTCATTCTGGAGCTACAACCGTCTTGGTCCTGGGAAATACACATTCCTGTGAGTACATGATGCCTTGGCTGTCTTTACTCTGGAAAGGAACATTCATAGACATGCCATCTTCTGGGATACAGCACTTTGTCACACCTCATCAGAATGGAGACATTGACATCAACTGCGCCACTGCGAGAGCCTAAAAGCTTGCACGATTCATTGACTTGCTGGAAATGAAATGTGTTTGTTTGGTTTTTGATCAGTTTGCATTCCATTTTACTGGATGCTGAGAAGCGTGTGTGTTACTAAAATGTAAAAGTAAAAGTTCACCCTGTCCCTGCCCTGAAGGCATATAGAGGGAAGTAGAGGCGTAGCTCTACTTATTCATAACCTCGGTGATAGACGGATTTGAATGGTCAGCTTCATGCCTTGACCGCTAGAGCCCCTGGACAAGAACTCCAGTGTGCATTGAATGGGAGGCTGGGTGGGCCCCAGAGTGGGCCTGGACATTTCAGAGAAGGAAAAAAAATGTCCTGGCCCCATTGGGAATCAAAACTCAGATTGTCCTGCCTATAGCCAGGTTAGAGGCAGAGGCATTCACCTACATTTAGTGTTAAGTTTAGGAATGAGTGGAGCTGTTGCTGTCCTACCCATATACACATATACAAGGTGAGACCCAAAAGTTTTTAGACTACTCTTATAAAACACAGATAACTTCTTATATGGACATGATTTATTTTTATTCTTATTTCTCTTGATCAGTACATTTGTTTGCATGTTCCTTCAAATTCTTCATGCCCTCCAGGAAAGCAGTTTTTGAAATGTTGTTAAGCTCCCTTGTCACTGCACACTGAATTTCTTCCACTGTTTGAAAATGCCACCCTTTTAAGGAAAATGTTATATTGGGGAAGAGAAAGTAGTCGGCAGGTGCAAGATCTGGCGAGTAAGGTGGGTGGTGGAGAACAGCAACGTTCCTGTTCACCAGAAACTTCTTTACAATTGCAGCGTTATGAGATGGTGCGTTAGCGTGAAGAAGGAACCACTCGCTGGATTGGAATTTGGCCGTTCTAACTCATCGAATTCTCTTGAATAGTCAATCCAAAACACCCACGTAGAATCTGCATTTACTTTCTGCCCTTCAGGGACAAACTCTCGATGAATCACACCTTCTGCATCGAAAAAACAATTAACATTGTCTTCACTCGCGATTTTTGAAATTGCAGTTTCTTTGGTTTTGGAGAATTTTTCCCCACCCACTCTGCAGTCTGTTGTTTGATGGCCGGATCGTGGGAGAAACACCACGTTTCGTCACTGGTAATGATATTTTCCCCAAAACATTCATCTTGTCCCATTAAAAGAAGATCCTGGCAGTAAACAACGCATTCTTGTTTCTGCCCTGTGGTCAAGGCGTGAGGAACAAATCTCGCGCAGATCTTTCTTTTTTCCCAAGTCTTCAGTTACAATGCAGCGAACTGTCTCCTTACCAATATTCAAACGAACTGCAATCACTTGGAGAGTGGTACGACGGTCTTCTGCCAGCAAATGGCGAACAGATTCCACGTTTTCATCTGTTCTGGCAGTTGAAGGACGACCACCTCTGGCATCGTCCTTCACGTCCTCCCTTCCGTCTTGAAAGCGAGCATACCACCGGTACACATTAGCATGACTCATGGCAGTGCTACCATAAGCCTTATTAATCCATTTGATCGCTTCCACAGCACTTTTACTGGCTTTAACATAGAATTTAATTGCCATTCTCTGCTCCTCCATGACGCCGATGACAAGGCAAAATATCTTCACTTGCAAAACAAGTTCGTACTCGCAGACCACTGAACAAAAACCGTTGAAGCCTGGTCACATGTTACGTGAAGCATAGTACAATGTAGTTACGGTGTCGGCTGCTAGATGAAACGCACAGTACTCTTTTAAAACAACTTGTCTAAAAACTTTTGGGTCACACCTTGTGTGACTGTATGGGGTGCAAATGGACAATTGAACCTTTACCTGCGCTGATGTTGAGAGAAGTCAGCTGCATCCACACTGAGAAATGGGTAATTGTGTTTGTATGTAAGCAAATGTGGGTAAGGCAAAGTAACACCTGTGATTAAGTGATTGGTTATACACCATAGAAGGTACCCTTGACAGCAGGGTGGGTAGGCCTGAGAACTAGTATAGATGCAGTGTTGGCAGGGAGATGGTGGGTTCATGTGTGTTGTAGGAATCAAAATGAAGTTATCTTAGCCTACAGTCAGTCACTTCACTGGTGTGTTTGAGCATAAATACGACAACTCAGAAGAGCCAGTGCTGCAATGAGGACTGAAACTGGGTATAACCTGATAAAAAATATTACCAGCTGGAGCTAACTTCATTGGTTTCTGCCTGCAGTCTGATGTCATGTGTGTGTTTTGTGAGGTACATAGTGCTGCCATCTTCGAAGGGACTGGGTGTGATTCAGGTTGATGCTGGAGTAATTGGGAGCCAACCAGCCAGCCATCGAAAGAGATTTGTAGGGCTGGAGACTTATGCAGAACACTAGTCAATGTCTTCTGGCCATTTAGCCATACCTGTGTTCAGACTGCATCGCTGTGCTATGACATGGAAATATCATAACTATGATTGGCACTGTGCGTATGCTAATGGGATGGTGTTGACGTGGTTGTAGTAAGAATGTGTGCTGCAAGTTTCAGTATGTTCTTTAGGTGTGGAAGAAGTTTGGTTGGATGGATCTCAGGGTTTTAACCAGAGAGTGCCTGGCTTTTGTCAGCTTGAAGGCTTTCTGACCTGGGGGGGAGGGGGGGTGCATGACTATGGCTGAGGCTCTCCCATTGCTGAATTATAGCTTGATGTGCATCTGCTACTGGTGAAAATCACAGAAATCTTCAGATATGGTAGCCAAAAAGTGCTGGGTGAAGGTCATTATATTGAGTTATGGACAGCCTCAACAGTTTTGCTGGCTCTTGATTGAGGCCTTGGGTGACTGGTAAGCCCTCACTTGGCACAAGTACCTTCGAAGTTGTGGCAGGAAGGGGTTCCTTGCACTAGCTGTCTTGTGGTCAGTCTTGTCAGTGCTCTGATGAGGAAGGACTTTGTTGTTGAATATGAAAGTTGGAGGGAATTTGGCCAGTCAGAGCTACAGAAGTGGGAAGAGGGAGTAGAACTTGTACTGGACCAACAGGATTCATGAGGTTGGAGTCAACAATGACATGTAAGTCATGAACTGTATTAATGTGAGCATTGCTTGGTACAGCTCAAAGCCGATCCAGTACAATGAGAGGATGCGACCAGGACAGGCCCAGATGATCTGTGCATCATTCAGCCCTGGCGGAATGTTCCTTGCAGCAGGGAGTGCAGATCATCATGTTAGGTGAGTCAAATGAGCTTGCTGACAGTTTTAATATCAGCATACACATACTGCTATGGTCTGAAATCACGTGAAAGAGGCAAAGAAGTTAGCTGTCCATATGCATGCCTTGAAGGCATATGGGGGAGTTGAGGTGTAGGTCCTCTCATTCCAAATCTCGGTACTAAGTGGAGGTGAGTGGTCATCTTCATGCTGTATCTGCTTTACCGTCGCCCATACCCAGTGAATAGGAAACCGGAGGGAGAAGGAAAAGGCTTCGTGCTCCTGTCAGGAATAAAATGTGGACCATCCAGCCCATAACTTAGTTCCTATATGGTCTGAGCTATCCATGCTCTTGACCACAGTCATTGCTGTGTGTACTGCCTGTTTTATCTTGTGTTGTGGCAGCACAGTGTTCTTGTGTGCTTTGTGCGATTTTCATAATGAAGCGCAGATGTATCCCAAAGCAGTTTGTTGTTGTTTGGAGTGGAGACTGTTTTTGGTGGTGGACCCTGATCCTTCAATATTATGTGCACAAACCTCAGGCTTCAAATTTCAAGAAAGTCCGGTGATTGCTCTACGTAAAACCAGGTTTATTTAATTTTCACAGATTCTGCTTCATGGCTTTATTTATGTGTTTTATGTTGATCGCAGGAGAAACAGCAATTATTTCCCTACATAGCCTTCACTGATTGGTTGTTATAAGTGAGATGGAGTGTGTTTACTGTGTGGTGTGAGGAGAATGCTAAAATATAATTCAGTTTAATATTAGTTTCATAAGGGTTATTTGACTTTGTAGAACACTGGTTAGCTGCTGTTCACATTTGTGTTTTGTTACAGCTCCTAATGCAACAGGAAATGACCATTTTACATCTGTTTACATGTATGGTCTGACGTCATGTAATAAGTAGTGTTGTAGGGTCTGTTAGTGTCTGTAGACTGAAGGAGTGAGCAGGCTGGCAGAAGAAATGATGTTAGTAATGCTGTGATAGTGGATTGTAGGCAATACATGGTACTCTCCATAATCTGATTATCTCATTCCCTCATGCACCTTGAAAATGTTCGGCTGTCAGTAATGTGACTGCATTGTGCCCTGTTACTTTAAGGAGCTGCCTAAGTAACAGAATAGCTACTTGGAGGAGTGTGGCTCAAATACGATTTTAAGTTTGGAGATCTTGGCATTATTTTTTAGGGGGAAAAAATTTAAGTTTTTGTGACATTTTTCTGCTTATGTTCTGTACGAAAATAACCTGACAGGAGCTTTATTGTAAGTCACAACAGGTAACTGTGTTGCACAATAGTGCAGTTTGTTCTGTTGGTAAACACTTGTGTTACAGTGGATACTGTTGTTTTTAGTGGAATGGTAGGAATGCTGCTGTACTTTGGTGATCTCACACAGGCATCTCGTATCTTGCAGAGTGTATCTAATGGTGGGTGATGAGGGCCCACATCGCATCCTAGAGAATGAGGCGCACTCAGACCGTGTGGACAGCATCCAGTGGGCTAACCATGGGCTGCGCTTTGTCTCTGGCAGCAAGGATGGGACTGCTCACATCTGGCACTTTGAACGGCAGCATTGGACCTCACTGCAGCTGCTTATGAGCACAAAGCTGCCTGGGTAGGTGGTTTGGCATAAGGTGGCAGAAGGCTGTTGCTGAAATTGTGATTGAGTGTGCATATGCAAACTGGAAACTTCATCATGATATGATGCTAAAGTGTGGTCAACATTGAGCAGTTATCAGGCTTGGCCAGCCATGTGTTGCAGTAGTTCAGTGGCATATTTACACAGTCATTCGGCCAGCTGTGTGTTACATTAGTGCAGTGGCACATTAGCACAGTCACTTGGCCATCCGTGTGTTACGTTAGTGCAGTGCAACATTAGCAGTCACTTGTCCAGCCGTATGTCACATTAGTGCAATGGCACATTTGCACAATCACTTGGCCAGCCATGTGTTGCATTAGCGCATCGGCACATGAGGACTGTAACTTGGCCGGACGTGTGTCGCATTAATGCAGCGGCACATTAATTCAGTCACTTGTCCAGCCATGTGTTGCATTAATGCAGTGGCACATTAGTAGTCACTTGTCCAGCCGTGTGTCACGTTAATGCACTGGCACATTTGCACAGTCACTTTTCCCACTGTATTACATTAGCGCAGTGGTACATTAGTACAGTCACTTGGTCTGCTGTGTGTTACAATAGTGCAGTGGCACATGAGCACAGTCACTTGGCCCACTGTATGTTATGTAAGTGCAGTGGCACATAGCATGTCACTTGGCCAGCAGTGTGGTGGAACTTTAGCACAGTCACTTGGCCAGGCATCTGTTACATTAGTGCAGTGGCACATTTGCATATTCACTTGGCCAGCTGTGTGTTACAATAGCGCATTGGGACTTTAGTACAGTCAGTTGGCAAGTCATGTGTTACATGTGCAGAGGCACATTTGCATAGTCACTTGGCCAGCTGTGCGTTACAATTGCGCATTGGGACTTTAGTACAGTCAGTTGGCAAGTCATGTGTTACGTTAGTGCAGTGGCACATTGGCACAGTCCAACTGAACCAACATTGTGTGAAGATGTTCAGTAAGTAAGTTTTGCCCCCCAGGCATAAATATTAAATGAGAAGTCATTACAATGTTAAATGTAGCTCATCTGTTTTGCTGAACTATTACTGTGTTTGAAAATAATTACTGAGCACAGTGATATGTCTGTCCCATCTTGACATGAGTTTCAAAATTCTTTTATAGTTTGAACCAGACTATTGTGTTTGCAGCCACTGATGAAGAGCCATTTCCACTGCCTCATTATCATGGAATTGGCAACTTCCAAATGTTGTTTCTTTGTCCAAATAAGTGATGTTTTGTGAGGGATTATTGTTCAGTATATCATCGCAGCTGCACACATCATATTGCTCATTTGCGACAAGAGTGTCGCAACTCAAAATATGTGACTTTTCAGGAGAAACTTTTAAAGGTTTTGAAGTGCTCTCATTTTATATGACTGGAACGACAACACGACTGCTCTTCAGCAGTGAGTTTTGCAAACTGCGTTATGACACTTTACCTGTTTAAAAGTGCATCTGCAAACATTTCTTTCTATACCAATAACTCAAAAATGACAAATTTTGAGTCGTGACACTCTTGTTGCAAATGAGCATATATGTCACACATTTTGTTGCAGTTGTTTGGCTGGGAACTGTTGGACCTTTGACTGTACTGTTTGGACGACTGTAGCAAAGCTTGGGCATTGCCAATTCCATGATAATGGGGAAATTTAAGTGACTGTTGGAGATTGTGCAGGCAAGAGTCCTATTTCAGCTGTGACCAAATTTTGAAACTGTTGCCAAGATGAGATAAATGCATCAACATGCTTGGAAATTATGTTGAAATATAGTGATTCATCAGTGCAATAAACAAGCTACATGTAACATCATAATGAATTCTTACTGCATTTTTATGACTATTGGAGCTTCAGCTATGTACGTTCCTCTTTTTTTTTTAAAAGCTTGCTAGTTTTTGTTAACTTGCAATTGCAATGTTTCTACCAGCCTTCTTCATGGATTTAAAATTTCCTGTTCCTCAATGATAAACAAATTAATCCTTGATCTTTGTTCTGTCTGTATTTTGTGGCTGTAGAGATGAGAAGTTCGTGCGCAAAGTTTTTGTCCGATATTATGGTTTGCTACTCTTGAATTATATTGCGGCTGTGAGTCACATTGTACCAGGAGATTAGAAATCCATTTTACAGAGAATAAAAGCTAAGAGCTTAAAAATGTAAGTTAAACTGGTAGCATAGTGGTTTTGATATGTTGGGTAACTGAGTCATGCCACTTTGCCTGGTGTTGTAGGGCTCCTGAGGTGGAGGATGATAGCAAGCAGAAACTGAAGGTGTCTATGGTGTCATGGGACTCGAGTGACAAGTGGGTCATTACTGCAGTCAGTGACCACTCTCTCAAAATATGGAACTCTGAAACTGGTGAGTTTGGCTGTGTGGCTGTAAATGTTGGGAGAATTGTGCGTGGTTGTGTGAGTGCAGTCTGTTTAACATGCGGTGGACTCAGTAGAGGATGTACAGTAGCAAGTAATCAGTATACAGCTAGTTAAGCTGTATGGCACTCAGCAGAAACAGAAAATTACTCTGAAAAAGTTGTACTCTCAAACTTTCTGGGAAAAGAAGTGCAAGAAAGTTTATATGAATTGAGGGTTCAGGTGTTCTGGGTTGTGACACTGTGTGGTTGGATGCACAGTTCCTGATGTTGTGAAGGTACTGTGATGCTTTGATATTCCAGGAACCACTCACCCAACTACACAGCATCACATCACAGAAGACCTGAAATCTTAGCAGTACTGTTGTGAGAACCTTAGGTCTCAAATTTTGTGAGTTATCGAAAGAATGTGCTTGGGGAAACATCATTCAGTTCATGAAGTCTGATGTGGCTGCTGCATTGGTCAGTCCAGGAACAGTCTGTTTGTGACTGCATTGTCATCATTGAGTCCATGAACAGCCTGTTTGTGACTGCAGTGTCATAATTCAATCCATGAACATTCTGTTTGTGACCGCAGCATAATTGAGTCCATGAGCTGTCTGTGACTGCAGTGTCATTCAGTCCATGAGCAGTTTGTTTGTGACTGCAGTGTCATTCAGTCCATGAACAGTCTGTTTGTGATTGCAGTATCATAACACAGTCCATGAACAGTCTGTTTGTGACCACAGTATCATTCAGTTCATGAAAAGTCTGTTTGTGACTGCAGTGTCATAATTCAGTCCATGAAC
>Ga0123352_10010800_pt1 | contig 14357 bp, 12 predicted proteins | sample TergutLab28metaG_FD_89700 | JGI IMG/M metagenome (GOLD analysis project Ga0123352, IMG submission 89700) | Labiotermes labralis P1 segment gut microbial communities from Petit-Saut dam, French Guiana - Lab288 P1 | ecosystem: Host-associated > Arthropoda: Insects > Digestive system > Gut ... | reverse complement strand
ACCGACAGAGCGGCCGCCGCCGGTCGGCGAAGTTAGTACCAACTTTTGCGGATAGAGGGGTGTCACGTGGTCAGCGCAACGGGTCCCCACAGCCGTTAATCTCTGTTTTCTAAACCTGGAGCCACTACTTTTTTTCATTCAAGTAGCTCCTCAATTGACCTCACGAGGCTGAGTGGACCCCGTTCCAGACCCACTACTACTCAGAAAATCTGGTAGCGCCGGGGATCGAACCCGGGACCTTATTGTCATATGAACTATCATCTTCTCCCGGCACTAGTTGCTTATGGCCTAAACTTAAATATTCATCCATGAATTTCGTATACTCCTTTCGAAGCTCCAAATTTCTTGTCAGCTTTCTTTCCAATTGTTGGAACCTGTACTGTGCCATAGTGTAAGAATTTCCAAGTTGAAGATTTTGCGAATGATGTGGAAGTCTCACTATGAAACACCCTGTTTCATCGCTGGTGGTTGTTTCCACAAAGTGTCTTTCTACTGCCTCTTCTTCCTTAGTACATATTGGCGCAACAATTTCTTCTTGTTCCCAAAATCTTTGTAACTTAAAGTCCACGGATGGTTCGTTGCATATAAACAATGCCATGGATCTATCAGTCCTTTCCTTAAGTATATGACCAAGGAGGATCCAACCAAGATGAGTTTCTTGAATAACTGGGTGATACTTGCCAAATGTGTAGCGTCCATTTTTCAATAAGTAAGGATATAAGTCAGATCCTTTCAGCATATCAGTCCTTCCAGGAACGTTGAATTCATCATCTGCTAGAGTGATGCCCTTGGGTAACTTCAAAGTTGTGATGTCTATGACAGATGAAGGCATGTTACCTGTTAAATTAGGTAAAATAAAACATGTTACAGTTTTAGAATACTTATTGTCTTTAGAACTGAACTTAATGTCCATGCTATGAGTAGCTGCTGAATGTGTTGTTAATGCCAGTAATAGGCATTGCATTGCGCCTACACTTCAATTACAGTCGCTGTGCAAAGGCTTCAGTAATATAGCTTGATTGTGAGCCTCTGACAACTAGAACTCTGCAAGGTTGCTGAGTACCCCATGAAACTGTGACCTTGATTGTGGCCGTGGCAAGTAAAACTTGAGATGCACATTGTTCCTTAAAACTACAGTAGCTTCCTTGCCTTGGTTCTGTAGGAGACGAACTCGTTTCCTCAGACCTTGTAGAATTTGCTTCAATCTCAGGGGCCCTCGACATTTGATCCCTGCGATTCTGATGTACGGGGTGGGGCAAAATAAGCTCCGTAAATTTTACGGTGAATAACAAAAAAACTAGTCGAGATACAAAAATTGTATTTTTGGATTCTGAAACTACAACATGTGAAGTTTTAAATTACATAGTCTTAAAAAGAATATCTTGCAAGTGGTGGCCGTTATTGTCAATAAACTGCTTTAGGCAGATTCTGATATTTCGCATTACTCTGTCAAGCGTATCATGTGGTATGCGGCCTACTTCCAGGCGGATTGCATCCTTCAGTGCTTGTAGGGTCCTGAGACGATGTTTAAACACTTTGGCCTTTAGATACCCCCACAAGAAATAATCGCAGGGAGTTAAATCTGGTGAGTGCGCGGGCCACAAAATGTCGCCTCTCAGGGAGATTAGTCGGTCGGGGAACATCTCCCTCAAAACAGCCATTGACTTTTGAGCTGTGTGGGCCATGGCCCCATCCTGCTGGAACCAGAGAAGTCCTGCATTTAATTCCTCGAGCTGGCACATAAAACTCTTGGATCATGGCGACATACCTCAAGGAATTCATGGTAACCGCGCGATCGTCTTCATCAAAAAACTAAGAACCAATGATCCCGATTCTCAATATTGCGTACCACACTGTAACACGATCACTATGCAGGGACCTCTAATGGATCTCCCTTGGGTTGGCACCGCTCCAGTAACGCATGTTTTGCTTAATAACACAGCCTGAGATATGGAAATGCGCTTCATCACTAAAAAAAACAACTGCGTCTTCAGGCAACCTTTCGATCAAGTGTTGACATGCCTCTACTCGATTAATCCAGTCCTGTTGTGTAACTTCTTGAACAACAACCATCTTGTAAGGATGAAAGTGGAGGTCTTGGTGAAGAATTCGACGAACAGAACGATTTGAGATGCCAAGGGTGGACGTTTGTTTGCGTGCAGAGCGCCTGGGAGACTGCAAAACAGACCACCTGACAGCCTCGATGTTCTCTGGTGTTCGAGAGGTCCGTGGCCGTTTTTTTTTTTTGACACACTTCCTGTTTCCCTGAAATTCTCAACCACAACAGAATGGATTTTTGGTCTGGTACTCGGTCCTGAGGGGGGATTTGGTAGTGAGTACGGAATGCACGCTGCACTGCTACGATAGAGTGACTTTGCAAAAAGTAGGTATCAACGGCAAATGCGCGCTGCTCGTTGGACCACACCATCTTACGACTGCGGAGTGTTGTAACGGGAACTTCCCAACTACCTGCACATTTCGAGCCCAACCCTACCCTTCTACAGCCTCCCTTCCCTTCACAATGCCCTACTGAAAGTACGAAGGGTATTTTGTCCCACCCTGTAGAAGAGTATGGTGGTGCTTCTTATATTGCTTACAATAGTGTGGGTTGGTACATTCACAAGCCTTGTGTTTTTCTTGCATGCAATTAAAACATAAATTATATTTTGTCACAATAGCCCTATCTTGCAATGTTGATTTACAAAACTTATCACACTTGTACAATGCATGTGAATTCTTGCACAATGGGCACTTGATTGTTGCTGTAGAAATAAATGTATTGGTGTTACGCCGATCCTTCATGTGCTTGTCTTTCTTACTATCAACTGACATTGTGTCCTCATGACTGTTAACCTTGCCTGGATTTAGATTTTGCAGGGCACTTCTTCTACCTTCGAGAAAGGTAATGAAATCTTTCGGTGGAGGAAATGGAAGGTCATTTAACTTGAGCTCCCATGCCTTGCGTGTGGTGGAATCTAACTTTTCTGTAATAAATTGAGAAATTATCATGTCACTAAGAGAAGCCTGAATGTTTAATGCCTGTAAGGCATTAATATTGTTTGAAATGGTGTTAACTAACTCTGCAAATTCATTAGCAGACTCCTTATGCAACTGTTTCAATCCTAACAGCTGTCGAATATGACTTGCGGCAATGAGGCGTTTATTTTCATGCCTTTCAACTAGCAACTTCCATGCAATTGTATAATTGTTGGCAGTCATGGGTAGATTGCTAATCAAATGCTCAGCTTCTCCTGACAAAGATGACTTAAGATAATGAAATTTCTGTATTTCAGGCAAACTGTCAGTTTCATGCCTTAAACATGTCACTAAAACTGATACAGCGATCGTACTGGCCGGAAAAAATTGGCAACTTTATGGCATGCAATTTTAAACTGTTGTGTGAATTTAAACTACCCTGCTCTGAAGTGTCTGTTGGGTGTTTCTGCTCACTACTTTTGGCATCATGTTCATCTATGATGCGTTGCATTTTAACATTCAAATTGTTAAACTTCGTTTCAAAATCATTTCTGAAATCATCATGTTTAGAAGGATCACAATCTATGCTTTCTACTCTATCCTGTATATATTCGTATTTGTTCTAAATTTCCTCAAGCCTTCCCATGCGAAGTTTAATATTCGGAAAATCCTGAGTCTCATCATACTGCTGTACGAATATCTGAATACGTGTTAAACTGGCTTGAACACGACCACGAGCACGTATTAATTCTTTAAACTGATCCGCCATGATTCACACACCCTTTTTAGGTTATGAGTGACTACTGCGGATAACTGCTCCACATACGTAGACTGCCGGAGGGTATGCACTTGCTGGAAACAGCCACTTGATGCAAATGGAATGATGCCTTGTGCAGTACAATTCCACCATCCTCAGCACAGTAATTTTGACTAGGATTCACAAATCCAGGCCTAGTGGACCAATGTTTTCTTTCTTAATCACCTGCATTAGGTTTCGACTCTTAATTGACTGTAAATATAGGTCTAACAATAACATTTCACCTTCATTTATTGTCTTCAATACAAACACATGCAAATCACTTCCACTCACATGCCATCTTACCTGTTCGACCACAAACTACTTCAATTCACTCCTGCCAACATAAAGCTTGTAACTTAACAGTGCTTATTAGTATCAACTTCTAGTACACTGAGATGTGAAGAGAACTTTACTGGTTTTTTGTAGTTTCCTCTTAAAGGTTTTGATTTCATCATTTTGAGTCAGACATTCTTAAGTCATAACTTAAGAATAAAAACCAACTAGATGCCACTTATTATTTTATTGTACTTCTTGTAGGCTTGACATGTTTTGGGCACTACCATGCCCATCGTCAGGAGCTCACTACTATAATGTTAATTACCACATTGGTCGTTTTGTCCTGTAAAGATGGAGGGGATAGCATTAATGTAAAATTATGGTCTTATCTTATAGTCTTTTCCTCCAAATGTAAGGAAATAAAATTTCGCAGTGTGTTTATGAATTGATCAATTTGGTAAAAAATGTTCACCTACTTTTGTAATAAATTTAGTCCTCTCTACTGCATGCAGTATATAAAATGTAGTGTAAATATTTTATTACTCACATAATTCTGGCTGCTGCAGAGGTTCCGTGGCACCTTGAGTCGTTCTTCAGTCACCACACAACGCGCACACACACACACGTTAGTTGTAAAGCAGTTAACAAATTTTTTTTGTGTGGTAGTTGGCGAAACATGGCACCACGCACAGACCCACATCACATTTGGCACATTTGTAAATAGTGGTCTCTCTGGCCCATCTTTGAACAAATGCGGCAGCGGATATTGTTTTTGTGTTTTGCAGGCCAATGCTGGTTATGGTGGCTGTCCAGCCTCATAACATTTGCTGCAGCAGCACATGGCCGACCAAGCATACTGGGGGTGGGGCGATAATGGTTTCATCCAGCTTCCTTGATCAAATTCCTCACCAGAAGTAGTCTGAAATCTCGGTGGGTGCATTTAGCCCCACATGAAGATAACAGAATCCAACTGTTGAGGACTGTTAGATCCAGAAGGTGGAAAAACAATTTCGTGGTCCACTTGAAGGTACGTTGACACATCGAATAGCTGTTCGCGATTCAGTCAGAAATGTCGACGTAACCCATATGCCGGTTATACCGTGCCATGATTTGAGGCTTCATGGCTCATTTCCTGTCATCAAAAAAGTTCCCTTCTTCTGGTGGCGGGTCCATGTTAGTCAGCAAGTAAATGTATCGTCTGTCCTTCCAAGCTAACGTGCTCAAATTTCCCCTGGTCCTTACCCTTATATTACCCTTTGTCAGTTTCAGTTTTATTGGTCAAGTCAGAGGGCATGTCTTTTCTGTTGGGCCGTACTGTCCCGCATGAATGTATTTTTCGTCTCAGTAAGTTGTCAAAAAGTCTTGGCGATGAAAAGAAATTGTCCATAAATAGTTTATGTCCTAAGCCTTCATCTCTGCAAGTCAAATGTCTAACAGTTGCGTGTGTTGCAGTCATGTCGTCAGTGGCAGAGCATGAGTCTTTACCCAAGTACACTTTCATGTCATACGTATACCCTGATACATCACACAGTTTGTAAATTTTGATGCCAAAATGTTACCTTATCTTGGGAATGTACTGCCTGAAAGTAACCCTGCCCTTGAATTTTACAATTACCTTGTCCACTGTGATATGCTCTGAGGGGTAGTAGAATTTAGGGTAAGCCTGATTCAGGGTGTTCGGCTCGGCCTACAGTGTGAATGAGCCCTAAGGTTACCAACAACTAGTGCTGACGTTGAAAACCGTGCTGCGAACACGGTTCAAAGGAAGTGTGTAGGACCCAATACTGAGCCTTGTGGTACTCCATGTTTAATCATTGTGGAATTGAAACCGGTATTGTGATTTGTTTTATTGTTTATTAGAACACTCTGATGTCTGTCTTCGATGTACGATTGAAAACGTTCCTTGTCCTTACCAATAATTCCTTGCTTTTCAATTTTTGATATAAATATGTCATGACCTACACAGTCAAATGCCTTCGTGAGGTCACAAAAGATACCTTCAGCTATTTGTTTATTAATTAAGGCATTTTAGAATTTATTTATTAGTTTATAAACAGCTTTTTCCGTTGTAAATCGTCTTTGGAATCCGTGTTGTTCCTTATGACGTTTTTGTACAAATGGTCCACTAATCTTGTATTACTTTTCTGAGATTTTTTAATAGGAAGTTAAAAGAGATATTGGCATGTATTTGCTTACTTCTCTTACTTTACTTCTTTTATATAAGGGCTTTATTGTGGAATACTGTAGTGTCCGTAGCTAGCGGTAACGGGTAGGTTCAGTATACCTCATTCATAAGCACTATTTCATAGAAATCTTACAATTACCAACCGGCCGAATTGTGTAAAGTAGGGGTAACGTGCGACCACCACATCTGAAGACTCAGATAAGTTTAGATACGGAAAACTCGAGGATTTTGCACTGCAGTCAAATAGCTATTCCACTTTTTATGTTCAAACATAAAATTACAAACAGTAGTACGCCATTAGTCCTAATAAATATATGTGTTCAAATTTTCTCTTACCAAAATAATTGTATCACCTCTAGTATAGTCCAAAACGATCCGCAAAAAAACTCTTGGAATTTAGTTTATCGAAATTTGTTCAACTCAAACCTAAACAATTTAAATCGAAGTCAGTACGATTTACCTATAAACAGCAAGAAGAAAATTACGTAAAAAAAATAGCAGCAATCACAAGTTGCAAATTTAACACTTCAAATTCTTCTTCTAGCGGCACGTAATCTTCGGCAACCAGCAGGAAATTTCATCGATGAGTGAGACTGATTACAAAGCGTTTCTGGATTTTATAGAGGCGAGTTTATTAGGTAATACATTCTATCAAGTTTAATAAAAATTCGCGGCACTTATCCAGTGTGCGTATACTTTACAGTGTAGTGAACTGCCATAAGTAGCTGAGCAAACGATAGCAAAGTGCAGCGACCGTTACTTCTTTTCTAGAAATGTTTTACAACTTGTTACAAAGAAAGTACAAGGCTGTACAAATCTGGCGTTCGTTACATCTGCCCCTCCTGAAAGAAAATTTCGAGGTTATTCTGTACTAAGTCAAAATTTAAACCGTAATTTAACAAAGGTGGCGTACTTGTCTAATGAATATATTCAAACGGTCAACAAAGGGGGCAACTCACAAAATAAAAGAAGGCAAACCCAAATGTAAATTAGAGTAGCATTTAACCCATGGTATAAGAGAGAATTTGAAATACAGGGAAGAGCATTGCTCTACACATTTCGTTAATCGATACATTTCAGCAATCGTGCAGACGTCGTGATGTAGGCTGAATTGTTGCTGATTGTGCCGTTTGGGGCTTCGCCAGACTGGATCATCTTTCGGCGGCTGTTGATGCAAAACTGCTACTTTTGCTTCCTACTGGCGTGATGCGCATCTGGTAGCGAAGTGAGAGCCGGAAATTTCCTTAGTTGAGTCAGAAGTGTAGTTGTTGCGTGCGAAATCTCATATTCCGTTAATTTGTCTGTTGTAGAACTGATATTTTTGTGATGCTGACATTCTCTGTGGCAGTTTCAGTATGCTCTACTACGCGAGTTAAGTTTAAGACGGTGGAGGCATTTCTTTTTCTACGGAAGTTTTCATATGCGTACCTGCAGCAGTGAGTGGTGGAAACGAGAATTTCGGGAAAAAGAGAATTAGAAGTACGGCAAGAGGGCAAGATGTAATAATAATTATATACAGTATGGTAACCTCGTCGCTGTGAGACTTGTATGTGGAATAGTGTATCCATGTCCAAGGATCGTTGATGTGTTGCAAGGTGTGACGATGTCGGCAAATTCCATGATCTCCGTAGATTCTGTGTGGGACACCTCGTGGGCTGCGAGTACCGGATATCGATCATGTAAGTACACAGAGGTGATATCGAGACTGGAGCGGGTGATTTCGCGCATCTCGTGTAGCGTGGGAATCTCAGTGGATTTGATGGAGCACGCTGTGGCGTAGATGATACCAGCATAGGGTAGGCTAGCACCGGAGATGTGCATAGCCTACTCATCATGTTTTCGAATGCTTCCCGTTGGCTCGGACCCCACTTAAACACTTGTTTTTTTCCGAGTCCATGGCGTCAGAGGTTTCGCCACCTCGGCGAGGCCTATGAAAGTTCGACGTCCCTAGCATTTTTAGGAGTTGGATAATTCTCAATAGGTTTCACTTCATCCGCAGACGCTGTAACTCCGTTTTCTGACAGCACATAATCCGTGGAAGATTTTAAAAATTCGCACCAATAAACTCACGGATCATGGTCGTTCTTACGCCGATTGAGAGAGAAACTCTCCAAGTTTCTTTTACATATTTCACAGACGCTAAATGTATCCACCTTTGGTAATACGGCAGACATCTATGTGATAGTCCATCTCGTTCCACACGCGTGTCAGCAAATCACGGTCGACCAGACCCACAGAGGCGGTGATACGGTTGCTAAAATCTGTGGATTAGCGGAGAGTGAAGGTACAAAGACGGTGTCCCTCACAAACTCCCAGAAGAAAATGTCGCACGGGGTTAAATCTAGGGAGCGGGGTGGCAAACGCATTAACGTGTATGTTCCTTTCGTGGGCGTCCTGTCCACCTTTGTGGCAAGTTTCAATTGAGATACCATCGCACGTCTTTGTGGTGAACCGTTGGGCCGTCTTGTTGAAAGATGTAATCATTATTGTCGTCATTCAAATGTGGCATCAGCCAGTTTTCTAACGGGTTTCACGAACTTCTGAATAACCCCATTTTTCAATTGGGGTTGCACAAACACGCCCTTCGCAGGGTGAAGGTGTAAGTTTGCTCTGTCGATCCTTTATGGCATATTTTCCAGTCTCAGAGCACGTTCCTCCGCAGATCTGGAGAATATGATACCGTCATTAAAACCCCAGCGTTCAACCCCCACTAGGTTCATTACGACGATGTCCATAAGCCTCTGGAGATTTGACGGGCTGTTCGAAAGACGAATTCAAAATGGCCGAACGTAAATCTCGTTCCCTTATGTTCCTGTTTGATATTTATCTGCCAGAAACCAGTACGGCAGTCGAGAACTGAAAATTATTTGCAACCAAACAGGGTAGACGTGGTTTCCTGGAACACTGGCAGGGGGTACGAGTCAAATTTCGTCACGGCGTTTACGGCGCGGAAGTCTACACAGAACCTAACCTTCGACTTTCCATCAGAGCTCCTCTTATTTAAGAGTAGAGCTGCGGCAGACCTCGGGAGCTGCTGTGTAATAATTGCCTTGGATATCGTTCTTTCTACCTGTGACTTCATTTCTTCTCGTAACGCAAAAGGGGTTTTGTATTGGGGCCACCATATAGGATTCATGTTTGTGAGCTTCAAAACGCGATTTGAAATACCCCCCAAAATAATCACATTTTGAAAGATCGGAAGAGAGGGGGCAACGTCGCGTCTACGAAACGGGAAAAGAGCTGCCCGGGAAACATAATTCGAATGGTCACTGACTCGTTTGCGGTATGCGCTGTGGCTCCATCCTGTTCAAAACACAAATTGGTACATTTTACTCTTCGGCGCAGTTTGTAATAATTTCGGTGAAGAGAGCGCAGTTAACGGTTACCGTGACTCAGTTTTCTTCAAAGAAGTAAGGTCTGATGTTTCCAAAAGGGGTTGAATACACCATAGTGTTACACGATCGGTGTAGTGGTCGTTGATGGATGTTTTGTGGATTGTCTGGTGACCAATAACAGCAGTTCTGTTTGTTCACTGTACCGTTAAGTTGGAAATGAGCTTCCTCACACGTTAGGATAATCGGGTTTTCTTCCTCAAACACCGCTTGTATTGTCACAGCAAAATCCTAACGCTGCACGTAATCTCTCGCTTTCAGTTCCTGAACCACCATAACGTTTTAAGAGTGAAAACGCATTTCCTCTTGCAAAATTCGTCTTGCTGATTCTCGGGTAATATTTAATTCAGCAGCGTACCTCCTTGCAGATCGTGCAGGGTTCCTTCCTCCCTCTTTCAGGTGCTGTTACCCTCTTTTCCGGTCCTGGTGTCTTTTTCTTCATGATATTACCTGTTGCTCGGAAGCTATTCAGCCAAGAAGGATCGTGTTACGACTAGGAACCGCTCCATGGCGGCCAATGTTGAAATGCCGCCGGAAGAGCCGTTGGGTGACCGTGACAGTCTCGCCACTTTTAACAAACGCGTCGTACACAAACATTCGGTGCGCAGCAGGCCGTCTCCATTGATACTAAAGTGGTCACCCCAGACGAAAAGAATGTGACCACCTCGTCCCCCTAGGCCTACTTACTGTCAGGTACCCGTGAAATACCCTGTAGAAATGAAACGTGATTTTGGCCCTTAATATCCAGATCCTCCACAGTCATTCCGTACAGTCTCGTGGAGGTGATCCTCTCGTCATTTCACGACACTCAGTGTTGGAGAATCGATACAGTGGAGCCGGTGTATACGACTAGACGTCTCGTCTACCCCTTTATTTGCAAAGGGACGGTTGGCGGGCCGTGCCCCAGTAGAACGACAGCGTTTTCAGGGGCGTCGAGGTGTAGTGAGCTGTCTTAGATGTCAACTGTTACTCGTTTCATTGATAAGGCGTTTCCTTACGGCCTCCCCGTCTTATGGCGAGAAGGGGTTCGTCACCGGGAGACCTCCGATGTGTCGATCGTCCACTCGGATTTTCTTTCGGGCGAGGTTGGGGAGCTCCCTTCTCTTTTTAGCCTTGTACGACATTCTCTGGCGAAATGCTCTCCCCCTTCGCACACATGACTCATTGCGGCCTTAGTCTGAATATTACTATTGGCCCCGGGTCATTTGATCTTATAGTGCCATGCGAAGGCGTACGACTGCATAATTGTGTCGCCAATATGGCGGCGAGCGTAGCAGTAATCCGAGACAGCGTTATTTCCTTGAATTTGAGTGACGTCACAGAAGTAAAGCTGTAGCAGACGAACGGCAACCGAAGGAGGGTAAGGAGGACGAAGTGTGGAACGAAGGTGTTGCATATGTCAGGTTATAAAACAAAAATAACTCAAACCCTAGCCTTAAGATGGTGAGTGTAGTAACACGAAAGTGTTTGCGGAGGTGTTGGAGATATCAGGCTATAAAAGAAAAGTAACTCGAACCCTAACGTAAAGGTAATCAATATAGTACGCCGTGTGTCGTATGTAACGAGCAGAATTTCTTTGGAGGGTGAGATTACTCTGCTGGAACCACACGAAGCAGGCTGATGTCGTTTATAAACGCAATGGAGAGAGATTGGTAACAGAAGAGGTAATTTAGGAAACACCTGTTCTGTCCACCGCCATCCCTCAACATCGGACGTCCGTATGAAAACCTAGGGACGTAGAAACACTTCCTTCGTTGTTCGTCGTATTCATTTACGACAGCGATGATATCTTCCACCATTCTACCGCAAAACAAGGAACACGAATTTTACATCGCCAGTTTTAGCACTCAACACAGCGACAAGAAAACGCATGTTGCATTGTAGGTGTGTCGAATGCATTGTGAGAGTTTCCTCCAAAACGCGGAGTGACAAAAAGTGAATCGGGAAAACCTGAAGCAAGGAAACGGAAACAACGACAACTGCGACACGCGCGGTGGCCAAAGAAAGATTGGCGACACGATTGTTCAGTGTACCCCATCACACAGGGACCTTTGAGTTTATAAAATAAAAGAACATATTTCAAGTAGTGGAAATTGCAATTATTTTTCGAAATACTCTCCTGTTACAGTTATACAAGGTGTGGCAATAAAGAAACCGTATTCATTCTCTAACCCTTTATTCAAACAATATCAGACCATCGAAGCAGTGCTGCAGGTCATCGTGTGTTAAGCTGTTCAAGAGTTGCGTCGCTTTTGCTGTCACTGCATCCACGGACTCGAACCAGGTTCCTTTGAGAGGAGACTTGATTTTCGGGAAGAGAAAAAAGTCGCACGGTGCTAGGTCCGGAGATTACGGTGGATGTCCCATCACTAAAATGTTGTTTTTCGCCAAATACCTCTTCACAGATAGCGCGTTGCGTGCTGGCGCGTTGACGTGATGAATCCATGAGGCATTCTTCCACATGTCTGGTCTCCTTTGTCGCACACGTTAACGGAGGGTCGTCAAAACATTTTTATAATAAACCTAATTGACAGTCTGACCTTCAGGCACCCAAAAAAACAATCATCATTGTTTTGAATTTGGACTTGCTCATGCGCGCTTTCTTCTTCCTAGGGGATTGGGGGCTCTTCCAATGCATGGATTATCTCTTAGTCTCTGGATCATATTGAAAAATCCAACTTTCGTCACACGTAATTATGTTTAGGAAGAAATCAGGATCATTTTCATTGTTTTCAAGAGTGTCAGCACAGCAATTCACTCGATGTTCCTTTTGCTCGGGGGTAAGGATTTTTGGCACCACTTTAGCACATACATTTTTTGTGCCCAGATCGTCGTGCAAAATCAGTCCAAGACCTTCCTTATTGATGTTGGTTAATTCAGAAATTGCTCGAATGCTCAGTCGGCGGTCTCCTCGAACAATTGTAGCGACCTTCTCCACATTCTCTTGAGTTTTCGCAGTGGAAGGACGGCCCGATTTTGGATCGTCCCCGACGTATTCCCTACTCTCCTTAAACTTCTTAAACAACTGGAAAACTTGCGTGCGAGATAGACACTGATCACCATACACTTATGTCAACAAATTGTAAGTTTCTGTGGCAGATTTTCCATCTTTTTGAGAAATTTGATGTTAACACGTACTACATTAGCACTCAGCGTTATTTCTACGGAGCTCAGACACACGATCCGCTTCTAACAATGGTCACGGCCAGACTAACCGATGCGCGTGAATGAACCTTTGTGTGACGGTAAGGGGAATTCCACGGGTCAATGCTCTACCCTCTTCGTCATCGACGTGGCCTGAAATGAGTAATAAAAGCAATCCGGTTTCTTTATTGCCACACCTCATACACTTATCCCTGCGTTTAACGAATTGCTGGAAAGCTTTGGCATAGTAAGATACGGCAGTACGGCTGAACCATCTTAGGTCAGCCTGCTTCACTTCGTCATCAATTCTGAAATTCAGACGCCCCGGGAACTTCTTTACGGGGTAAAACAGATGTAAATCACTCGCAGCGAGGGCCGGGCTGTAAGTGGATGTGGCAATACCTTCTAGCCGAGATGCTGTAAAGTGCACGTAGTGCGATGAGTAGTATTAGATCGTGCGTTGTCCTTGAGAAACAAGACGCCCTTAGTTATCAAGCAGGCCTTTTTTCCACAGACGCGTATGCGCATCACTCAGAGAACGACAGTAATATTCATTGTTGATACTGGCACCACGGGGTAGAAAATCCACGTGAATAACGCCACGATTGTCCCTGAAAACACTTGCCATCACTTTTCCTGTACACGCAATTCCTTGAAATTTTTTGGTGGTGGTGAATCCGCGTCCTTCCATTCCTTTGATGCTCGTTTTGATTCCGGAGTGAAATTATGTACCCACTTTTCGTCACATGTAATGATGCGATATAGAAAATCCTGGCCTTCCCTGTCAAAACGACCCTTCTACTCAGTGTAGCTTTCATCTTTTCTGTGCCGGTCAAAAGCGTACGATTAATTTTCGAAAATGGAAATGTTCGTGAATGATTGTGTTCACCGTTCCCACGGAAAGATTCGTATCTTGTGCAGTTTCACTACAGGTTATGCGTAGATTATCCAGGATCAGGCGTTCCACGAGTTAAATATACGTGGATTGTACAAAAAGTATCTGACCTTTGGTCGGCAAAATTACAATTATTTATTTTGACGTCTGAAACCCTAATCCCCTTGAAAGTTGTCTCTATGTTATTGCACGCACTTCTTCCTGCGGTCCTGCCATAGCTGGAAACATTTCTGGACAGCTTCATGTGGAATCATGTACAGCTGGGCTGTCGCGTTGCGCATAATGTCTTCTCTTGACTCAAATCGGGTCCCTTTCGGCGGCATTTTCAGTTTGCCGAACAGCCAAAAATCACAAGGAGCCATGTCGGGAGAGTAGGTAGCCTGACGAATCAGGGGAATGTTGTGTTTAGAAGAATGGGCGGGTGCATTGTCGTGATGGAGCTGCCAAGTTTTTGCTGCTCACAGGTCCGGTCGTTTACGCCGCACAGCATTACGAAGGCGACAAAGTACCCCCTCGTAGTACTGTTTGGTGACGGTTTGGCCTTGTGGTGCGTATTTGTGATGCACCACCTCACGGGAGTCGAGAAAAAGGTCAACAAAACCTTGACGTTGCTGCGGACCAGCCGTGCTTTCTTTGGCCTCGGGGATGATGAATGTTTCCATTGTGAGGACTGCGCCTTTGTTTCTGGGT
>Ga0123352_10010799_pt1 | contig 14357 bp, 7 predicted proteins | sample TergutLab28metaG_FD_89700 | JGI IMG/M metagenome (GOLD analysis project Ga0123352, IMG submission 89700) | Labiotermes labralis P1 segment gut microbial communities from Petit-Saut dam, French Guiana - Lab288 P1 | ecosystem: Host-associated > Arthropoda: Insects > Digestive system > Gut ... | reverse complement strand
GGAGAATATTTGGACCTAGGAGGGACGAGGTAACGGGGGAATGGAGGAGATTGCATAACGAGGAGCTAAATGATTTGTACTCTTCACCCAATATTGTGAGGGTGATAAAATCGAGAAGAATGAGATGGGCTGGGCATGTGGCGCGTATGGGCGAGGAGATAAGGGGATGTATAGGGTCTTGGTGGGGAGTCCGGAGGGAAGGAGATCACTGGGGAGACCTAGGCGTAGATGGGTGGATAATATTAGGATGGATCTCCAGGAGGTGGGATGTGGGTATATGGACTGGATTAGGCTGACCCAGGATAGGGAGAGGTGGCGGACGCTTGTGAGTGCGGTAACGAACCTTCGGGTTCCGTGAATTGCGGGCAATTTCTTGCAAACCAGTTAGCTTCTCAAGAAAGACTGCACCATGGAGTAAGTAAGTATGGGTGATTTATACTGTGTTTAAATTGAAATTTTAATGCGTGTGGAAGTGTGTGACTGTGCTGTGTACAACGGACCATTTCGAAAGCACTACTTTAAGCACTGTGAAGAGTCCCTGATGATGGCACCCATGGAGTGCCGAAACATGTAGGAGAAAGTTTTGTGCATTTGTATATTCCTCCTTATTTTTTATTCTACCAGTGGTCGAGCGAGAACCAAAAAAAAAAATAGCTTTCGATTCTGCCCTAGTGGTGGAGCTGTCTAAAGCGCCCTTTGTTTAGGTCGCTCAGAAACAGAGATCGCTGTTTCGAATCTCGCTTGGGGCACGGATGTTAGTCCGCAGTTCTGTTCGGTGACGGTAGACGTGTTGCGATGTTAGTCTGTATTTGCATCGAAGAGCCCTACAGGTTCGTTATGTGAATCTGACCACACACCTCCGTTTAGTGTCGAGGTGTAAAACGCATGGAACCTTACACCCTTGCTGTCTCTGTACCTTCATATCATAGTCCTTCGTCACCTGCCACTTTACCGAGCATAACATGAGGACATTTCTTGATCCTCTGTATCTGCTACGATGAGGCTGTTTCTTGACGTTTGTACGTTAATGCGTTGTAGTTAAACCCACAAGGTGTTTGTGTCAGTAACGACGCTGGGGAAGTTACCGTGGAGTAAATGATTGGCCAAAGTTTTGAGGAGAATTTTAGGTTGGCGTGTACTGAAATGGAGTATTCTATGTGGATTACTGTCATGCTGGAATGGCAGTTACTTCAGTAGGCGGGACGACCACACTTGAGTTCATGAAGTTCAGGAGGCCCCGACATGTGGTGAGCGCTGTACAACAGTTGACAGCAAGTGGTCATCAGCTGAACTGCTGTACCTGACGGACTGATCTCTGTTATTGATTGCCTACTGATTAAACCAGTTGCTAAATAACTAAATGACTGATGAAGCTGATCGGCAAAATATCTGTGCCGTGTTGCTACTGTACACAAGTAGTGTGTGTGTGTGTAGAAAGGATGAAAGAAACGAGACGGAAAGAGAAGGTAGTATCAAGGAACAGCGTAATTCACGAATATCCTGACCAAGGCGAATGGTTGTGTAGCGAGAAATGGAACTTATCATTCAACAGAACGCGTGGATATGCGCCGTCCCCATAATGTTCTTATGCTCAGACTTCAGTGCTCTTATTGGTTGATGACCACTGGGCGTGGTCAGGATATCAGCGGGAAAGAAGGGCTTATTTTGAAGGTTATTTTGATGTACTCTTTATTCTCTGGCGTATTTTATTCATTCTGCCCTTTCTATTAAACCCATGCATGTTGTGTAGCTATACGACCAGCTGATAACCTTGGTTAATACAAAACCTTAATTTTAAATTACTGGCACAAAGAGAGTTGATTTGTTTTCAGAAGATGCTTGGTTCGAATCCCGACCGTGACACCCACTATCGCGACTGGGACATTTTCTTGTCTTTCCTCAGTATTTCGAGGCAAATTCCGCCTTAGTACTTAATGCTCGGTCACGAAGGCTTCATTCCACATTCTTCAGTTAATTCTTGATGTATCTTCTGTCATTTTTGACGCTGTATAATCGGAACTGCTGACGACGTCGTTAACGAATAAACAAAAGGTGAGAGACGAAGTTATCCCTGTCCTCGCCGTGAAGGCGTATAGGGGAAACAGAGGCAGAGTTCCACTCATTCTTAACTTCGACATTGGACGGAGGTGACCAGTCAGCTTGACGTCCCGTCCCCCATACCCACGGGAAAGAACTGCGGCACTCATTGAACGGGGGTCTAGGTGGGTCCAGCGTTGACGGTTTTGTGGAAGAGAAAATTATCCTGCCACTGCTTTGATTGGAACCTTGTACCGTCCAGTCCGTAGACGACGCTATAACCCCTACACAACGCAACAAATGAGTCGTAAATAAATAGGCAGTGTGTGTATAAACAAGTCACCAGTTCAGTGGGAGGTAGAACTTGATTGTGTCCGGTTGTTGTGTACTGTAACTACATGCTACGTTTGTAGTCTGCCACTGTAGTCATAGTTTCAGACATTGAGTTTCATATGCGTTTGTGGCCGTGTAGTGAATTTATCTTGTAAACTTTAACATGCGACGGATATGAAGTAATGGTTGAACGGAGATAATTACAGAAAGATCCGCGTTCGTGACTGCGGTGTCTCTATGTTTTTGACGTAATTCAATCACGAAGGGACTGAACATGTATCACGTAATAGGGACACACGATTACACGAAATATCGATCGCTAAAGCCTCAAGCACATTGTTCACCTGTGACTCTGGCACGTAGAAGGAAGAGTAGTAATATTGAAACCTAACTTGATGGGATAAACTCAGAGGATATGAGTAATAAATCATAGGATTATAAAACCGCGTGCAATTACCTCCCTATGTAGCGTCAGTGTTTTAGACGCGTTCGCAAAATTGTGAAGAGCGAATATTAGTTTCGTCATGTCTGTCCGCCTGTCCGCATCGAATAACTTGGCTTCAACTGGACGGATTTTCATACAATTTGGTGTTCGTGTATTTTTCGAAAATCTGTCGAAAAAATTCAAGTTTGATTAAAATCGAACGAGAATAATGGGTACTTACAAGAGGGCCTACGTACATTTCTGATCTCATCTCGCTCATTTCTTCTTAGAATGAGAAATATTTAAGACACAATTTGTCGAGAAAATTAAAACACACATTTTATGTTCCATAACGTTTTTCTTTCGAGCATCGTGTCGTTTATGAGATAATGTGGAAAAATATTTCAGAGCCGGACAGGCCACAGATGGCAATATGGTGCATGCGCATGGCATGGTGGATACCTAAGGCTACAAACGCAGACCCACAATATGTAATATTTATTGCTTTTCCACTGCAACAATGTATGCACGAACGTGCCTCCATGTTACGTTATACGTAAATTGCCTGTCTTGTCACTGCAGTTGGTCTCGTCATGTCGAGGGTGAAGTTAGATCGATATACTGCGTATTAGCGAATTCCTTTTCTCAGACTTTAATGGGCGCTAAGTGGGTGTGGTGCTATAGCGGGGTGTATCTGTGTATTCTCTTAAATTGTTGAATAATTTTCGGCCATACATGATAGAATGTAGGCCTCTGAATGAAGTATGCAGAGAAGGGAAGAAGGTACTTGAGAGACCTAGTCGAAAGTGGGAGAATAAAATTATGAAAGTTCTCAGAGAAATATGCCGTGAGTATGTGTAAAAGATTCGTTTGGCTCCAAATAGGGACCAGTGGTTTGCTCTGGTGAACAGGAATTTTTGGTTTTTTTGTCCAATGCGGAGATTTTTTTAAAGGAAGGCTTGTCAATAAGGACTCTGTTGCGTGTTACTTTGCGTTGGTAGATAAATTTGGTAGGCGTCGTTCCTCACAGCGTAAGGACCGGAGGACACTGAAACGTGATGACGAAGATAAAAATAACAGTTCGTTATGTCTGGTGTGATATTTCGATACTGTTGTTTGCTCAGAATATCGATATATCGATTGACAGGCTCCTAACCCACTCTGAAGGAGCTTCATCCAATTAAAGTCAGTTGTGGTCAATTCGACGTGCAGTTGTTTGCACGCTCCAATGCGCCCCCACCCAGCCCACTCTCCTCGTTAGCAACGGTTCTTTTGTTTTTCAGTTCCACGTCACAGAAGCGCTGGGAACAGCTCTGTTTTGCTTTCAGAACGACGGTCAGAGAATGGATGGACTTGACACCAAAATGTTTTCCTTGTATTATTTTTGATGACTATGTTGACGTCAACGTTGACGTCATCGTCTCTGGACTCGCGTGACACCCTAGTGCGTTTAACGAGCGTCACTGTTTTGGGAGTGTTTTGATTAAATTTTACTCCGTACCTGTCTTTCAATAACCTGTCTCAGAGTGACAATTTGGATCATATCGTCCAATGATGAAATTACTTGACTTGAATATCGTCATGTTCAGTGATGAAGTGGACATTCTAACACTTAAAGATGAGACCGCTACGCTATCTGGAAACTTCTGGCACTGATCACCCAGTGTGGTGCGGCGCCACATCTCAGAAGGACGAGCACCCCACACGCAAGTCACGGAAGCCTAATAAACTTTCCAAGAAGAATCTGATGTTTATTGGACCGTGCATCATTGTGATAACCGAAGAATAAAAAACCAACTGGATGCCACTTGATATTTTATTGTACTCTTATAGGCTCAACATGTTTCGCTATTGATACTGCTATAAAATCTGCACTATTGAGTGGGTCGTTAAATACATCGTAAATAAATAAATAAATAAATAAATAATTAAATGAGATTAACGTCATAGACGTTGTGTTAGTGTTATGTAAGTGCGTATTTAAACAAACTATTTGCCCATCTCTCCCTTAGTTTAGGGCTGGCTTGGTAAGTCCACACATTATTTTCTGTTAACTGGTATTCGGAACTTGTATGTCAGCACGGTTAGCGACTGACAGTGCTGGGTGTAGGAATACTGGAACTTTTGAAGGCACTAGAAATTAATTCTTTTGAACGGAAGCTGTTGTTTCACTGTCATGCAAGGTGAAGGCACATGATCGTACTGTAGGACGTATTGTTACCCTAACCAACATTATCATAGGGTTAAAAAGATCAGAAGCTCTGGTTAGGGAAAAGTGACGGGCTTTTGTGAACACGACAATGAACCCTCTGGCTGCGTAAAATGCGGAGGATTTCTTGACTAGCTGAGGAGCTGTTAACTTGTTCAAGAATGGCTGTGTCCCTTATTGTTAATTAGTTGGAGTTGTTTGTGAGTAGGTAAGCACGGGATGTCGGCTTTCGCCGTGATTAAGTTACGGGTTTTGTATGTATTCACATCCGAAGCTCCTTGAAATTAATTAATTCACGAAGCCATAATGTTTTATAACTACAGAAAAGTAAAGCATAATATTGCCATTTCGTTGTTGCTCTTTACTCTACTCTTCATTCGCTGGGATAATAAAATCGAATTTAACATGCCTTTCCACAGGCAAAATGAATACTGCTTGTCACTTTCATTACAATCAGAGACACGCAGGCAACTTGGTGCTCATACAATATATATATATATATATATATATATATGAGGAGAATACGCAACGTTTGAAATGTTTATTTTATTGGAAAGCTAGTTTCTCGCCCCCACGCAGGCTCGTATGCTATAAAGCAGTGTTTCTCAGCCGTTGTGAGACCGCAGCCCGGTAAATTCTTTTTTCATAAGACGAGGGACCGGTCCCAACAAATGTACTCGTAAATACCTTTCCATTTTTTTAAGTTCATGCATTAAAATAATGCGAGTATTAATAATTAATTATGGCATAATCATAAGAGTTTTAGTACACTTCTTTATACGTTGTGGCATGTTGACAAAATATAAAATTACATTTAAATTAATTATCAATCACTGGACTAATGAAATCTTGTAGCATATTGTAGTTTCCTCAGGCCAACATTTGGGTCTGAGTTTTTCGACACATTCACTAATGTTTTTCTCCTCAGAATATTCCCACTATCAAACATTTATTCATGAAAATTTCTTAGAACATTAAAATGATAAATTCCGGGAGAACCTCTCGCGGTCCGGTATAATTGATGCCAGGGCCCGGTAACGGGCCGCGGCCCGGCGGTTGAGAAACACTGCTATAAAGTGTAACGGTTTTGTGTGGAGCTGTTCTTGACCCGTGTCTTGAGATTGCTAAAGGGACAGGCGTTACGATTTCACGGTCGTCGCCTGGTTCACAGCAATGCATGTCGCCAGGGAAGCTGTGCAAATGCACGGAACTGCGTAGCTTTATTGTGACAGGCGTAGATGAAGCAGTGAAAAGGTAAACAATCCTACACGATCACCCTTCGTAACTTTGTTGTCACGACTCGCTCAATCTGATAGGTGATCCTCTTCTGGGAAACGGGTGTGGTTTACCGAATCACATATAGTTATTATTATTATTGTCTTTTCACTTACGTTTTATTTATTCATTTTATTCTTTATATAATAAATGGAGTGCTATATCCAGTAAAACAACTCGATCATTTCTAGGAAACTGACACAGTCACTTTTCTGTACTCCTACCTACACCACACTCGTACGCGACTGAATTCGCACTGGATTGCTAGCGTCTGTTGTGCGCTGCTAACGTTTTCTCATTTAAATCTCTCCCCTCCTACCTATCACCAACGGTCCTGAATATACGTTGACAGATTAACTTACAACGCATGCCATGAACCGTCCGTAACTAACGCCAGCAACCCTAAGAAACAACTATACTAAAAATGATCGGCTACACAATGTAGTGACGTACATCTCTGAATCAGAACTTAGTTTGAAACTGCAGTTTTCTGGAACTTTCTCTCGGTTTTCCAGAATAGAGTGGAAAATAATGTAATGTTATCTGTAGGGAACAGAAGTGTGCCTGGGGTATATGAAACAACGGAATGGAAGAAATCATTTAAAAATATCATGCCGCAGCATATGTTTTATGTTTGTGTGTACTAGCTTTGCACACTTTGCTTCCAGGAGCTTATTTAAGAAGCCACATTTCTGCTACAAGTGGTTGGGGTGGGAATTAAATCCGACCGTCAACATAGTACGCACTGTGTACAGAATGTTGTAAGGTCCTACCGAATGAAGAAAAATAGGAAAGAAATGGAAAAAAGTCAAGGCCAGAGAGAGAGAGAGAGAGAGAGAGAGAGACCTTTTATCGATGAACAAGTAAATAAATATATAGGTAGATAAATAAGTGAATAAATGAATAACTAACCAACTAAATAAGTGATTATCAATAGCAGAACACGAGTATCACCTAGCACCGTTTACACACTGTGATCACGAATAAACAAGATAGGCAGTGTATGTGTGACGCACCATTGTAGCTGTTCCACGTAACGTTTGTACCCCTTCAGCTGTCCTACCATCCCGGCGTCATTTCATTCGAAGAGAACGATTTAATGGCGATTAAATGTCGCCAGCAATGATAATAAGTACAGAGTCTTCATGTAGTGCGCAATATTTTTGCTGCATTTTAAACAAATTTTTATTTTCTCTACAGATTTTCGTAAAGTCCCCTATATCAAATTTCACGGAAATCCGTTCAGTGGGCGCCGCGCTGAAACATTTGGACAGGCAGACGGACTGACATGACGTAGCTAATAGGCGTTTTTACCATGCGAATGAACCGAACAAAAACCAGTAAAATGTGTTATGTGGGTATACTCGTATAATGCCGATCCCAGTGGCGCGCCGTCTAAGGCGTGTTTGTGTGGCCGCTGGCTTACTGGGTTTGCGGGCTCGAATCCCGCCGGGGGCATGGAAGTCTGTCTCTTGTGAGTGTTGTGTGTTGTCAGGTAGACAGGTCTCTGCGTCGAGTTCAAGACCCGTTCATTTTATGTATATAACATTGCCTGTTTTATTATGTCCTATAAGTTGCAGATGTCACACCCATGCTCAGGGAGAGCATGCTGTCGGCGTACAGAAATTATTGAATACGTATAGCTACATAGTGCACACTTTTTCTGTCTTTGTACATTCCTTTGTCTAATATATGTACTTGCAGAGCCTTTACATGTTAGGAATGTTGTGTGTTTCAGGTGTTTTACCGCGTACTTAATACAAAATTAATACTACAACATCAAATACTAGTGACTTGTTTTCTCTGAGCTTCATACAAGATGCATCTTTATTCATCGTCATGCCGTACGATATTACATATTTACAGTACATGGACCCGCGTACTGTATGTAGCTTGTACCTGTCTGGTAGCCGCTGCCTCGTATTGTCACATTCCACGGAGACAGTGAAGTGGTCGGCCGCTCATCCCATTTTCATGTAGGCATACTCCGTGTGTTCCTGGTATATGTTGTATGCTCCAGCTGATCGTGCCTGCGTAGTCGGTAGTTACTGTCCGACTGTTCCGTGGTTTTGCTCGGTTCATCCGATGCGGCTGCAGTGACTCCTTTGAATTAATACTCCAGAGCCATTCTTTCACAGTTACAGTCTACAGCGTGTTTATTCCATCACGCGGCCAGAAACTTCACGACCCGCGTACCCTGGGCGAACGAGATGGCTTGCTGTGTATCCAACAGCTTGGAACGTCAGTTGTGGAAGTTGTTGACCTTGACAACAGCACCAAGCAAGCGGACGGCCGTTGTTTGTCTAGTGCTTTTTTTTTCAGTGCATTTTTTGTTTGTTTTTTGTCACGTAAGATATTGCTTACTTTACCAGTATGTTTTTTCGTATTGTTCTAAGAATTGTTCCTGGTAGTATGAGCCTGTATGCAGTATTGTGTTGTAATTACACAATTTCTCTCCATTGTATTGTCAGGTTGCGCTTTAAAATGAACATTTTGTGTAATAATGTTACATCATTAGACGGCATTCAGCCTCTGCAGGTACAGAGTTGTGCCCCGTGCGGACTACAATCTTGTTATGTCCGCAGCTTGAGGCTTACGCGTGGCTATATTTAGGATGCTGCATATGAAAGTCGTCGATGTTAAGTCAGTGGCCGTGTAAGAATTTTCTTAGATAAGCCATTTTTGAGAAAGCCGTGAGATCCTGTGCGAGCTTTGGGAATTTTTTCGACCTCTAAGGATGACAATTAGTATAGATTCGTACCGTTATCGAACATTTTTGTGTGGTCTCCCTTTACAAATTTCGAGCATAAACTCAAAATTGGGTTTAAAGAAATGTGTTCTGGAGGATGTGAAGTGTATTGAACTTACTAAGAACGTGCTGCAGTGTTGTTAGGATTTTGTGGCGAGGATGATGAACAAGGTGTTCCATAACAAGAGTGACATTCCCGACGGGATGGCTAACTGTCGACTGCCGAGGAAAGAGAGTATGGTGCAGTTAATTTAGAAGTGTTCTCTAACCTGAATGAGGCTGGGTATATGCTGCTGTGTGTCCCTGGAGAATCCAGCCAGAGACGGACGAGATACGCTTGGCGGTAGGCAGCCATGCGTGCCGGCCATCGTCCTCCCCCTTTCCCTTTCTCCTCTTCAACTTCTTTGTTTCATTGGTCCCGTACATTTCATCAGGGTCAATTGGTTTAGCGTGATTCATGTGTCAGGTGGAATATTATCCTGAGTAGAGCCGTAGAAATTTTTCTTCGGCCTTTCCAGTGGATACCCAGACGGCGCCAAGAAGGTCCAAGTTGTATGGCATTAATGAGACCAAGATCGGATGTCGTGCTTAGTTTTCTTTAGAACTTCCAGGCTGTTGCTTGAAAATTGCGAAATATGTTAGCACATTCCCAACATTTCAGATTTGCTTTCTAAAAATGCCAGGTAGAAATTGTAGCCGCATATCTCTTGTCATGCCTCTCGGTGCCTGTAACACGTCTCATATGCATTCCGTAGTCAGCGGCTCGAATTTAGACATTACCTGCTGCCTCCATAAATTGTAATGCATTTTTTAAGTACCTAGCAGAATTACATAAAATACTAGACCGTTTTTGATGATACTCCTACTTTTTTCGTTACGTTCATTCTATAGTATTTTATTTGCCACCATGTGTTATCTTAGCACTTAATAATAATAATAATAATAATAGTTTATTTTCTTCTACCTCCCCATTAACGGCGGGTTGTCACCATGGTAGCTCTACGCAATTATAACATTATAAAAGGACCAAATAAAATATTAGTCCTGGTGTATTAACTCTTTTAAAAAAATTCTTCATTCTGCCCAAAATGCATTTTTGTGTTTCTTGTGATTCGGCGGTTGTTTCTGCATGTGGCATTAGCGTAATTAGCGCCATATGTTTACTGCGCGGTACGGACTGACTATTATAATGTAATGCAGGTTAAAGTCAGTCTTTAGAGTGTTAATACTTCTAACTCTCCCGGTATTCTCTTGTTCTGTGTGTTATTACTTCGTCTGTGTGTAGTCTATTGCAGCTAACGTACAAGCAACGTGCTCAGTAGTTTTTTTTAGGTGCCTGGTAACATTTACGTTATCTGTCGGATGTGATCCCTTGCCCCATTTAATTAAAACTTATGTAATTCATTGCAACAATTTTGTCGTCTTGTAGTGTACTAGGGATTCGCCCTGTTTTAGCATACACCGGTAAATATCCATTGTATTGTCGTCGATTAATGTAAGACTGGTGCAGTAAGTCGGAGTGCTGTACAGATTTTGAGCCTACCGTGTGTCTTTGTGTTGCTTGAAATCAGTGTGATTGTTTTTTTTTTTTTAGTAAATCCATGTGACTGTTTTTCTAAACAGGACCTACGTTTTAGGGAGTATACAGGGACCTATGTCATATTAGTTTGTAATGCAACGGATGCAGTTCAGTGTTCGTTGCCCTACGTCAGATACACAAGCATGACAGTTTATCTTGTATTTCAACAAGACATCTAACGCCTTCTCTGCTTCTTTGTTTTTTGGGGATATGTATTATTTCTGTAAAGGCTTAAGTTGATGCATTCTCTTCTGTACCGTTCCTGTTATGATCCATCATATAGTTCCGTCGATGTCCGCTAAGAGGTACTAAGTAAGTCTGCAAGACGAGGAATGACAGAGGTAATCAGTTGCTTCGGTAATATTTCCTCCTTTCGTGTCTGTTTTTAGTGGGTTTAAGTCTGTTTTACAATTGAAGATTAAAGTGTTCTGGGGTGCTGCTACTAACGCTGTCGCTCTTGTGTCAACATTATTCTGTTTGCGACAGTGCTGACAGACGTCTGAGCAAGGTATTTGCACTCGTATTATTATTCGCAGCATGTGAGGTGTAAGGCGGTGCGAGAGAACTGGGTGCGTGGTGGCTTAATGTCTGTGTATTCAACTGCTTACAACACAGTGTTAACGTCTGCATTCAGAACACTCGCTGATCGTTTCGGAGACGTAAGCTTACCTATGGGCCTAGCTAAATCTTTTAAATGAAAATACAGTATTTTCTATGATCGTCACCACTTACAGTCTGAGGGACCTGCAGTAGATAAAGTGGTTTGCTGGCTTTCAGCGAAAAGTTATTCGCGTCTATTGAGGACGAGTGAATTGTAAATGGAAACTTATTAAGGGGAGGCTTATGTGAGTGAGTGAATGAGTGAATATGTGATTGGGGTGATCCAGTCACTCATTTACTCCCCTCACTAAATCACTTGCTCGTCCCACTCACACACTCGACATAGTTACTCACTTGGCTACTATTGTACCGTACGGGAACATTTTCATATGAAAAATCTTCTGATGGGATGGTATCTCCGCTGAAAGAAGGTCCCATCGTTGTTAAATAAAGTTTGACGTCCTCCGACCCACAGTGTGCGAACCGTCCCGCTGTACGTAGCGCGCAGTTTCTCCGTCCACCCAACGGCCACAGATCTCGTTCCCTTCCGCATGGCTGCATGTCTTTGAAGATCCACGGTCCTCGCCGTGAGATGAGAATTTGACCCCTGAAGGCGATTGTGTGAACCGGGAGAGTGGTGAATGTCACAGCGCATGTCTGCCTTTCGCCTGTCATGAAGTGGATCTGGGTTGGAGCATATTCCGTTAGCAAAACAAAAGTCGCCTTTCCACGGTTTATTCGGGTATTATTTTTGTAGGCGCTGCGTGTTGGCTGCTGTGTTGTGTACTGTGTCAGTGAAAGAAGAGTGTTTGCTGAAGTGCATAATCAACATTTTGACTTAAACGTAAGCGTGCAAGTGTCACATGATGGAGGCTTATGAGGAACTTGGATTTGGAGCCCCAAATGACACTCCATGCGCACAACAGCTTCAAGCTTGATCTGACTTTACTCTCGCTTAAATATCGCTCGGTTCGCCCCGTCTCCCCAAGCTGTCATGTTCCTGATGGCAATGCTGACTCTTACTGTAAATCCGAAGGAAGCGGAGGAGTGTTCAGCCGAGTACTCTGTAGGTCCCTGGCTTAAATCTGGCTCTGAGGCTGGCTATCCAGGATTTTGCATGGTTTCTCTCAGTGTATCTGGGCATATGCCGTAAGGGTGCCGTGTGTTAGACCACGACTGCTTCCTTTCACTTAGTTTTCAATTTATTATTCCAGGGGTGCCCAAATCCCGGGGCCCTGGTCGCCAGGGAGACCAACTTTTGACCTGTGGCGCTTAATAATTTTGAATCTTCAGTATGGGACTTGCTTCTTTTCACTGTTATGGCACGCACAGTTTTGATATGGTTTCTAGATTTTGGAAAAACACGTGGACTTCGTAATTACTCATTAGGCTATCTATCATTCTGTGCTGTACAGGTTAACCTTTGTAGTTCAAAGCCTCGCAAAATAAGCCCAGAGTGAATGAATTAATGAATAAACAAACGATGATGCACCGGCTGTTAAAAACATCAGAATAACAGCAGCCTAGAAGGAGCGTTCTAAAAGCTGGTGATCTGTGGAGCTTGTGGATTTTGAGACTTCGCCGTAAAGTATCGTCGACAACTGACAGTGGCCTCGGAACTGGACAGATTGTTTGGAACGACCTAGGTCACGTTGGAGGACATGATATTTGGTACAGCGGTACAGCGACTTGCTACGGGCTGGACGGTCCAGGTATCGAATTCCGGTGGGGGTGAGATTTTCCTCATTCTACCAGACCATACCTGGGACTTACCCAGCCTCCTATACAATCTAGTACAGGAGCATTCCTGGGGGTAAAGCGGCCGGGGCGTGACGTTGATCACCCTACCCCATGTAACGCCGAGGTTAAAGAAAGAGTAGGGGTGTACGTGTACTCCCGCTCTGGGCCTTCGTGGCCGGTTCTAGGATGAGCTTTACCTGTATTGTCGGGAGTCTGTATAGGGTAGATGCTTGGTGACTACTGAGGTGGGGAAGTACAATATGGGCGAAGGGGGGGGGGGCACAGTAGACTGCTTTTCCTGGTTAGGATAGTCGTGGCAACGGAAGTTGTGTAATTGTGTGTTTTAAATGGAGAAGGAACAAGTGTCATAGCTTTGGAACGGGTTACTTTTCATGAAAAAGGATTTAAGAAAATGGAGTTCATTAATTATAGGATGACATCCTTCGGGGTGGGTGATGTAATATTATACGGTAAGAGTGTATTCCGTAACCGACGATAAGGTTGGTGTGTGGTGTAACTTCTGTAAGGAATAAGAACGTGTATTTGATCATTTTCTTAGATACCACATGAAAGTTTTTTGTTCCAGAGATAACTCTGCTGAGGTCGGACGGCAGGACGTTTCCAATCTGGCCTCAGGGAATAAGGTTTCAGATGGAGTGGAAATGCGATGAGATTATTGAACTGCGCCGTATGCAAAATTCAGATTATCAAAACGAGAACTTTTCCACATCGTGATAGGGCTGTACATTAAGCATATTTATCCTTCTGATGATGTGCCACACAATCAGATTGATCATTTATTTGACTGAAGAAGACATCCAAGTATGATTGATGTTCCGTTTGAAGTAGGGAGTGTTAACACATCAGTGGAAATGATCAACTGTAGTAACCGTTGTCCCTGTTTATAAAACGGGACGAAGAACTATAATTTGTATATAATTATTTTTTAAGCTGTGTTTTATTCTTGTGTAGCTATTATTATTATTTCTGAATTAATTTGCTGGCTGACGTCGCTGCAGATTTTGTCGTAATTTGTCAGCCAATGACACAATCGCTTATATTCGGCAAGTGTAAAAAAAAGTGATGGATCAGGATATAAACTGTTCATACATTGCAACAATTCCTAGCTTGCTCCAGTTTGTATACCCTGAACAAGGCAAACCTTTGCCTGTACATGTAGGGTTATCTGGACATATTTATTGCGGAGGTGGATGTGTGCGGGTGGTTATTAACGTGAAGTGGTGATTCTTTGTTCAAGTAGGAGAGAAATACTGTGTAAATTCAGAGGGGGTTTGGAATATGCAAGAAGCCTGATTGTTTAAATTGTGGTGCATGCCCAAGGTGCGAGTGAATAATTGATGAAACAAATTTAATAGAGATTTTTTTTTTGACTCCAGTATGGTTAACTTGT
>Ga0123352_10010798_pt1 | contig 14358 bp, 12 predicted proteins | sample TergutLab28metaG_FD_89700 | JGI IMG/M metagenome (GOLD analysis project Ga0123352, IMG submission 89700) | Labiotermes labralis P1 segment gut microbial communities from Petit-Saut dam, French Guiana - Lab288 P1 | ecosystem: Host-associated > Arthropoda: Insects > Digestive system > Gut ... | reverse complement strand
ATTTTTCCGTGTGACAACACAAGGAAAAATGGCTTTCCACCCCGCTTGAAGCTGCATAAACATAGCTGGAACATAGCGCAGAAACTACCGATACCCACCCGTGCGGCAACCCACTCATCCAAAGCCACCATTTGTTCTAAAAACAAATTGCAAAGGATTCAACTTCTTGCAAAATGCAAGAAGTTGAATCCTTCAAAATTTCCAAGCCAATATTTTCAGAAACCAATTTTGTCATAAATTAATTGCGGTTTAGCCGGTGCCGCTTGCGCAAATTGCACAGCCTCAATAAATTTCTTTTTTGCCAGCTCTGCTTTTGTTGCATCACTAGTATAAAAAGTAGCCATAGCCTGCCCAGCCTCTAAATAATCCCCAATTTTCGCATGAAGCATGATGCCCGCACTAAAATCAATGATATCTTCTGCCTGACTACGCCCCGCGCCCAGTGCCATTGCGGCAAGGCCAATGCCTTCGGTATCCATTTCACAAATATATCCGCTTTGCGGCGAAGGGCATTCTATGACATAGGCAGCTTTTTCAAATTTTTCGGGGTTTTCGATATAAGAACGGTCGCCGCCTTGGGCTTCTACCATATCGGCAAATTTTTTCAACGCCGCACCGCTTGTCAACAGTGCATCTACTTTGGCTTGGCATTTTTCGGCGTCGCCATAGCCTGCCAATTGCAGCATATTACTTGCCAGTTGGCGGCACAACATATCCAAGTCTTCATCTCTATTTTCATCTTGGCGCAAGACTTCTATGCATTCCACAATTTCTAAACTATTGCCAACAGCCCGCCCCAGTGGCGCAGACATATCAGTAATCAGCGCGGCGGTTTTTCTTCCGCAATTATTTCCGATATCAACCATTGCTTTCGCCAATGCCGTCGCACCATCCAAATCCTTCATAAACGCACCGCTGCCTGTTTTTACATCAAGCAAAATGGATTTTGCACCAGCGGCAATTTTCTTGCTCATGATACTGGCGGCAATCAATGGAATGCTATCCACCGTAGCCGTCACATCACGCAGGGCATATATTTTCTTATCGGCAGGCGCAAGGTCGCCCGACTGCCCCGCTACACACAGCCCATGTTCTTCCACAATTTTAAAAAACTCGTCACCCGATAACGTCGTACGAAAACCCGGAATGGATTCTAACTTATCAATGGTTCCACCCGTATGTCCAAGCCCTCGCCCACTCATTTTAGCCACCTTTAACCCAGCCGCCGCAACAATCGGTGTTACAATAAGGGTAGTCTTATCCCCCACCCCACCGGTAGAATGCTTATCAACCGTTTCGCCAGCAAGCTTCACTTGCTGACCGGATTCCACCATAGCCATTGTCAAATCCGCTGTTTCCCGCGCAGTCATCCCCTTGAAATACACCGCCATAAGCCATGCAGACATTTGATAGTCGGGGATTTCTCCTGTGGTAAAGCCCTGTACTACCGTTTTGATTTCCTCAGTAGAAAGTTCTATACCGCGCTTTTTATTGTTAATAATCTCGTACATAATCCCATCTCCGTTTCTTAGACTTTTCTTGCCCTCATTGTATGCTATAATACCAGACATAATCAAGTGGATATGTCCGAAGGAGTAAACTGTGTACGACGAAAAAGAAGTGAAAAGGCTAGACCAAATTACAGAAATCATTTTAGACAAAATGCGTGTGCTGGGGCAAAGCCTTGAGGGCAAACGTGAAGAAGTATTGGCTGTGCGGAAAGAAATGTGGCGTGAGGCGAGAATCGTACTGCGCGATTTTGATGATGTTGCAGACTTAACTATTTTTGCCGAAGAGGTAGCAAGGCAAGAGCATTCGTATGCGGATACCAGCAACGAGCTGAACAAGCTTGGGAAAATGATAGACTCGCCATACTTTGCAAGAATCGACTTTGCCGAAGCAGGCTATGAAGATGAGGTTGAAGCCATTTATATAGGGCGGCATTCGCTGTACGACGATAAGGCTACGATGTATCACGTATATGACTGGCGCGCGCCAATTTCTTCATTGTATTATGATTATGGTGTGGGCGATGCGTCTTTTCATGTACCCGCGACAGGTGCGGAGATTTCGGGGAAATTGCTGTTGAAGCGGCAATTTCAAATTGAAAAAGGGAAGCTGTTATACCAATTTGATAATGATATTGCAATAGATGATGAAATTTTGCGGATGGAATTGTCAAAGGCATCTGACGCGCATATTAAAACCATTATTAATACGATTCAGGCAGACCAGAATAAGGCGATTCGTGCGGAGGCGGCGCATGTGCTTGTTTTGGGTGCGGCGGGCAGTGGGAAGACTTCTGTCGGGCTGCATAGGCTGGCTTATTTGCTTTACCGCGAACGTGCCAATTTGACGTCTGCAAAAGTAAGGATTTTTTCGCCAAGCCCTATTTTTGCTTCATATATAGAAGGTATTATTCCTGCGCTGGGTGAAGACGATGTGATGAACTTGGACTTTCCATCCTTGCTGGAAAACCACAGAAGCCGCCCATTTCATGGGATGTATCAGCAAATCGAGCATTTATCGGCGACAGCAAACACCGAAAATGACACGCGTACAAACTGGTTATTACAAAAATATTCGCCCGAATTCCTGGACGCAATCGAAAAATACGTGACATCGTATACGCCATCCTTCGAAGATGTTATTTTTTTCAAAGACACCATTTGCCCAAAAGAACGCCTGCAAACACTGTATGAAGACCGTACTAAAAGCAGCACCCACGCCAGCAAGACGAGTAGAATCATTGCCTATGTAAACCAGGGATACGCCGAATATTTCAAAGACAATCAAATCAAAATTCAAAAACTATTCGATGACATATATGATGACAGCTTTAGCGATGCCGAAATTCAATCAAAATTTGACGAAGAAAAAAATATTGTGATTACCGACTTAAAAAATCGTTTACAACCTTCGGCGAAACGGTTATATGAGAAGCATTTGCGCACATGGGCACGGCAGGTAAAATGTGATTTCAGATTTGCAAAAGACGCGCTGCACATGGAAAGGCTATACTATGAAGACGCACTGTTGCTTCTTTATATAAACATCCTGTCTGGGCGTGTACCGCAAGACAAGAGCGTGAAGCACATTTTGCTGGACGAAGCACAAGACCTAAGCCGCCTGCATCACAGAATTTTGCGCAAGTTATATACCGCAAGCCATTTCACGGTGCTGGCTGACACAAATCAAGCCGTTTACCCCGAAATTTCAATCACCGAACCCGAAACGTTAAAAGCCATCTATCCCGAAGCGGCATTATTCCAATTAACCAAAAGTTATCGTTCGACCTATGAAATCACGAAGTTTGCAACAAAGTTGCTGCAACCTGAAAATGCACAAGAAGTATCCGACAACGAGTCAAGTCTATTTGCCCGCCACGGCGAAGAGCCTGTGTTCATGCCTACAAAAGACCCCATCCCTGCCTGTATTGAAATTTTTGCAAAACTTCCCCAGCATTTTAATACCATAGGTATTCTTCTACCCACGGCGAAAGAAGCGGACGCATTCCATGCCGCGTTAAGCAAGGTGTACCCAAAAGGAAACACGATGCGCCCGCTCCAATTAATATCCAGTGAATCACACCATTTTGCCCCGGGGGTCATGGTCATGGCAGTGCCTTTTTCTAAAGGGCTTGAGTTTGATGCAGTCATTTGCCCACATTCTGACGCACAGGTTTTTAACGGCGCACGTGGGCGTAAGCTACTGTATTTGATATGCACCAGGGCGTTGCATCGGTTGTATTTGATTTAAATGTTAGCGGATTTTCCTGTGCATTCCAAGTTGCCCGTCAATGACATGTATGGTATCATTCGAAAGAATATGTCCGAAAAATTTCATATGTAATGAAGGGGGAATTTAAATGCAATCAGCAACTGCAATCACTTACGAGCTAGACGATATTCTAGCCGCCGCAAAAGAGCTGGTGAACCAAATTAATAGTAAGCTAACCCTTGAAAAAAATACGGTGGCCATTTTGCATGGCCTACCCGATATGGAAATTGGCGAGTTATCCGCGGCTATTAGCCAAGCACTTGGATGTCAAGTCATTGGTGGAACCACTGCCGCCGGGGCGTCCATTACAAACGAAGGTTATCACGAACTGGCAGTGGTGCTTCATGTGTTTACCGACGACGCCTGCTTATTTTCGGCGGCAATAAGCAACCCCATTAGCGAGAAAAGCGAAAATGTAGCCGATGAAGTGACAAATGCATACCAAAAAGCATATCAAAATTTAAAAACCCAAGATTCTGCCGCCGAGCCTAAAATGGTTATTTGTGTGTTGTCCATCATTCAAAATATGAGCTCTGACGATATTTTGGACAAAATTTCAAATTTATGCGGTAACTTACCCGTTTTTGGCTTCGTTGCCGCCGACGATTTTGAATTTAGCAAACAGCAGGTATATTTAGATGGCGAAGTGGGCGGCGACAGAATAGCTATGTTGCTGTTGTCAGGCAATATTCAGCCCATATTTCATACCGCAAACCTTGCGGGCAAAAAAGCCCTTGAAAAGAAGCTGGTCACTAAGTCACACGATAATATTATTTGCGAAATTGAAGGGCAGCGGGCATTCGATTATATTAAACAGTTTCCATTTATAGATGATCAAACAGAAACCTTGTTTAACTATCAATTTTTTGTTGAAATGCAAAATGACGAGTTTAACGACGGCACATCCGTTTCGCGGGCGTTAAATGGATTTAATAAAGAGACTGGGGAAGTATCGTGTTTTGCGAATGTCCCTGAAAATTCCTATATCGGTCTGCTTTATTGCGACGGCAATGACGTATCGGCAACCAGCGAAGCAGGAATTAAGGCATTTTTGGACAAAATAAATGCCGCTGACAGTGGCTACACATACTCTACTGTGCTTATTGCCACATGCAGTTTGCGCAATATTTTCCTTGCAGATATGAAATCAAAAGAAGGTGACCTGGTAAACCATTTGATTCCACAAGGTCTTACCACATCTGGGCTATACGCCTTTGGCGAAGTGGCCCCCACCAGCGTGACAGGCAGTAAAGCGGTAAACAGGTTCCATAATGCGACGCTTACATTGTGTGCTTTCTGATATGGACTCTGCCACTTTAGAGCGCGAACTGAACGCGTTAAAACGCAAGTATGCAAGGCTTGAAAAAGAAAACAGCAATATAAGGCATTTATATAAACAAGCCGCGTCCATTCGCGACTTTAACGAAAAAGAAAAAGAAGTACAAATGCGCTACAATAAAATGATGCGCGACAATAGCCCAGACGACATGTTTTTGTTGGATACTGGGCTAAAAGTGTTGCTGTACACCTCGTCGGTAAAGGCCAAATGCGACCGCGACATCACAGGTGAGCCCATTTTACCCGTTGCAATAGAACTTTTTGGAAACGACTTTGCCAATGGGTTAGGCTCGGCACTGCATTATGTCATGCATGATTACAAAAAAAATTCTGCCGACGGAAATATATTTGAACTGCATCTTGAAACCAGCCTTGACGGGGTAAAGCAGTCTTTTTATTCCGTCAAAATTTCCCCAGCGATGGACAGCAATGGGGCATTTACAGGCATTGTTGTACTTGCCCACGACAACACAGAAATGCACAATGCCAACCTGCGCGCCGAAGCAGCCACCCAAGCCAAAAGCAATTTTTTGGCAAACATGAGCCACGAGATTCGTACCCCGCTCAATGCCATCATTGGTATGACGGGGCTTGGCAAATCGGCGGTGGATATCGCGCAAAAAGACTATTGCTTCACTAAAGTAGAAGACGCGTCAAACCATTTATTGGGCATCATCAACGATGTGCTAGACATGTCTAAAATAGAAGCGGGTAAATTTGAACTGTCGCTAACCGATTTTAATTTTGCCAAGGCCATTCAAAAAATCATCAATGTCATACACTTTCGCCTGGATGAAAAAAATCAAACCATTGAAGTGTTTATCGACGACGCCATTCCGCGGCGGCTTGTTGGAGACAAACAGCGATTTCAACAAGTGGTGACTAATTTATTGTCAAATGCGGTAAAATTCACCGCTGATGGTGGGTCTATATGTATTGACACAAAGCTGCTGGATGAAAAAAATGGGATTTGCACATTGCAGGTTAGCGTGACTGACACAGGCATTGGCATGAGCAAAAAACAGCAATCCCGTTTGTTCACTTCGTTCCAGCAGGCAGAGAGCAGCACCACGCGCAAATTTGGCGGCACAGGCCTTGGGCTTGCCATTTCTAAAAGCATTGTTGAAATGATGGACGGCAGCATTTGGATTGAATCCGAACTTGGCAAAGGCGCGACATTTACATTCACAATGAATATGGGACGGGCCGAAAAATGCGAGGATACTGCCCCATCTGCCGAAACGAACCATACAAAAGATTTAAGTCAGTTTAGCGGCTGCAAGATTCTGCTTGCCGAAGATAACGAAATCAACCGCGAAATTATAATGGCATTGCTTGACCCCATCACAATAGACTGCGCGGAAAACGGCGCGGAGGCCGTACGCATGTTCAAAGAAAACCAAGCGGACTACAGTCTTATTTTCATGGACGTGCAAATGCCTGAATTAGACGGCTATGAAGCCACCCGCCGCATTAGAAAACTAAATAAAGATATACCCATCATTGCAATGACAGCCAATGTGTTTCGCGAAGATGTTGAAAAATGCCTTGAGGCCGGAATGCAGGGGCATGTTGGCAAGCCTTATGATTTTGATGAGATTTTTCGGGTTTTGAGTGTTTATTTGAAATAGTCTACTCACTTTTGTGCGAGTTGTGAACGGAGCATTGCTATTAGTGCATCTTTTTCGTCAAGTACACTTTGCCATTTTTCACGTTCTTTTTCTGCGCCACGCCGTTCTGCATTACCCAAGGCCTGTGCTTCATCATGCCGTGCCTTAGACATTGCCTTTTCGATTTGAATAAACTTGTCGGAAGCCACCACATGACGGTAAGCTGCTATTGCCTCATTCATCACTGACACCCCCATTTCTTCAATTTTCTTTAACTCTTCTTCGGTCTTTGCATTGAACAACTTCAACCATAAATCTCTGCCACTGTCTGTGTTGTCGAGCGGTGAAAGTTTAGGAAGTTCATAATAGTGCAATACCATTTTATCTGTTAGCGGTTCATGGGTTGTTACTTCAATGCATTGAAATTCTGAATGAAATTGTTCAGAATTTGGAAATTGGATAAAGTCTAAAATGCTTATGACGATTGTACGAGGCAATTCTTTATAATCGTCTCCTTCATTTATGCCTGTTGAAAACTCTCTGGCCCAATAAAACAGACTGCGTTCAGGATAATTACCTTCATCGGCTACCTGCACCTCTAGGTCAATATTCTGTCCATTTACTATCATGTTAATATCGAGTCTACAGAATTTTTTGCCAAGTTCTTCGGGCGATATGTCGGGGTTGATAATAATAAACTGTTCGATATCATCGTATTTTATGCCAAGAAGCTCTGTGATAAGCCTTCTCAATAGGTCTTGATACTTTGTAAATAGAATTTTAAATAATGTATCTGTTTTAAACATGTATTTCAACTTTGTCATCGTGCCACTCCTTCATGTAATTATTATAGCATTTTTATTGTTGTTTTCAATGTTGAGCTTTTTATTTAAAAAGATAAATCACCTATTGACCCTTCCCCCACGGAATGGTTTATCCTCTTTTTAGAGAGGAGGGCGCACGATGTTAAGAATCGGTGAAGTGGCAAAGCAATACGGCATTTCTAACCGTACTTTGCGGTACTGGGAAGATGTGGGTGTGTTGAAAAGCATCCGGGCAGAAAACGGCTACCGATATTATGACGACGACAACGCGGCGCGGATTAACCACATTGTCTTGCTACGCAAACTGAAAATGCCAATAGCGGATATTGAGCGGATTTTTATTGCAGATAGTTATGATGTGGCTATAGACACATTCACAAACTATCTTGCCCATTTGAAGCATCATACCGCAGTATATCATTCGCTTGCGGCCATCATTGAAAATCTGCTGGGGAATATTAAAAAAAGCCAAAGCATTGAGGCCATGTTTTTGCATCTTGAAACGGAAAGTGCAGTCATTGATTTCACACATGCGTTGCCGCCCCAAACTAAAATCTCTGAAAGGATAATAGTGATGGAGCAATTCAAAAGCACAGAGCCAATGAAAAACGTAAGAATTGTCGAGATTCCACCAATGACCGTAGCGTCATACCGTGCCGAAAGTGAAACGCCAGAGACAGACTGCGCCAAAGTGTTTAACAAATTCGTCTTAGAAAATAATCTGCACAAGCGCAGTAGCTACCGTTGCTTTGGGTTTAATAATCCAAACCCTTCCGAGGGCAGCCCTGTGTATGGGTATGAATTGTGGATAACCATTCCCGAAGATTTTGATATTCCCGAACCGCTTATCAAAAAGCAATTCGGCGGCGGGTTGTATGCTTCCGTTTCAACCCAGATGAATGAGATAGGCGAACGCTGGAAAGCGTTGCATAACTGGTCTACTCAAAATGAAAAGTACGAAGGCGATTCCTCTGTGCAATGGCTTGAAGAAACAGTCATGAGCTATGCACTTTTTATATCAGAGCAAACGCCCGATAGCGAAAAGCAGCTTGATTTACTGCTGCCTATCAAGCTTAAAAAATAAAAGCATTACAAACAATTCCATAAAAGGCACTTGTCATTCCATTAACTAAATGGAAAACAAGTGCCTTTATTCTCTTACACCCGTATCAAGCGCAAGCTTCTTAATTTGGGACTATATATCTAAGGAAAAACAAAGATATACTTACTCGTTTATCACCAAGTTAAACACCAAATTATCAAATTCTTCTTGGAAATCTTCGCCGCACTCGATTAGCATATCGTCTTCCTCAAACGCAATCCAATTTACGACTACCTTTTTGTTTTCGGTTACGTTTTCATCCATCAATCTCAGAAGATTATATAACAGTTTTGTAGTAGAGCTGTTGAAATACTCCATCGCACAATCAAAGGTAAGAAGATCAAAGTCTGATACTAAATACTTTCCAGTCCATTTGATTACTTCGTCAAAAAACTCGGCGACATTCTCAAGATAACTTTCGCCCTCAAATCGCATATACCCTTTTGCTTCATCAATGAGAACGTAAGGTGTAGTTTTTGTCCGTTCACGCTCCAGCCTATACGACATAACTATTCCATCTCCTGTGCGATTTCAACATACATAGTAAAGTAAGTCAATCCATTATCACTTGATTCAAACTCATATCCAATTGGCGCAGTAGTCCGTCTCGCAATTTCAATTAAACCGAGTCCTGCACCTTTGCTTTCGGGATTATTGCTTTCGATACGCATTTGTTCCTTGTGATATTGCCTAAGTTCTTTTTTATCTAAGGTATTAAGATAATCTATTTTTTCTTTGATAAAAGCCGTATTTCCTTTTTCAATGGCATTCCGCGTTTGGATAAAATATGTATTTCCTTTGTGCCCTAATACCAACATCCCAGAAGTTACGTCTGCATCGGCATTTTCATCAATGGCGTAATTCACCTTTTCTGATGAGTATAATAACATATTTGTAACTTGCTCTATAAACACCGAAAAAATAGTTTTTGCAACATTGTTTGGTAAATCATCCGCACCGTCTAAATGCGATCTGACCACATCAGAGATTCCTTTTATACCATCTTCCCACATTGGCCCGCTGTAAATGATACTGATTTTAAGGTTATTTATCATATTTATATATTCGTTCATATTTAAAATCATCATTCAGCCTCCTTAAAATCTTTGAAGGTGTAACAGTCACGCCCGCTTCGCTTTGACAGATACAGAGCCTCGTCACTACACTTAATGTAATCCCTCATACTTTGAGATCGCTCCGCTTTGCATGTTGTAGCCCCAATGGAAATGGTTATATGTTTTGCTACTTCGCTAGCTGCATGAGGAATTTTTAATTCTCTTATGCTTTCGAGTATTTTGTTTGCAATAAACAAAGCACCGCTTTCATTTGTTCCGGGCAGAATTACTGTAAATTCTTCCCCGCCGTATCGCACAACTAAATCGTCTGGTCTTAGAAGCGTTTTTGCAATAGTTCTAGCTACCGTTTTTAAACAAACGTCCCCTTCGTCGTGTCCATAGGTGTCATTGTATTTTTTAAAACAATCAATGTCAATCATCATTATACTTAAAACATCATTTTTCCGTGCCACTGACTCTACTATGCGCTTAAAGTTGTCTTCCAAAAAACGTCTATTGCGTATGTTGGTTAACGCATCGTAATGAATCTTGTCAAGCAAATCATACATGCTGTCATTTAATGCTATCGTTGTCCTGTCTGACATTTTAGTGAAGCGTCGAAGATGTTTTAACAGTCTGCCGTATTCTTCGACTATCACATGATATTTATCCACATCGAACGATGCGCCCTTTTTTAGCTCGCTAGAAAATATAAGCGCATCGTCATAAAATTTTTGTTCCCGTTCGAATAAATCATTCATTTTATAACCTTCTTATCCTGTTTACTTATTAAAGCTTGAATGAGATTAAAGATACATCATCCCTTTGGGCTTCGTCGCCTTTGTGCGCCTCAAAAGCAGTCCATATCTTGTCTGATACAACGGCTTGTGACTGCCTATGATTTTCTAATACAATCTGTTCAAATATCCTGTATCCAAATTGTCTTCTTCGCTCACCGCCAATTTGGTCAAACAGTCCGTCTGAGGATATATAAAACTTATCATGAGGATTGGCGGGAATGTGGATGGTATTTATATCTTCTTTGCTTCTCAAATTACCTTCGCCCACAAAAATTTTCTGGCCTTTATACCGCTTAACTTCTTTTCCGTTGCAAACAAAAACACTGATATTTCCGGATGACACAGTTATATTTTTGTCATTTGCTATAAACAGAACTGCAATGTCGCAGCCGTTGCGAATATCTGTTTCTTCATACACATTAAAAACATCCGAAAGCCTTTGTTCGACCTGCCAAACAGCCAGGGCGGTATCGTGATAATTCTTTGCATTCACCGCGTCTTCAAGCACTGATACCACAAGCATCGTAAGCAGTGCGCCAGGCACACCATGCCCTGTACAATCGGCAAGACAAAGAACCGCACCTTCATCAAACTGTTTGACCCAGTAAATGTCGCCGCCAACAATATTGGATGGTTTCCAGAGAATAGAGTGGTCTGAAAAAACTTTTGCAAATTTTGCTTCGTCAGGCAAGATGTTCTTTTGCACCTTACTGGCATAATCAATGCCTGAAAGAATGGTCTCATGCGCCTCTTTAAGAGATCGTTCCGCTGTTACCCGGGCAGTAACATCGCGTTCAACTACAAAGAGTTGATTATTGCTTTGAGGATAGTGAAGGACCTCTATTATCCTCCCACCTGCACCATTTTTAATATGGCTTGTAAATTGATTATGTTTTAATGAGTTACCCATTTCATGCAACATGTCTTTGGAATGGTTTTCATAAAGCTTGTATAAATGATTTCCCTGAAGAGTGTTAACCCTAAATCCTTCGTAAAGTTCAAAGGCGTCGTTGGTTAGTATCACATTTACATCTTGAGGAATCTCGTTTTCATCATAGATAAGCTGGCAATAGCAAACGCCTTCTGGCATGGCACTAAACATCATGGATATTCTTTGCTCAGATACTTCCCTTTCAGCTTCCGTTTTCACAAACTGAGTCCTGTTATTATGTAGGATTACAGCTTGCCCATGTTTTGGCGAAAAAATTTGTGAGTGCATATAGATATTTCCTTCTGCACTATAGGTCTCAAAAATCTGTGTTTCTTTCTTACCTAAAGCAACATCGGAAATAATAGGAAGCCAGGCAACGTCCCCGGGAGCTTCTTGACTAAAAAGCTTGCCTATGAGTTGCTCTGGCGTTTTGCCCATATGGGCAGTATATAAGTTATTCACATATAAAAATCTCATGTCCAAATTATTGTCTGCATCATATTCAACTTCACAAAATGCAAATGGTGCCATCATCGTATTAAGAATATCCAGTGTAGGAATGTTTAAACTCAATTTACTTCCATCCTCTCCTTATGCCACTTTTGGGCATGTGTTGATTTTGGCTCTATGTTTAACTGAAAAACATCATACCCATCTTCACAAGGACGCCCATGGGAAACATGCATTTCACCCTTTGTAGTGTCCATAATCACACTGCATACCGTATTGAGCTGCGCAATTTTTAAGGGAATAGCAGGATTAGGATGAAAGCATATGGATTCGGGGTAGTCTGCATGGTCTGTAAATAATTTTTTAAAATCGTCTACCGTTATTTTACTCTTTAATCCGGCAAACAGACGCTTTGCCCTTCCAAACCTTATGTGGGTGCTGCTACAGTAACGCTTTAGTATATCATGATGTATAGACATTAGTAGCGGGCTAAGGTAATGATTGGAATGGACACATATTCCATCTTCGGGATACAAGACATCGTAATCCTCAAGGGCGACTTCCACAGCCACGGCTTCTCCATCATTGTTTGATATCGTATAACTTAATGCAAACGCACATTGATGCTTTGCAATAATTCCAATGGCTTGGGCGATATTGTTAGCGTTTAATATCGCTCTTGAAACGATAATGGCGGGTAATCCGATGGGCGTACCCGACGTTCCTAATGCATTTGAAGTCAACCCTATTCCTTTAGAATTCATGCCGATTTTGCCAATCGTACCTGGCTCTGTAATTGTTAATACGGTGGGTTTATTCTCTTGATGAATTTCAAGGATAACCAGTAAATCTTCATGACCAGGCTCAAAGTCCAAATTTTGACCATGCAACATATGTCCTGTTTGCGTACATTCCGGAACTACCGCAACACTTGTACAGCCGCCATAATAACCTGTTGGCTTTTCGGCAGCATACATAAACAATATCTCTCCCTGGACGTTCAATAATAAAATTTCATTAAAGCTACGCTCAGAACCATCTGCGATGCCCTGCATTTCGAGTATCATATCAGGAGAAAAGTTTTTTATAGTATCTTTGTACGCCAATGCTAAAGCAAGACAGGTTTCCCAGCTTTTTTTCGAATAAAGGGGAATTAATTTTTTATATTCATCAATACAATCACTAATTCTATTTTTTAAACGAAGGCCATGATTAAAACCAATTTCATAAGGTGTACCTTTTAGAACGATCAATTCCAGCATTAGTAATCTCCATTGACTCTATGTTTGTAGTGTGGTTTGGGTATTGATTAAAGACATTATGGTGCATTTTACAATAAAATGGAGCGAAGGTAAACACGTCAGGAACGTGATAAGTGTTCAAATATGACCCACAAACCCATGGACACTAAAATAATTCCGCCCAGCAATTCTGCTTTTGACTTGAATCTTGCGCCAAAAGTACTTCCAATTTTTACGCCCACCACTGAAATGATAAGCGTCGTCACGCCAATTAACGAAACGGCGGGGACAATACTGACATACAGGAAAGCAAATGACACACCCACTGCCATTGCATCAATACTGGTGGCCAGTGCTAAAGGAATCATTTTTGAAGGTTTCAGCGTCGCTTCCTGCATATTGCGGCGGCATTTCCTGTCGGTACAGGGCGTAGCAGCACATGTTCTGTCGATACATTTTTCTTTTTTGAAGCTGCCCCATATCATTTTAGCACCAAGGAAGGAGAGTAAACCAAACACCACCCAATGGTCATACTTGGTCACATGCTCGGCAAACTGCACCGCCACGATGTACCCAACGACGGGCATACCTGCTTGAAAAGCACCAAAGTATAGCCCAACAATCAGGGCTTTTTTCATATTCACTTTTGCTATGGTTAGCCCAAGACATATGGCAACTGCAAAGGCATCCATGGAAAGCCCCATTGCAAGCAAAAAAAGTTCAATCATATTCATTTATGTTTTCCTCCACCAATTATTATTGCCCTCTAAAACGAAAAAAGACACATGAACAGCGTTTCACTGTTCATGTGTCCTGAATAATCAATGGACAGATTCATGTACAGCGAAAAAGCTATACATGAGTCTCGTTATTTAAGACAAGCCAGGCCTATGCATCGACCAGTATGTTGACTTGCCACACGGCGCACCGTGCAAACTACTCCCTCACGAAGTATGAAGAATACTTTATCATAACATCATATGGAGGTCAACAGCGAAGTTGAACCTACATACGTGAATTTTATTTGTAGTGGTTTTACATGAGAGGGCTGTCGCATGGGCGGGGTAGAGTGAGTTTTTCCGATACTCCGGCTGATGTCCAGACAGCTTCACACGGGGGAAAATGCTATATTTCCTCGTGTTATCACACGGAAATATAGCGTTTTCCCGCCGTGTGAATCTATCTGGACGCCTGCGTACTCGGAAAAACCCACTCTACCCCGCCCAT
>Ga0123352_10010797_pt1 | contig 14358 bp, 4 predicted proteins | sample TergutLab28metaG_FD_89700 | JGI IMG/M metagenome (GOLD analysis project Ga0123352, IMG submission 89700) | Labiotermes labralis P1 segment gut microbial communities from Petit-Saut dam, French Guiana - Lab288 P1 | ecosystem: Host-associated > Arthropoda: Insects > Digestive system > Gut ... | reverse complement strand
GCTCATACGGGCCTAACTCATGGGACAGTGATGAGAATCATTAAAGAAGACTTGCAAATGACAAAAGTGAGTGCTCGCTGGGTGCCAAAAATGCTCGACGACAGCAAGAAAGAAATTCGAATGACCTGCCCTGAAGAAATGTTGACAAGACACCACTCTGATCCACATTTTCTGGAGAAGCTGGTCAGTGTGGATGAGACATGGATCCCCCTCTTCAATCCCGAAACAAAAAGGCAGTCAAAACAATGGAAACATTCAGACTCGCCACCCCCAAAAAAAATTCCGAGTTGGCCCGTCTGCAGAGAAAATTCTCTATTCAATTTTCTGGGACCAGAAGGGCGTTATTCTCTCATATCCTCTCCCAAAGTGCATGACCATCACCGGAGAATGTTACAGAGACATTTTGAAGAATCAATTGTTGCCTGCAGTTGCAGAAAAGCGACCTGAATTGGTGGGGAACTTCATCCTCCATCAAGACAACGCTCCACCACATAAGGCTCGAATTGTCACAGAATTCCAGGTGGAACAGGGAATTGAGACACTTCGACATCCTCCCTCTTCACCTGACCTTGCTCCGAGCGATTTTATGGTTGTTTGACACCCTGAAACTCTCTCTCCGAGGAAGACAATTTCCTTCGAGATCAAGTCTAGGTTCAGCAGTTTACCAGTCTCTGAAACACACACCTAAAGACTGTTATAAAAAATTCTATGAAAAGTGGGTTGGGCGTTGGCAATTGTGTCTAGATAAAGAATGAGACTATGTAGAAAAATAACTTTGGTGTTATAGATGACTTTATGCAAATAAATATATTTGAGAATTTTTTATGCGTTAATTTTGGACTGCACCTCGTAAGTACTCCATTCTTATTCATTCATATATCAATGATACTATATAAGGTTAACAATTGACAGCATCATTAAGTACCACAATTATAGACATTGTATAGCCGAAAACAAATTTGTTGACTGTTGCAGTAATTTTACCACTTCCTTTAGTTATAACAGAATTTATTTTATGCTGTAAAAGTGCCCTTTTATATTCTCCCCCCTTGCACCAGAGTTTAATGTGGAAGAAATTATACAAGTTACAAGATTAAATGATAGATGTGTACTGTTATCTGTGTGATATTTTCTCTCCATAACAGGTAACTGGTGTATTTGACACAATTTGCCTTTTTTCTCACAGATTTCTTTGTTTCTAATTGATGACAAATGTTAATTGTAATGATTTCGAACTCTCTCTCTCTCTCTCTCTCTGTCTGCCTGTGTCTGTCTGTCTCTTGAGTCAAAATACGTGCAGTTGTAACTAAATAGTAGCTGTTGATTAACCAAAAGTAGCAAATCACTCCATTTGCCAAAGCAGTGGATTGCGCAAAAATATTACATTTGGCTCAATAGTGTTATAAGTAATTTATATTCTTATCAAACTGACTATTTCTGTTTGTAAGTTAGCCTCCTTGACTTATATTCATGGTTTGCTTTGAAAAGTTTTGCAGCCATCAAAAGAATTCATGTGGGTCTCATGTGGCGTGCAGGCTGCCAGTTTTACATGCCAGGATTGTAATCATTGCAACCAGTGTTTTAAGAATATGCCATGAGTTATAGCTTGCTGCATTTGAGAAGAGTCATAGTGGTGCTGGTGCACATAATGCATTCCCTGTCTCCTGTTTCAGATTCAGAAGTTGATGCATGAGGTAGAACAGTTGCATCAGAAATGTGCCATTACAGCAAGCATCCAGAATAGTTTAATATCAGAGCATAAAGGACAAATGGCAGCACTTCAAGCTGAACTTGAAGAAAACTTTGGTCTCCAGCTTGTTCAAATCAAGGAGGAGCTCAGGTAATTTCTGGTAGAATATCTGCTAACATGGAGTTGAAAATTTAAATGTTTTTTTATATGATGCTGTATTGTTGTGCAGATAGTTCTTTACATTCTAAAGGATCATCATGTCTTCATCTTCAGCATCATGCAGTCAAAGAGCAACAGACTGCTCAGTCCTGAAGATGGGGACATTACATCCGTTCAAAATGTTCCGAACATCTTGCCCAGTTATGCAGTATTACATTCCACAATTAAATTTTCAGCAACACCACTTTGAGAACCTCATATCTTATATAACCTGGAGTTGAGCTAAGCAGGAAGACTGGTGGCTCTCGGCATATCTGTAGATGCTATTTAAAGACTCGTTACGTTATTTTTGTTGCCCATCTGGTGCTTCAAATACTGTGATGGTATTGCAAATAGGCCATTCTTATTACCAGAACTTGTGTACTAGCAGGTTTGTATCATCTTAAGCACATACTGGCCTGTCATATGTTGTGATGAATGAGATATCACTGGAAGCGTTGGCATAAAGTATATTTTCGCTGACATTAATTTTGCATTTTTTCTTAACTCTTTCACTTTGTGTCACCACAGTTGACACAAACAATATTACCATGTGACAGAACTTTATTAATTTGTCATGTGCTATGGACCTTTAATTTCCTTACAGCAAACATGCCAAGGATGAAGATTCTTCCCTTGTGTTGTAGTTAAAGTGACATTGGATACCTATACTAGGTATCATCCAACTGGTACTCCGGTGTTAAAACTGGTAGACTTTACCAATAAGATGAAGCTGCTTCTGTTGGTACTGATGAAATTAATCACAGACAATTGTTCTTGTTTGCGCATCTTTCACTTCTCATTTTCATGTAATATTAATGCCCTTTATTTGTTAATTGAGATCAGCCTTTAATATTCAGGATGTAAGGAAAAGTCTGGATAGTTGCCCATATAGTGATTCTTCACTGTTCCTGTCATTCCTGTATTAGAGGGTTCTGTATCATGTGTAATTGGTTGCTAATCTGTGTCGTGCCAGTTCCCCTGGCTCAGTCAGTAGCATAAGGCCTCCATGAAGCAATGCTAGTAGACTGTTTCCAGCTGTTGCTTTGAACTTTGTCCTAGTCTTTCCCACTATTTCACCTTCCTCCTTTGTTGGTTTGCAGCCCCTTCTTGGTCTTCCTCCCTCTTCTCCGTTGTCTGTGTGGGTTCCAAGTCAAGGCTTTGTTTGCTATGGCAGAGGAACCCTTCCTCACTTTATGTCCAGCATACTTCCGTTTCTGCAGCTTGGTTCACACTGCCACTAGTTTGTCTTCTGTACACCTCCACAGTGCTTCAGTATGGAAAACATTAGGTCAAAATATGTTAAATATTTTGCTAAGGCACCTATTTATAAATGTCCAGCCCCATATGATTCTGTCATTGGTTGTTACAGTGTGTTGTATATGCTTCATAGGTTCTATAACTGCAATGCTCAGTGGCAACAAAAAGTTTATCTGTTGAGACATGAATAGCCACACGAAATATAGAGAAAGAAAGAAGTTTGGTTAGACGTTATAATTTTGTGTTCTAGTCCGAATCACATGCATTGCACTTGGTTAGAAGGGAGCATGGTTTAATTTTATGTAACAGTGTTTTGCTTGATATTAGCACATTGAGAGATTCGAGAGTTTTATTTTTTAAAATGCACTAGTAAAATGAACACTCGTTAGATGATAAATATATTATGTTAATTAATTAACTTCAATTCACATTTCACAGTAATAATGTTGACAGTTTATTTAGTTGACCCCTCCCCCTTCTTCCCACCCCCTTTTTCCCTCCCAGAAAAACATCTGTAGAGGGTTATGGTGTATGCATTTTGGTCTTTATTATTCTGGCAACCTCAACATGTTAGTATTTATTCATATCATATAATTTTTTTTTTTTTTTTTTTTTTTTTTTAAGGAATCAGTTTAATGAAGACAAAGCAGCACTGGAAGAACAGCATGTTAAGGAGATGGCATTAGCTGCACATTGCTCCATAGCTGGAGATCTGACAGCAGATAGTAAACACCAACTGGAGTCTTTACAGTCTCAGCTGCAAGAGTCTTCAGAAGCCAGAGGAAAGCTGGAGAAGGAAATGGCTGAGCTTAAACAGTCTTTTACATTGGAAGTGGAATTGTCTAAACAGAAGATTGCTGTGCTGCAGCAACAGCTGGAAGCAGCTCACAAAGAAAAACAGAGTTATGAACAGGAGTCCAGAAACAGTTTTGAAAAAGAACTCACAGTGTACAAACAGCAGATTGAAAATTTAAATTTTCAATTGCAAAAAGCTTCAGAAGCTGAAATGAAGTACTCAGAACTGTTAGATGAATACAAGAAAGCTTTTGAAGCTGAATTCTTGTCTTTAAAGCAGTCCCATGAGATGGAATTGAGTGTAGGTAAAGAGCAGGTAGATAATCTGAAGTTACAGTTGCAGGAGACATCAGAAGCTGAGGCAGACTGCTGCTCACAGTTGGCTGAATGTAAGAAAACCTATGAGGCCAAATTAGAATCTGTCCAACAGACCCATGAAATGGAAATAGCTTCGTACAAACAACGTGTAGAAGCCCTGAATTTGCGACTTCAGGAACTGCCTGAAGCAGAGAAAAGCTTTGCCAAAGTGTTGGCAGCACATAAACAGTGTTTTGATTTTGAGGTTTCTAGATGGAAGGAGGAGAATGAAGCTCTGAAGACAGAAATACAAAGGATTTTGGTAAGTGAAGGCATACTGCAGAAGGAGAAGAGAGAAATATTGGCATCACATAGTGTTACAGTATCATCATACGAAGAGCAATCAGCACATCTGAAGTCATTATTACAGACCACAGAGGAAGCAGTAGCAAATCATGAAAGAGATTTGTCTTGCCTTAAGAGACAGCTTGAAGATAGCTCAAGTGCTAATGAAATCATCATGAAAGAGGTGAAAAGTTACAAAGAAGAGACTGAAACATTAAAAATGCAGCTTGAAGACGCACTAAGAGTTGGGGAAACATTTAAACAGGATCTTTCTGTATATAAGGAAGAGGTTAATTTGACGAAGCAGCAAAATGAATCAAAATGGACTGAAAGAGATAGCATTGCCAAGTGCCAATCCCATGAAACTGAGCTGGCCTTATGTAAACAACAGATAGAGTTTTTAAATTCACGATTGCATGATGCTAGTGAGGCTGAGAGGTGTCATGTTTTGGAAATAACTGCTTGTCAGACTCAGCTGGCAGAATATAAAGAGCAGATAGAGTCCTTGGATAGAAGGTTCAACGAAGAATTAACACATGCTGAGAAAAACTTAAAAAATCAAGAAATTGAAACATTACATGCACGTCTTCAAGAAGTTACATCCTTGGAAGATAAGAGCAAAAATCAATTGCTGTCTGCACAACAAGAGATTGAAAGTTTGAACATTCGTCTAAATGAGAGAGCAGAGGCAGAGAAAAAGAGCACAATTGAATTGGATTCATGTCAGGAGAAGCTGATGGCATATATGGATGAAGTACAGGCCCTTAAGGCAGTGGCTGCTTCACAGGATGAACTACAAGCATACAAGCAACATGTGGAGACCTTAAAGGAAAGACTACATTATGAGCTGTCACAGCTTCAGGACTCCCATAAGGCACAGTTGAAAATAATTGAAGAAGAGCATGCGGTACAGTTAGCATCATATAATAAACAAGTAGATAATTTGACTTTACAGCTCGGGGAGCTTACTAAAGCAAATGAAATGCTTGAACAAGAGAAAAGTGTGTGTCATGAGTCACACACACTAGAGGTAGACGGGTACAAACAGCAGCTTAATGCATTAAATACTCACCTGCGTGTGTGTAGAGAGAATGAAGAGACATATGTCACTACTCTGGCTGACTGTCAAGAAAAGTTGAATGTATATAAAAGTCAAGTTCAGTTGTTGAATGCCAAAGTACAAGATGACATGTCTCAGATGAAGATCGTACATACAAAAGAAGTAAATGACCTCAGAGACGAAATCCATCACTTGAAAAACATTAAGGCAACACTGGAAGCTGAGGTTTCATGTTTGAATGAAGCAGCGAAGCACGGAGAAGACTGTAGTAAATCACAATTAGAAGAAGTCACTGTACAGTTTCTTAAGACTCAGAGCCTTCTTGCAGCAAAAGAAGAAGTAGAAAAAGCCTATGAAAGAAGGATTAATGATCTTGAAGTTGAATTGGACAAAGTAAATCAGATTATTGAGCAGAAGAAAAGAGAAAATGAACAGTTGCATGACATTAACGTGCAGTACCTGAAACTTCAGGGATTGTTGGCTGCAAAAGAAGAGGCTGAGTGCATGCTTATTGAACGTGTTGCTGAGATGGAGCAGGCTTTGCGCACTGCAATGAAGGATTTGGAACAACAGAAGCAGGAAGGTGCTGACCTAATAGAGAAGAGTGCCAAGGCAGAAGAATATATAAAGAAGCTGAAATTTGAAAAAGATGAAGTTTCAGAAAAATGTAGACACTTGGAGGTAGAATTGGATAAACTGGTGGTAGAGCGGGAGGTGAATGAAGAGAAACTCAAAGATTTGGCATCTCAGATTCTTAAGTTAAAGACAATCAGTACAGTGAGTGAGATTGGTAGTTTGGATTTGTCTCCTGTCAATGAAACATGTGCTGGTGTAGTGTTGACACCATTGGAGAATGCTGGTGTAACAAATTCCAATGCTAGCAGTAGTCAAGCCTTTGCAAGTGGTATTGACATTACTGTAGGTGAAAATCACATTGGAGACGGGGTCCATATTTCTGAAAGTGGGCCATTGAAGAGGCGGAAACTGTATGCTGTGAACGTACCAGAGCCTCTTGTGTCGTCACTCTGTCCCTCCAAGTGGGTGGAAAGGTTAATTGTTCTTGAAAAAGAGAAAACAGATTTATCAAATCAACTTGAAACTTTGGAGTTAAACTTCAAGGAAAAGGAACTTCAGGTATGTCTTTATAATGATGAAAACAATGCAGCCAAATTACACTGCAAAGGGCTAGAGGATAAATTGCAGGAACTAGAAAATGTTAGAATAGAACGGGATGTGATACATCAAGAAAAAAGTGATCTTGAGTCAAAGATTGTTGAACTGGAACATGAAAATGCTACATTCCAAAAATTACAAAGAGAGCTAACCATTCAGTTGACAGAGGAAAAAATGGCAAATGAAGAAAAATTGTACCAAGGAATAAAAGAAAGACTTGCAAGTATTGCGGATGAGAAAAGCTCTGCTACAACAGAAAATTTAATTCTTGAACTGGGGCATAAGGCAAAAGAAATTGTGTATTTGAAGGAAGTTCGGAGATCACAAGAGCAAGCCTGCCAATTATTACATGAAAAAATACTAACTTTGGAGAAATCCAAAGCTGAAGATGCTAAGAGGATAAAGTTGTGCCATGATGAGCTTTGTAGAGTACATTCTGAATTGGAGAATTTGTGGAAACTGCTTAAAGCTACAAAAGAGGAACTAGGAAATTCCAAAAAGGAACTTGCCATCCTGTATCTACAGAAGCAGCAGCTTGAGGCCAGTAATAGCCGTCTGTTACACATGAGTACCAGTCATACAGCAATTACACCTGTTTATGGTGAGTCACTCTTAAATTCATTATGAATAGAGTTATAAATAAGTGAACATTCTGTAGGTTGGTGAATGGAATAGAAACAAGCGTGAAGAAAGCATATGTTGCAGCATCTTTTGAGGTTTTCACAGCAGTGTAAGTATCCAGTCTTCAGGGATGTGACATTGCATTTTTGGGAGACATTTGGAAGCAATGTCAGGAACTTGTGACAGTGATGCTGCGCCACATTCTGGAAGACCAGAATCCCCAGAACATAAAATATTTGAAGTGTAGGGATTCATGTAGGGGTGAGTGGTGGTGCAGTTGTTTGAGGCACTGCACCACAAGACGGGAGGTTCCGGTTTTGATTCCTGGTGTCATTCTTGGAAATTTTCAAGTGACCTAGTCCCTCTGACTTCATTCAGCAGCCCTTGGGTCCACTCAGGCTATATGATTACCATGGAATTGCCTTGGAGGGCAAAGTGCAGTCAGCACATGGATCTGACAGCTCCGCCATACTAGTTGTGCTGAATGTGAGAGTAACTGCAGAAGCCCGATGTGCCATCTTGCGTCTGAGTCCTCATGACTTGTTGTGGGAAAGCTTTACCTTTTATTGGTAGTCATTGTTTTGTGTTTTAGTGATGTTCGTGTGTGGTAGGTTGGTTTTTGTGTGTGTATTTTTTAAAGAGTTTATTGAATTAAATATGGAGTTCGTATCTCTTTTATGTATTTCTGCTTTATTATGCTGAAAGGAAACATGTTGAGTCTACATGTTTGTCTTTGTAATCAGTCTGTTACAAGTTCATTTCTAAAGAAAATATTATAGTAACACTACAGATGTTGCAAGGGTTGGGCAATTGTCAGATTGTCATCATGAAGTCATGAGTTCAGTCCCAGGGCAGTTAATGTTGGCTATGTTGAGGGCAAACTGACACTATTTCTCCCACGGTACCTATTTCAGTTTTCATATGTCAATCATCATTTCACCACTATTCCATACTTTTACATGATCATACTGACACTAGTGCCAGTGTAGTAAGATTAATTTCAGCCACATCACCAAGGGACTGCATGTCACCCCATTCATGTTGACTGTCATCGTGACTGCAGAAGATCTGGAAGCAAACAATGTTTTGTTGTGGCTAGATGTAACAGTTTTAAGTGGATACTGTAGCAGGAAAGAAAGGTTAAAATTTTTCCTGTCTGTGCTGTGAAGGCTTATGGGGGAGTAAAGGCTCCACTCATTCTTAACTTCAGCTCTTAGATGGAGGTGAGTGGTCAGCTTCATGCTCCAGCCACTTTACCCTCAGGAAGTAATTCCTGCTGGGTGGATCCTAAAGCCAGTCTGAACATTGTTGCTGGAGAGAAATATCTGCGTGTGACCCCTACAAAGAATTGAACCTTGGGTCTTCCAGCCCACGGCTTTTTTGCTGTATCACTTATGCCATTCTGGCTCTGCTGTATAAATTCTTTGGTACTGGAATTAAATTTGTGGATTTAAGGAGGTGGGGAAGGAATGATCTGATTAACAAACTTGCTTCTTCACTTGAGCTAGGACAGCTGCACGTATCAGAGAGCTAAGCAATAATTGACACATTCTCCATGGTGACTGCATTCATCTGTTGGTGTTCTGATCATGACACTGTGCAACAGCTATAGTCATCATTGGCTTGCCAGAGGGCCATATATCTCTTAAATGTACTTCTACATACTGTTTTCATAACACTATGAGGATTCCTTTCTTGTAGAAAATATATTGCATCTTCATATCCCAGAGGAATGGAATCTTTAGCTACGCCAGTGCGAAAGTCTCGAAAAAATCCCCTGCTGTCCGCCAAACACAACTGCTGTACTGTACTTTGGTATAGCTACATGGTTCGATTGTTTTTGACCATCATTGGGCTGTCAATACAGTATTGCACAGTAGGATTAAAAATGCGTAACAAAACATGTAACCATGCCAAAATAAAGGGTAATAGTTGCAATTGACAGACTGTAAGTGATTTGTATTTTAATGATCCACAAACACAGTGGGATGTACCCCGTAGAATTAAAGAAGGTCTTGAAACTCTCGGTTTTTACTGAGCTTCCCTCAATTGATATGGTCCTCATTGATTCCTGTTTACCAAATGATGTGACTGTTTTATTTTCTGTAATATGCATCTCAATCCTTAATTTCTATAATATGCATCTTAGTCCTTCTTAATTTTAAAGTATAGTTACGATATTGGTATATTATTTTCCAGTATCATCACAGCAGGACTTGCTCAATATGCTGGAGGATTCTTCAGTTAAAATTGAAACTCTTGAAAATTTGCTGCAAGATGAACAAGATCGCAATGAAAAGCTTTCTGTAGAACTGGAAGAAGTTCGGAATAGTGGTAGGGTGGCGATGCATTTGGGAGTGACAGATATGAACAGTAATGACAGTGGCGGAAGTGATATGCTGGAATTACATCATAAGCTGGAACTCGTTCTCAGAAGCAATACAGAGCTGGTTGCTGAGAAAGAGATACTTCTTGGCAAACTTCGAGATCAACAGCAGTATATTGGAAAGCTGCAGGTGTGTTTCTGATGTCAGCAAATACCATTAACCTCCTACAACACAGATAGCATTCAGAAAGGACATTTTGTAGTTTAAATATGTTCTGTTCCCCACTTAACTTGGAATAAGAGTAAAATGAAACTGCTGAATCAAATGCCATCTGTCTGTTGTAGTTTCTTCTGCTAAAGCTATATGTTAGCTTTGAGATGCACAGTACTGTCCCATAAATTTAAGTGGTTAGGAAAATTTGTTTTCATAAAATAACAGAAATGCTGTTAGTGTCATGGACTTTTGTTCATTTTTCTCATAACCAGTTATTTCAAGTGTGAAGACAGAGTAAATGTTGCTTTCATTTTTCAGCTAATTAAGTTGTAATTGATAAGATGTGTAGGTTGTCAGGGACTCACTCTCAAGGAGTTAGTTAGGCATTATTCGCTGTATATAAAAATGTGACCCTCATTTTTCCCTGCCCTGTTTCCCATCTTTTACTGCGTAACATACACTAGCCTTTACGCATGTTGACAAAGGCGATTGAAGTGGTGTGCAAGTGTGGTAGACTTCTTGGTTGTGATTCAGATATGCAGTTTCACCCCCAAGGCAATGGACACTTCTGCTTTTTCGTTATGTAATTTGTACTGTGAAACTGATTTAGCAGGAAGGATGCAGTTGTTTGAAGCAACATACCACTACATGCTTCTCATGTAGCCCTCCTGACTTAAATCTAGTAGTAACCAATTTCATGTTTTGTTTACATGTAAAATAACCACTGCCACCAGGTAACAACCCAATTGCAGTAAATAATGAAAAAAAAAAAATACTGTCAGAGTTTTGCAGCCTCTGTGGTGTCATAACGCAGCAGTTCACTGTACGATTATAAAATTCTCGTACGTTGAGCACATGATTATTTTTCAGCAGGCTGAAGGATACGAGCAAGTAGATAGTTGGATGTCTGTTCTGGACAGGCAGCAGAGTGATCTGATGGCTGAGTTGCGAGCTTATCGAGAACAGCACAAGGGCCTCGCGGAAGTGGTGGGTTCTACAGGAATTTTGCAGGAGACATTATTCAGGCAGAAACAGGAGTTACTGCAAAAGTTTGAGGTGAGGTCGTATGTAATCCAGATTTTGAAGCTGCTAATTTGGAAAGTCAAAATACAGGGTGAACAAAAGTAAATAATAATGTTAAATGGCTGTGTCTGTTACAAGGAATGCTGTGCTGCTACAATCCATGTATTATTTTAATGCCCACACATTACCATTTTGTGTCAGTTTTCAACATGGGCCCCAGCATTTTGCATACACTTCTGCAGCCTAAAAGACTTGTCACTTTTCCTTGAGAAGTGAAGAGGAACAACCATAAAAGTGTCTTGAATTTGTTGTTCCATTCATCAAGTGTTCTCGGTTTTGATCAGTAGATTCTGTCTTTGACCATCCAAACAAAGCAAAGTCACATGGACTATGTGGAGGCCATTCTTTGGTGCTCAAAGCCCAATCCCTCAATCTAGAAAATGGTTATTGAGCCACGCACAGACAGGAAGTGCAAACTGTGGTGGTGCTTCATATTTTGGGTTACAGCATACATTCAGTTCCTTGTGCTAATGAACTGTCCAAGTAATGGAAAGAAATAAAAGGAAAATGTTTCATCAAACCTAAAGATTTTGTAGCTGTTAAAGCAACTGGTTTATTCTAATACTTGCAAATTAAAAGAAAACCTGCATGTCTTTTAGCTCTTGTCCTGGATAATAACAAAATATTAGCCTTATAAATCACAGTTTTTTGTGTGTGGATGGGGGTTGGGGATGTTCAGGTGTTGTGTGGATGTCTGTAGAATGGAGTTGGGGGGTGTAAGTGTAGGGTGGGCATTTTGTGTGTGTGTACATGAGGAGAGGTATGAGCACTCACATTTATGACTTGTGGAGAGGGTAATTTGTACCAAATGGACAGAAGGCTCATGATACCAAGGAGTAGATACGTATGGAACGACAGAGATTGGGAATTGAATTAATTCATCCAGCCTGTACCTAGTCACGCCAGGTCTTTTACATAATTCTGTTAGTTTGTGATCTGTCAGTATGAATATCTTTCTTAATTAGGAGAAGAGTATAATTGAGAAAAAGCTGGAGAGTGAAAGAGCAGAATTGAAGAGTGCACAGTTCAAGATACAGATGCTGGAACACCAAATAATGGAAAAAGATAAGATATCTCAGGTGAGTTGGTTAGTATTGTACTTATAAACCAACTACCCTAAAGTTTCAACATGGCTAATGCATAGTTCCCAGTTATCCTCACAACCTACCTGTGTAAAATTCATCTTAATGCCATACTCCCAATGTTAGTCTTCTAATTTCCATTTTTCAAGAGGTTTCATCCCTTCACTTTTAATGCATTTCTTTCTTTTGTTAAGGTTTCTAGGGAAATAATAACTGTTAATTCTAAGAAATTACACACAACCTGCAAACATACTCCAACAGCAAAGTGCAGAGTGTTTCATGCTACAGTAGGTGTACTTGCCATAATTACTGTGCCTTAAAGCAATAAGAGTGTACATTTAAAAATCTTGTTAAGAAAAGAGACTTCAAAGTAACCAGGCTATTAGTATGTTGTGAATTACGATTATCTCGAAATTTCAAGTTTATGTGTAATTGTAGGAGCTGACACGACAGAAACGATTGTTGGAGCAAGATCTGCATGAGATTGAGGACCGATTGCGGGAACAAGAAGATCGATTGCAGACACAGAAGTTGGCATTAGAGGCAGAGATATGTGACCGTGATCTGCGTGTCCAGCACTGGCAGCTGGAGCTCCGAGCCAAGCAGGTTTGTACTTCTATACTGTAACAGATAGGCCCATGAGTTTAACAAATAACAGTGCTTATTGACACTACAGTTAAAACAATTGAAACAGTCAGTAATTAAAACAGAACGCTCACAAGAATTTCAGGAAACACTCACAAGAGATAACCCTGCACTTGTATATTCAGTACTGTGTGCTCATAGCCCTATCGACAGTCTGCTAAATTCTGTTGTCTACTGATGCTCATAGCATTGACATTGGTCTTGACCACAGTACTCCACAGATTCCCTTCTCTACTACACACTATGCAGTTCCGCAGTTACAATCTCCTTTCACTCTGTTGTCCACACTTGTCACTCTGCTATGCCCAACACACTGCCTTGCTGTAACATGGATGTCCTCTTTTCTGCTCAATGCTGGTCTTATATGCCACTTACGTGTCTTCTGAATATTCAACTCTGTCCCAGTCAGTCTTCTGGAAGCATAAGGCACTCAGTCTCTTTCTCTTGAAGGCGCTGGCTTACCGGCAGCCTTGATGTCGGAGGCTTCACAGGTTGCCACACCACTATGCACTGTTGCCCTCTGTTACAATACAATAAAGTAGTTTCATATATAATTAGTGGTGCAGTTCGGCAGGAAGTTAAGCAGTTGGTGAAAAGATGTTTTGACTTCTTGTCAGATTGTTATTTCTGTCTTGTAATGTGTACAGATAGGGCTGCAACCCATTATATAAATAGCAGGTATTGGATTTTGTTTGAAATGAGCGTCTGCTGGCTTCCTACCCCAATATTTTTTATATCTGATAAGTAGACCTTTGTTTGTTATATACTTTATATCCTGATACTTTGTTATTACCTACTGTATGTTCCAATGCCTTTTCTGCCAAGGTAAGTGTCTTATAATGAAGGGCTTCAGTAGTGTCATGCCAGTGGCAGGGTTTTTGTTTAGCCAGTATCTTATTGCATTTATAATTCCCTGTGTTGGTAAATTCATATATAAATCCTTTATGTCCATGGTAATTATTTTGGTGTTTTCATTCATTTTTATGTTTGTTAGTTCTGTGACCACTTCTTGTGAATTTTTTGCATTGTATATGTTTGGTAAATTAAGTAAGTTGTGTAATTTTCTATTTATATGTTTTGCCATTTTGTATGGTGGTGCTGGTGTATTATCTATTACTGGTCTAATTGGACTATATTCTTTGTGTGTTTTAATTTGTACATTTAACCTTGGTGCTGTTGGTTTTATATTCATTAGAAATTTCTGTGTTTTCTTTTCTATTATTAGATTGCTTTTTTGAAGGATTTGTTGGGTTATTTCTTTAAAGGATACTGGCTAAACAAAAACGAAAATGATAAAGAAACAACAAAACAGATAATAAGAATAATACAATCAATAATAGAACAAAACTATTTCCAATACAATGACATATATTATCAACCAAATAAAGGAGTAGCAATGGGATCACCAATATCGGGACTGAGGCATACTTACAACAAATAGAAGGAAAATATATCAAACATTGGCTAAACACAAATGAAATTACATACTATAGAAGATATGTAGATGACATAGTAATCCTATATGACTCCACAAAAACTCAGGATATAATAATAGAACAGAATATGAAT
>Ga0123352_10010796_pt1 | contig 14358 bp, 9 predicted proteins | sample TergutLab28metaG_FD_89700 | JGI IMG/M metagenome (GOLD analysis project Ga0123352, IMG submission 89700) | Labiotermes labralis P1 segment gut microbial communities from Petit-Saut dam, French Guiana - Lab288 P1 | ecosystem: Host-associated > Arthropoda: Insects > Digestive system > Gut ... | reverse complement strand
ACCAATTTTACCATTTTCTGTGCACCTACGTATTAACCAATTTTACCATTTTCTGTGCACCTACGTATTAACCAATTTTACCATTTTCTGTGCACCTACGTATTAACCAATTTTACCATTTTCACGAAACTTTCTACAGACATCACTCCAATGCCATACTTTTTATTTCCTTCGCTCAATATTAAAAACGTATCCACCGAGCAAACTTATGAATCGGGAGAGACATTAGCGCTACCTAGTTTAGGGTTTGAAAGTAGTGAATGATAACTTTCACTTTTGTAGATAAAGGCCGTGTGGGTATTCTAGCTTTCGGTTCGAGTGGTGAAGGTTGTCGTCTATGAATTTAGTGTGCTGACAGGTCATAAACATATCTAAATAGTATGTATAAATGATTGTTTGTGAGACATAAATTTCACGTGGCCACGATTCGAAAGCCTGACAGATTTAGCTTAAACAAAACCTGCGATTAAGTAATAAGTAGGATTTGTCAAAGATTTGAAGATTCAGTTGAGTTCAGTTCTCGTTTGTGAACGTGCCACTCTGCATTACATTGACCAGTAACAAAAGTATCGCAACATGAATAGAACAAAAGTTACATAAACATGCACACAAACTACATAACGCAACAAAAGAAACAAAAAAAAAAGTTAGGAGTTTCGGGTGGCTTGGCACATAAATTAATGTTACAGTTAATGTTTTTAAATGTTCTGTCTCAACAAATTGCACTAACAGTTACATAGAACAGTCGCATACACGATACAAAACGCAAGCAAATAAATTGCAGATTACATAACAGAGTTAAAAACACATTTCACGTATAGGACTGATGTACGTGCTACTAGCCTATTAATAATAATAATTATTATTATTGTTATTATTATTATTATTACTAAGTTCCATTTAATACGTATTTATTAAAGTGTAGGCTCAGTAGCACAAATCCCAATTATAAAACTAGCACAAGAACGCAATAGAAAAACAGGACCTGTACACAAAAACCAAAGAGGAATAATAATAATAAAATCTTTTATTCTATAATAGAAGAACAGGCTTCACGGTTTGCGCTCAGAATTTCTTTGTCGCAGTAGCAGATAGTTTTGGTGTCCCTGCCAAATAATTGCATGTTTTAAGACCAATAAAGCATGTGTAGCGTCGGTGTGTTGAGATGCATGGGGCGTGTGTCAGTCACATTAAGCCACACAGCTTTGTATCGAAGTTGCATGCTACGAACTTTCATGCACGTCTTACTTAGCTAATCACATTGTTGTCGTGGTGCTTTGCTTTTAGTCATAATAATGGACTACCGCCGGTTTTTAATTTGTTATGTCTCTCTTTTGCTGCTTTTTACCAATGTGCTTTCTAGGGAAAATTAAGCAAAGAATAAGCATGGCCATTTAAGTTTTTATTTAATGGGGTTAACATGTACTTTGGGCCTAACGTATACTAAAAGCAGAGCGTTTTTTTTAACGGAAAAGGAACGCAGTTTAACATATGGGTAACGTAAACAACAGGAAGATCGGTCAGAAAAGAAGTTTACATGGCGTATAATTTCGTAATTAAATTCTGGAACAACACACCTTCAGTCGTGATTTGGCGCCGAGCGATTGTCTGAAAACGCGACACGGGACTCTATTGAGGAGAAATAGTAAAACTCATCCTGTTGTATGGCGAATGCCTCAAAAGGGTTGGGGATTTCATTGAAAAGGAGTTGGTAGCCGTAATTTTAAATCTTAAACCGTCCTTATTAGGAGGTGAATAAAGTGAACCCAAAATACGTTCACTGTAAACTTATGTTCTGACCAAAATTCTTCTGTTCTAAAGAACAGCCGTGGTGATGATGGTAAAACACTAAATTTACTACATTTTTAATCCATTCATTCTTTGTTTCTTGAATTTCAGTTTCCCCAAAGAAGTTTCTTCGTGAAGACTTCTGTGTCGCCCATGTGTACACTTCCAGTGACGTCATCAGAGCACGTGATTTCCAGCGTCTCCTATGAGTTGTCCTCGTTACCATTAATTCTGCAGTAGGCCAGAAGTTGTACATGAAACACTCAGCATTTTCATCGTTCTGGAGCGATAAATGAACAACCAGAGCTGCTGCGAAACTACGTGAAAGAGTAGAATAAGAAAATGCCGCCGATTTATCGGTGATAGACAACATGGTGCCCGCCCGTATTTATGGGCATTGGAAGGCGAAGAAACGAGGAGGTGGAATTATTCGAATTCAATGTGATGATTCTTTGTACAAAAGAAAAATTGTAATTGTAGTTCCCTTAACTGAGACATTGTCTAGGGAATATTTGTACAAAAAAATATCCGTAACATTAAATTCGTTGTTAGAAAGAGAAGGGTGCGTGTTTTTTCTTGACTGGAGAAGTAAATATTAGAACACACTCGAGTAAAACGTTTAATGATAAATAGTGTTTTTTAATTTAAAATGCTGTTCTGTGGAGACGTCAGGGTAGTGCATGTTTTATGTTTGTGTGGCGAAGAATGAAGCTGTTCTCATTTAAACGACCCTCGTTCAAGCAGTTTGTGGTAACATATTCAGGAAAGGCGTACCATCTCTAAAATTCTTCAAGATCTCTGCCATCATCACAATTCCTCAACACTTGCTAAGAGAGCAGAACCACAAAAGAACCTGGACATTGTAGAAAGAAAATATTATAGTAATTATTATTATTATATAATGTATCATATTAATAATGGATAGACTAAAATGAGTGTTGCCCCTTCACTTTCACATTGGGAGGGGAAGTATAGAAATGGCGGCGTTTTGCTTGTCTAAATGAAATCTTCTGCCCCCAAGAATGAAGTGTAACTCAAATCTTCTGTTTTATTCCTTGAGCTATTCAGCAGGAACGCGTAAAAAAAAAGCGATGTAAGGGAAATCACACATAGACTGTAGAGACCCCTTAACCCGCCTGATCCTTTATTTTGACCTGTTCTCGTTAATATAAAACATGAATGGTATTCAGCTGACATTTGCGTGTTATTTCCAGTAGACCTAATTTGGTTTATACAAATTTTGCTTCGTTGCTGGGGAAGTAATTTCATGGATTTCAAATACTCGTGGAAGATTTTGAAATGGAGTTAATTGTTAGACGGTGGACGTTGTTATACAGAATGAGATTTTCATTAAAAATGGTGCTACTAACCTCATTCAAAAACAGGCGTAAAGCAGACCAGGTTTGTTTTGCCGGTGTCTATTCGCTGACAACTGTCATTCCTACTGGACTGAACCTGCAAATGCCAATTGATACCGTCCATGTCGAGAGAAGCACAGTGCATCCACAGTGTAATGCAAATATGACTTCTCTCCTCAGTTAGTGTAAAATCCTGTGCAGAAATCAGCCGCATAAACCTGCACCAGATAGGAGATATATAACTGCATATGTTTCTGTATATACTGATAGACCAAGACATTGACAGAGCTGTTATTTTGTATAGCTTGTTTAAAACATGGCAGATAGTATCTTCCTGTATTTATTTATGTGAATATAAACAGCTGTGCCAGGAACTGCAAACATCAATAATTTTCGTTTTCTGGTTATTAGTAGTAAATAACAGGAAATGAACACTTCTAATGGTCTCCAGGTTATGTTGCCTGCAGTGTGTTTCTCTCGACAGAATAGCGTACAGTAAGATACAGTGTTAAAGTTGTTCAAAATGAAATTGTTCCTGCGCCACCTCCCCCCTTTAATTCTCACCTTGTCTTTTTTGTGCCTCCTCTTCCCCCTCCTCATCACAATTCTATCCTACCTCACCTTTCCATCATTTTAATAAAAACAAAAAAGTACTGTTGTGCTGAAAAAATATTTCAAAAAAGGTTGTGCTGTTGTCAAGAAAAAATCATAATTGTTATAATTGTTGTGATTCACTTTTTTTTCATCTTTTGCTTTCGTACCCTAACCTTTTATCTCAAACCAATTGCCACGTTTCCATTTTGTCCAGAATTCCTACAAGATATACGTAAATTAAGAGGATAGATAACCATTGTGATCTAAACAACAAGGCTTACACAAGCATACATTGTCATTACAACTCAGGTGATTAGTTTCTCTAACACAGCTCTTCGATTATCATAGAAAAAAATTGTTTCCCGTCCACACTATACGTCACGAAGTCTATAATCCACTAGCCAAGCTCAGACAGTTCATCAGGAGAATGAAGCGAAGGGCACCAAGAAATACGTTCTACTTTCTCAAATAATTGTTGTGAACATGAAGAATGTGTGCATGTAAAGATTGAAAGAATTATAACAATAATTGAGGTAAAAAAGAACTCAAACATTATACATATGACATTTGTTGAGTTATGTTTCATTTCTCAGAGCAGTTCAAATCCACATTTTATAAACCTAGATACCAGTTACATTAAGTGTTGTTAGTTGGAAAATCAAGATAAAGTAATGTTGTACTAAAACTAGCATAAAACATTTGCACAAACTGAAAATTTATTGAGTTAAATTTTAAATTTAAACATGACGGAATGTAAATTGCACTTGCATTACATGTCCTTGGTAACAATGTAGCCCATGTGGCAGACATTCTTGTCAAGCAGACAGATTGTAGACGTGTGGAAGCGGGGAGGGTGAAGTATAGTACATGATGCTTAAAAATTGCGAGAAACAAGGTTATTTCATGTCAGTTTTTTATATGTCAAGATTTTAAAAGCTTTATGGGCGTGTCTAAAAGAACTGGGGGTCTATGTATTATTTCTGAAATCTCACCATTATGGAATGTCTCCTTCATTTTTGTTTGAAAAATATGACACCATAGTCACTAATTCCAAAACTATGACTGACCTGCCCCATCCAACTTATAAGCAAGTGATTCCAGAATGTGTCATTCTTTCAGTTGTTACAATGTTTTGTCCACGTTTGAAGAATGACTTCTCAAGTCCTTTTCCAGTACATTCCAGTTTAGTAATTTTAAGTGTAGAATATTACAAGTTTGGAAGAAAATCTTTCAGAACTCTTGAGAAAGTTTCATTCACATGTCATCATTTGATGGAACTGGCAGTGAAACTATCGTTTGGTGTGTGTGTGTGTGTGTGTGTGTGTGTGTATACTGAATTTTAATGGACAAAAATTAAATTGTTTGTTACAATTATTTTGTAATGATGATAGACAAGAAATTTAAGTTTCGTTTTCTTGCGACATAAAAGCTGTACAATGGCATCATTACTTGTGGTAGGTCTTCCCATTTCTAAGTTGCTATCTTTACAATTCTGTGTATCGCTTGTTTTGTGTTTAGTTGTTGCGAATGTAAGTCTAATTCTGATAAAACTAATCAACAGTGCAGATATTACATGGCAGACAGATATAGACTGCACTTTTGACAACTAGAATTAACAGCAAAAATTGCGTTACTACGCAATGCAGATACGTGCAATGTTCTCTCGCAGGTCATGAAATATACACCATCACAAAATCTCCTTGAGGGTAAAGTTACAAGTCAAATCTGAATGTTTTAGGTTCCAATTGAACATTTGATGCAAGGAACTGTTTTGGAAAATTTAACGAAATTTGATTTTTATATAAGTAAATTTTGAGTTATATTGGATCACACTGACTAATATAAAACTATTTCATTTTACTCTTTACTATGAGGAAAGTGATTTTAAGCTTAAAAGTAACCAAATATACACACCGTTCTGTCCACACTTTGAGGTAACAGTTTCTGCCATGAGAGTTGTGACGCTTCTGGAAATTTATAGCAAACTGTGGAAATTTCTATGCCAGAAGTCAAAAAAATATATGGTGAACTGTGATGAAGTTATAAAGAGATTACAAGATTTGATAAAACAAAATTTAGTTGTAATTAATAATGATAGTAATAACAATAATAATAATACATTATGATTATTGTTGAGATGTGCCTCGCTTCAGTACATAGGCCTACATTTATGCCCATGTGACATTTTCACAGAGATTTCTGTCCATGCCTTTACCTACATAACACTGATCTGCTCTTCTGTTCTATTTACTACTACTACTACTACTATTTCTACTACTACTTCTACTACATCCACCACCATTACCATCTTGCCACTTCATTCCAGTCACTATTAATTTCTCAAGCTGTTCCCCCCTTGTCCTGTCCCATAAAAGCTGAGTCATACTGTGCAATTTGTTTAAGCTCCATTCCTTTTGCACAGTTTAATACTTACTAACACTCTACTTATCCTTGATATTCAGCAATTTTAAGCAGAATTTGCACAAACTGAAGTATGGAGTACTTAAAAGTGCTACATAAATATCCAATTCAATGTAACAATGTGTTTCACAAGGACATGCACATAAAGTAGTCTCTGAATTGAAGGACTGAGTACACAAACCGGTATAGCTTATTTCATGTGGAACAATTAGTAACAAAGCATGCCACTAAGGTAGGTACTTGGAAATTTTGACAGTTGAACCACGGGATCAGGAAATTCCAGGATTTAGTTCAATTTACATACATTTGGAGGATAGATTTTTTCCGCTACAACTGATATTTCAAGGTACAGAATTGTTCACTCTGTTGCTAGTGGCATTGTGTTTGTTACTGTAATTTAGAAATTATTTTCAATAATATAATATTATCAGAGTTTCAATTGTCAATGCGTTCAGATACAACCATACCCCAATTAATAAAGGTAATACTTTCCAAAGAAGCAGAACTTTTAAGAAGGAATATTTCCCGTGAGAATTAATTCAACATGTGGAGGTGCCTTCCTTTTGCAAGCTTTCTCATAGGTTCTAACGAAATACAGTAGATATGGACTGTTTCCTCTTGCCAAGAAATGAATTAAGAGGCACGCCTTAAAAATGTCTTTAATGTGGTACATGTTTTATTAACAAATAAAAAACAGATATGCATCTAAGACTCAACGTAAGCTTTTGAAAATCCAACTGTTATGAAAGGGTTCAAAAGGTTTTGCACAACTTCATTTTTTGCAACAACGCAAATTAGACGCCCTGAGATTCTGCGCAAAGAAAAAATAGCTTTACAATTTCAGCATCATAAAAATGACGTCTTTGCACTAGTAACTAGCTGTATTTTACAGTGTACATCTGTATTACATTCTGTAGTGAACATCTCGTATTTTCTTTGCGTTTTCGTGCAATACTAAATGTCGCCATATATGTTAATGAGCCTATCGCTGTATTTTCAAGCAAGCCTTAAGTGTTCTTGCCCTTAGATTTTTGCGGCGTCTGCCAGAAATGTAACGTTGGATGTATGGGGTTTAGCCACGAATTACATTGCAACTGTTCCAACGTCTCGGTGAAATTATAGTCGCCATTTTGAGATTGGATGTAGGGCGAGTGAGGTTAGTTGTTGCTTTTCGGTGGTAAGGGGGCCTTAACAGAGGAAGGTTTGGAGATGAATATTTGAAATCAATTTTTCGATTTTTAGCCATCTGTACTGTTGAATTTAACCCTCACAACCACCCTGAAAATGGCAACTGTAACTCAAGCCGATAAGTTGAAGCAGCCTTATTTAACGACTAAACCACGAATGCCCAAGTTACACGTCAAGCCGTAATTGTTTAACTTTGGCAGGAATTAATAGGTTTGCTGACTGTTTGGAGCCATGGCTTGTGGACTGTCTGTAGAAATGAACACATTCTCCCATCACAAAAGTTAAATATTGTAGGTACATAAGTTTTAGAGTCACATATGGTTTAATTCAATAAAATAGGACTACCACTGTACAAACGAATGCAGGTTATACGAATATGTAAAAAGAATTTATACATATAAAAATTAAGTTCTCTTTGTACATTATTTGTACATAGTATACTTTTTCTTTATATATTCGAATACAAATATCCTGGAAATTGCGCACTTACACCATACATAACTTCGCATGTAACATTTTTGTTCCAAGTTGTTGTGTTGTGTTTTGTTAGTCGGAATCTGTTCTACAGGAAGGTATGCAAACTGCGCTGGATTATCATACAGATTTTGTTGAGCCTAATTCTCAAATATGGCAAGAAGCTAATGCCTGTCAGTGCCAGTATGACACTTGATGTAAACACTGGAAATACTCCACAAATGAAACAAAATGTTCGCACATTCAGATCATCAGACATTTCCTTCAATAATGTGAAATAAAATTCTTATTAAAAAAAGCTCCCTAGGAATAGAAAGGGCTAGCTTATGTTATTGTTTCTAAAGTTTCTGCGAAGTTTTAAAATTCAATTTGAATTAAATCAGCCAAACACGTTTTATTATGTATGTAAAACCTACTATCTCAGGTTTCTTAAATTTCAGGTCAGAACTGCTTACGTTTTCGAAAAATACACAAAGTTCTCCGCTGCTGTGACCGACTACTAAATGAACGTTGTCCATTTTTATGCGAAACGGAAAATATTATACGGCTTACATGTTGAGACGAAAATAGATTCTTTATTAAGGACTGTGTCAATCGCTAAAATTATAGACCGTCGATGGTAATGAATGAAATATGAGTATGTGGCATGGCTGGAATAATTTGACAGGGACATCCCAAGTAAACCTTTCACCTTCCACATTCCCCGCCAAAATTTCCACATGGACGGGCCTGGGTCTGAAACCTTGTCTTCGCCTTGAGAGGCCCAGCATACAAGTTGTAGTCTTACAATGAACCACACTCTGAGATATGCTCTGAAGATGCTGGCCATGAAGAACCTCAGATGCTTTTTCGATGTTAGCCTTCGGAATATTTGTTGAAGAAAATTTTGAATTTCAGAAGTTGCAAGAACACGGTTGTGTGCCCGGTTAGGAACCATTTCTGTACTTTATAGACCTGTAGCCAGTTTAGTGTCGTAGTTATGATCTTCACCGCTTAGAATAAATTGTCGTGACGAGGGACAGAATGCCCTCTGGTACAGTGAAAGCTGTGGCCAAGACAACAAAATGTCTCAGCTGGAATTTTTAAAGACCAAGAATTTTAATTAACATTGGGGTAAACTTATGCATCTAATGTTATTTCTACGTATTATTATTGAATTGACGTATCCATTAGACACTACTAATTGTCGCAATTTTCCGTTAACACATGCAGGGTACTGGAAGTTGTGTGTGCTTCCTTCAGCAGGTAAAATCATCAACAAGATGGCAAGTGCTGTACCCCACGCTGCATTACGCAAACTTTGTCAAGGCGTGTTGTGCCGTCTGGATATTGTACATTTTCACGTTACACGCATGAATGTAATTATGTGAACGACCATGGAAAATATGACCTTCCTTGCGCCTCTTTGTGCAAAACTTACAAATGGTAAACAACATTATGATCAAGTCTCTTACCTCGAAAATTAGCCAAGTCGTAGAGCAGACGTGAAAAAAAAAGCCTAAAAATTCATTCACGTCTTTAAATGAATTATGGTTTTCACGAAACTCACAGTCACTCAAAGTTGGTGCACACCTCCTTACCGGATCCTTTACAAATCGGAAAAAAAAATGTAGAATTTTATCCAAATCGAATGAAAAGTATCGAAAGCAGGGGGGAAAAAATATCATTTATGCATGTAACGGAAGTTTGGTCTCCACTCTCGCGATTCTTACAAATTTCTATATCTTAACGTATGAAACATTTCCCATGTGGATTTACACAGAACTCTCTAAAAAAAATATGAAAATTACAAGCACATATGTTCTTGCGCCCTCAGGAAAAGTGTGACTGTCACTACATAGATGTTCAGGAAACTCGCACTCTTCTAAAAATATTTTGTAAAGAACCGCTGCACTAATTTCATGGCAGTCCGACAGTTTCCTTGGTCTTTGATGATAGAGTGGACTGTCGATTATCCCGAGTAATGGCGTGGAAGGGTCCAAGGACCGTCCGAACATACTTCACTGAGCCCGGAACAAATACAGAACTAATTTATATATTACATACATAACACATACATAACTTAAACTTATTGTTCACATAAACAGCCTTTTTTTACTGATAATTTTGTTCGAGCGCTTGACATTAAATCAAGCTACTTCCCTACTTTGTCATTAGTCATTACCAAATTACGATCATGCACAGAAAATTGCGAGCACACTTTAATTCATGTTGACCTTCGTGGTCTGCATGTGAGACCTCATTTTTACTTCGTAAAGACGCCCAAAATTTAAGAAACGTCCACCCCGTTTTCCTTACGGATGGAGCTAATATCTTTCAGTGGACGTGCAGATCCATTAGGTGGAGCTAAATAAGTCTCCGGATTTAGTGACAGTGGATTGAGCACATATCTGTGTCCGGACTTGCAGATACAGTGTGTGGAGCTAACACCTATCTCCGGAATTGGAGATCCACCGGATGCAACTAATGTCTTTCTCCTGACTTTCTGATCTTTGGACACAGGGAACTATCCCCAGATCTGGATATATAGACCTGAACTGTAAACCGAATGAAGCAAGCCTTGCAGTTTTTGTATTTGACCTGACAATGGATGCACAGCCGCCTCCAATATGTTTTTTTTTGTGACATGAACAACTACAAAATGGAAAAATAAAATATGCATTTTGTTTCATCTCAGTAAATTATGTTTCCTACGTTTCTCTTTAAATTCGGTTAAATGCCCCAAGACATCTACTATTGGGTTGTTAAGACCTCATTGCTAAAATATTTACCGTCTCCTGTAACACAACAAAAGCCCACTTTTGTCACAATGTGTATTTTTGTGTCTAACGACATTTTGGATACTGTCTCTTTCTTCTCTGTGAGGTATAGCTTAGTTACGCGTCAGTTCTGAAAATATTAAACTGTCTTTAGTATTGAGACTACTTCACTGAGGTTCTTAGCTTCTCTCTTATGTTTATTATATGTTTGTAGTTTTAGGAACTAGTAAAACTTTTGTTAAATAAGCGGAAATTCTATGTCGACCATTCAGTTGGGAAGAACGTACACTCGATACACCAGCAGTTAATACAGAACATTACTATCTGCCTTTTACCTTTATTAGCAGTGACTGTGGATTTTAGAATGTCAAGGTGTGCGATATGTTCTGTGAGGTGTCATAATTGGTGTAGAGATGACTGAGTTCTCCAAACCGTGTCTTGAAAAAATTGTACTGGAGTTTCAAGAACGCTGGCTGTTTTGGGGTTTCCTCTGACCTAGTTCTTGATTTATATGCTTTTCCTGGCGTCCTGACAGATCTCTCTCTCTCTCTCTTCCATCCTACAAGTGGTTTGTTATTAATAGCATCTTGAGGAGAACAACAATCAGATAGTGAGATTCGAAGAACGAACTGAATAATCCAGCGCAGTTTGACGCCTTCTGTTAATTGCTGTTATTAAAACATGGCTAAAGTTATAAATGTAACGAAGAAACTGTCCAGACATGAATACAGGAACCTGGTAGTGACGTCGTGTTGAATGTATACGAATGTATTGAAGAAATGGACGATATTTTCCAACATTTCTACAAAATTTTACATTATGAATCTCAGTAAAAGCGAATATGTTGCTTATAAAACTTGTTTTGTGTTATTCATTGAGTGGAACTGACAATTTATACAAATAAAGTAAACAAAGCCCACAGGAAGTAACAATGCACATTGCCTCATCCAAATTCACTGCTTTGTAAGGTGTATTCAACCCGTTGTTCCTGTTCTCTATGTGATTGTTCACTTCGGAAAAGAAATTAGATGGTAAAAAAATGAAACACTATTTACGTTTACAAATTAAGTTTAGTTGAAGCTGACTGTCGGCGTAAACTCTGATTAACAGTAACCTGTCTTTATCAAATATCCGTCATACGTCTGCAAATGTCTTTCCATCAACTGACATACTGAAGAAGAATGTATCTTATTCTTATGTTCAAATAGAAACAAGTATTTCAGTGAAGTTATGTCCGTTCGACATTATATAAGCTCTGCACTTGAAACTTTCGACAGCTCAAGACTTTAAAGTGCAAATGAAATATGTTAACGGAAATGGAGCTGAAATGTGAAAAACCAGCTGCTTTGTTTATTACATATTGTTGTTGTTGTAATCTGAGGAATTTTAAGAGAGTGTTTATGAAATTCGATTTTACTTTGAAAGTAGAACACCAAAATAATATAATTGATATATTAAAACTTATTACTCCTACTCAATGAATAACACCACTACAAATCCGAATCTGTACTATGAAATTAATTTGTTCATGACGGAGAACACGTTTTTGAAAGCTGCATTTTTTCTTATCATTTGAAAGGTTTACTCACGGTTTTTCGTACTCATTCACAGACGTTATTTGTCGTCTTAAAAAAAAAAAAATGAAGTCATGTACCGCCTTATCCAGTGTATACGACAACTCGTCAGTTCAATCATGTAAAAATGAATTCATCTATTCGCTTCGTTTGTGAGATACGAATGACGGTACTGTTTTAACCATTTACAGATCGAAGTGTAACTACGAAAAATACCTCCTGATCCTAAAAAGAAAAGATAAACTGGTAAATGCTATTGTCCTCTGTAAATTTTTTTGAAGAGCAAGCATTAAATGCTACATCTTGTGTAAATGATTTTTTTTATTCTCTGTTGCTTAAAAAATGCTTCCCAACCGCAAATAGCACTTCAGTTTCAGTGCAGTGTATTAAGTTGGAGTAACAGCAATGAAAGAGACAGCCGACAACTCAGTGTACACAGATGTTTCTTTGTCGTCTCAACCGGTGCAAATTCTTCGTACATTTTGAGTTGAAAACATATGCCAATATTATGTTTCTGTCACAGTATTTGTGTACAACTTTGAATACTTCATATAGATATCAAGCCTTATTATTGTGGACTGTCTGAAATTTATTATTAGGCAGTTATAGATAGTTGTTATCCTCATTCCAACATAAAACATGTATGTGTGGCATATGTTAAGTGGAGGTTGAGATCCATTCATTCTGCACTTCGGGTTACGCGGTGGCGCAGTAGGTTGGGGCACTGTGCGGGTTCGGTTCTCGATGAGGTCTTTGGGATTTTTCATTGACCTAATCCGAAGGGCCTCATTGTGACCCTCGGGTCAACTCAGCCTCCTGAGAGTTAAAGGCGGCCGATGCTTATGGCTCACAACCTTACCACCTTCATGTACCGATTATCTAGGAATCCGAGAGACCTAAGGGCCTGTCCAAGTCTGACAAGCGATAGCTTTTCCATTCTTAACCTCGACACTAGATGGATGTTAGTGGTCGCACACCGGGGAAATAACTGATTGGTCTGGAGCAGAGAGTAATTTCTGGCACCTGTCGGGAATCGAACCATGATTCCTCGGTCGTCCAAGCCATAGCACAGTCACTACAGACTGAGCTATACCGTCTCCAAAGGTCATTGCTGCTGTTACTAATATAACTTATAAACATCGCTTCATGCTGTCGGGTTTTGTTACAATTTTTTTTTATTTGGCGCGACAGCCCCCAGTGGGCCAAGGCCTCATTCACGAGGTTTCTAAATCACATACAGCGACGCACCACAGTCAGTAGGAATCCTCTGAATGAGTGATCAGCTCGTCCCAGAGACGTCTACCTGACAACACACTACAGACAGACAGACATGCCCCTGGTGGGATTTTTTTAATTACCAACATACTTTTATTCAGGTACATTGTGTACATCCCAGCACATGTGTAACAGCTACTGTCAGCATCTTTCCTGCAGTCAGAGTGTTCATAGCACAATGGACATTATCACTCCTCCACACCACCGTCCCTTTCGATACACCGCCCTCTCGTACGCTATACTCGTACACCTCGCATACATTTCCCTGCTCCCTCACTTCACACTGCACAAGAGTGCAAGTTTAATACACTTTGCGGCCCATGTACAACACTGAGTCACATCCATTCCTCCCCCTAATGGGCCAGGGACCGCTTATGCTCGTATGCCTTCATGCCCCTGCGGTCCACGCATCATAATCGCATGGGTCGATTTCTGTTCCACTCCTACCGTTGCCAAAGCACTGTAACAAGTGTCACCCCGACGCTGCCGCTCCACGGTGTGTCCCTCTTGTGGTATCGTTGTCATAGGATCTCAAGATAGTTCCCAACGTTGGTCCGGCAATGTTTGGCCTGATACGCCTTGCAGCGTGCCCGTCGCAGAAAGTCGCTCTAATCTTGCTCAGTGCATGCTCGACTTTCTTTAATTCTGTACCACACCATTTGGGCCAGTATCCATAATACCGCCCGGTGTCGCTGAGTTGGCCATAGCCGGAACTGGGGTCTCGTTGTCCAGTCCGGTGGTATAAGGGCCGGGTCAATGCACAGAATCCATGCTATACGTCGTTTGATACAGAGCCAGATCCTCGCCCCCTCGCCGCATGCGGTTACTCTATGTTGGAACGTGTCTGGTTCTCCGCAATGTCCGCAAAGTGGTGAGTCGACTAGTCGAATCTTATGTAGACGTTCATTAGTGGGCAGTATGTCCTGT
>Ga0123352_10010795_pt1 | contig 14359 bp, 13 predicted proteins | sample TergutLab28metaG_FD_89700 | JGI IMG/M metagenome (GOLD analysis project Ga0123352, IMG submission 89700) | Labiotermes labralis P1 segment gut microbial communities from Petit-Saut dam, French Guiana - Lab288 P1 | ecosystem: Host-associated > Arthropoda: Insects > Digestive system > Gut ... | reverse complement strand
TGTGTGTGTGTGTGTGTGTGTGTGTGTGTGAGAGAGAGTGTGTGTGAGAGAGAGAGAGTGTGTGTGTATGTGTGTGTGTGTGAGAGAGAGAGAGAGAGAGTGTGTGTGTGTGTGTGCATGTGTGTGTTTGTGAGAGAGAGATAGTGTGAGAGAGAGAGAGAGAGTGTGAGAGAGAGAGAGTAATGGTAGGAGACATGTGAAAGCACCTTCAATCTTGCTAGAGGAATCCTTCCAGCTGTGTTATTTCTACTTGGCATGCATCCGGTCAAACAGGCCGGCCAAAGTTGTTGGTGCCGGTGAACAGATCACATCTATTAAGTGACAAATGAAAAGCACTAAGCAGTGTGTGCATGTCAGCCAACGGCACCGATAACCGCAGATGTAATCATGAGTTATCGAACTGTACGCCATACTAGTAGAATAATTACTGAACGGCCTATTAGTTCGTAGAAAAAGGCCAAGTTGCGCCTTAGGCTTATATAGAGAGGCAAACAAATAGAATAAAAGTGAACTAGAAGTTTATGATTAATCTATCATACAGAGCCAAGTACTTCACGCAGTTTCTCAATGCAAGTATATATCCTTTGGTGTCGAAAGAACTACCTGTCCTTAATATTACAAAGCGTGTGCTGTTTGAACACTTTTCCTGTTGATAGCAAACGTCCTGTCTGGCTGATCCACAGGACAACCCCAGCAAAACGGCTGTTTCAAACCCTCCCCCCCCCCCCATGCACACATGTAATTTCCCACCATAAAAGGAAATGTAAAGGTAAATTTCACTCCAGAATATGGCACGGGCCCAGAGGGGAAATAGAAGTAGAGTTCTACACTTTCTCGCACCTCGACATTGCATGGGGTAGGTGGTCAAAGCCATTCCTCTTCCGCTTTACCCTCGAGAATGACGCGGTACCCATTGTATAAGGGGTTGGAGTGGGCCCCAGGGCCGGTCTAGAAGGATAAGGACATTCACGCCTTCACGCCTAGAGCTGGATTCGATCCCCAGACCGCCCAGCTTATAACGAGTTTCTCTCTACCGGCTACGATATCCCCGTCTATAACTTTCCACGATATGTGACAGGCATTTAATTATGAATGTTATGAGCATGTTATCCTGTAGGCCTACAGACTCCTCTGTAGTAGTTTTGTGAATTGATGTCGTGCATCATCGGCATTTGTTTACATCAAACCACATTTTCTTTCATTTGACCTGTTGCTTAGTATGATTGTAAGACTTAAGGTCTGCAAGGATGGAAAGAGCACAGACTGTGGATATGCGCAATAGGGCGCTGCGGGGAAAATGTGGACCTAAGAAAGAGAAAATGACAACATGGTGGAAAATTTTGCGTAATTATGCTGATAATCTGAACTTTCTATAGATTATTTGGATAATAATTTTAATGATGATGAATTTATTTGGATAACATTAATGAGGATGAAATGGACACGATTTACGGCAAGCATGCGACACAGCAGAGAATTGTGTATAGATTAGATATCTGCTGTAAGAAAAGTTGAAGGAATGCAGTGGGAGACGAAGGGTACGTAATACAAGGATTAGAACGCATCTTCGTTGGATATTGTGATGCGCAATGGATACAAATCCATTTATGAAAATCTAGGGACCAGAAAAAGGGATATTTCTTGACAAACTGAAAAAATGTTAGTTTCTCAATAGGAATTTTGCTCCATGGAACGACTTATTTACTAACACAGAAACATTAAATTATTTCACACGCATGCCAAATCGAAAAAGAGTTACGTCAAGGAAAATATTTATTCGCAGCGTGATAATTCGTAAAACTGCAGCAACTACAGAGGAGAGTGACGAGGAAAAGGACAGTGTGGTACAGCAGTCAAATTGTCTCACACGTGTGGTACAGAAGTCAACTTGTCTGGTAAGTGTGATACAGCAGTCAATTTGTCTGATAAGTGTGGTAGAGCGGTCAACTTGTATGATATGTGTGTTACAGCAGTCAACTTGTCTGGTAAGTGTGGTAGAGCAGTCAACTTGTCTCACAAGTGTGGTGCAGAAGTCAACTTGTCCGATAAGAGTGGTACAACGTCAACTTGTCTGATAAGAGTGGTACAGCGGTCAACTTGTCTGATAAGTGTGATATTGCGGTCAACTTGTCTGATAAGTGTGTTACAGCAGTCAACGTGTCTGGTAAGTTGGTACAGCAGTCAAAATGTGTCACACGTGTGGTAGAGACGTCAACTTGTCTGATAAGAATGGTAAAGCGGTCAACTTCTCTGATAAGTGTGGTACAGCAGTCAACTTGTCTGATAAGTGTGGTACTGAGGTCAACTTGTCTGATAAGTGTGGTACATGGGTCAAATTGTCTGATAAGTGTGTTACAACAGTCAACTTGTCTGGTAAGCATGGCACAGCAGTCAACTTGTCTGGTAAGTGTGGTAAAGCAGTCACCTTGTCTAACACGTGTGGTATAGAAGTCAACTATTCTGATAAGTATGGTACAGAGGTCAAATTGTCTGGTAAGAGTGGTACAGCTGTCAAATTATCTGATAAGTGTGGTACAGTGGTCAACTTGTCTGATAAGTGTGTTACAGAAATCAACGTGTCTGGTAAGTGTGGTATAGCAGTCAACTTGTCTGTTACGTGTGGTAAAGCAGTCAACTTGTCTGGTAAGTGTGGTACAGCAGTAAACGTGTCTCACACGTGTGGTATAGAAGTCAACATGTCTGATAAGTGTAGTACAGGGGTCAAATTGTCTGATAAGTGTGGTACAGAAGTCAACTTGTCTGATAAGTGTGGTACAGCGGTCAACTTGTCTCATAAGTGTGGTACAACAGTAAACCAGTCTAAATAGTGTGGTAAAGCGGTCAACGTGTCTGATACGTGTGTTACAAAGTTCAACATGTCTGATAAATGTGGTACAGCCGTCAACTTGTCTGATAAGTGTGGTAGAGCGGTCAACGTGTCTGATATGTGTGGTACAGCAGTATACGTGTTTGGTAAGTGTGGTACAGAAGTCAACGTGTCTGATAAGTTTTGTAGAGCTGTCAACTTGTCTCACAAGTGTGGTAGAGCAGTCAACGTGTCTGATAAGTCTCGTACAGCGGTCAACCTGTCTCATAAGTGTGGTACAGCAGTCAAATTGTAGGAAAAGTGTGGTACAGAATCAACTTGTCTCATACGTGTGTTACAGAAATCAACTTGTCTGATAAGTGTGGTACAGGAGTCACCTTGTGTGTAACTGCAGTCACCTAATCTGATATGTGTGGTAAAGCAGTCAACATGTCTAATAAGTGTTGTACAACGGTCTACCTGTCTGATAAATGTGGTACAGCAGTCAACTTGTCTGGTAAGTGTGGTAAAAGAGCCACATTGTCTGATACGAGTGATAAACAGTCAACTTGTCTGGTAAATATGGTACAGCGGTCACTTTTCTGATATGTGGGTACAGCAGTCAACGAGTCGGATAAGTGTGGTACAGAAGTCAGATAGTCTGGTAAATGTGGTATAGCATTCAACGTGTCTGGTTAATATGATACAGCGGTCAACTTTGCTGATAAGTGTCGTACAGCAGTCAACATATCTCATATGTGTGATACAGCATTCACCTTGTCTGATAAGTGTGGTACAGCGGCCAACCTGTCTCATAAGTTTGTTACAGCAGTCAACGATTCTTATAAGTGTGATACAGGAGTCAACTTGTCTGATACGTGTGTTACAGCAGTCAACAGGTCTGGTAAAATTGGTACAGTAGGCAACATGTCTGATAAGTGTTGTACAGCAGTCAACGTCACCAATAGCTTTTTACAGCAGTCAACGTGTCCGGTAAATTTGATAGAGCAGTCAACTTTTCTGACTCGTGTGGTACAGCAGTCAACATGTCTGATAAGTTGGGTGCAGCAGTCAAACTGTCTGATACGTCTGTTAAAGTTGTCAACATGTCTGGTAAAAATGCTTCAGCGGTCAACAAGTCTGAAAAGTGTGGTACAGAAGTCAACATGTCTGGTAAGTGTGATACAGCCGTCAACTTGTCTGATGCTTGTGGTACAGCTGTCAACATGTCTGATAAGGTTGTGTCAGCAGTCAACTTGTTTGGTAAATTTCGTACAGCGGTCAAAGTGTCTGATAAGTGTGGTACAGCAGTCAGAATGTCTGCTAAGTGTGGTACAGCAGTCAAATTGACTCATACATGTGTTACAGAAGTCATCAGGTCTGGTAAATGTGATACAGAAGTCAACTTGATTGATACGTGTGGTACAGTATTCTACCTGTCTGCTGATAAGTGTGTTACAGCAGTCAACATGTCTTGTAAATGTGGTACAGCGGTCAACATGTCTGATAAGTGTATTACAGCAGCCAAGATGTCTGGTGAGTGTGGTACTGCAGTCAGCTTGTCTGCTAAGTGTCGTAGAGCAGTCAACTTGTCTTGTAAATGTGCTACAGAATTTATTTGTCTGGTAAGTTTGGTAGTTCAGTCAACTTGTCTGATAAGCGTGGTACAGAAGTCAACTGGTCTGATAAGTGTGGTACATCAGTCAACGTGTCTGGCAATTGTGGCACAGCTGTCAACGTGCCGGTAAGTATGGTAGAGCAGTCAACGTGTCTGACAAGTGTGGTAAAGCGGTCACCTTGTCTGATAAGTGTGGTAAAGCCGTCACCTTGTCTGATAAGGGTGGTAAACTAGTCAACACGTCTGATAAGTGTGGTACAGCAGCCAACGTGTCTGATAATTGGGGTATAGACGTCAACATGTCTGATAAGTGCGGTACAGCAGTCAACTTGTCTGATTAGTGTGGTACTGCAGTCAACGTGACTGGTAAGTGTGGTACAGCAGCCAATATGTCTGGTAAGTGTGTTTCAGCATTCAATGTGTCTGATAAGTGTGGTACAGCAGTCAATTTCTCTGATAAGTGTGGTAGAGCAGTCATCTTGTCTGATAAGAGTGGTGCAGCAGTCACCTTGTTTGATAAGTGTGGTAGAGCAGCCAACCTGTCTGATAAGTGTGGTACAGTAGTCGACTTGTCTGATAAGTGTGGTACAGCAGTCAATGTGTCTTATATGGGTGTTACAGCAGTCAACTTGTCTGATAAGTGTGGTAAAGCAGTCAACCTGACTGATAAGTGTGATAAAACAGTCAACGTTCTTGACAAGTGTGGTACAGCGGTCAACTTGTCTGATAAGTGTGGTACATTTGTCAATTTGTCTGATACGTGTGTTACAGCAGTCAAATTTTACGGCATTCAACTTGTCTGATATATGTGGTACAGCAGTCAACTTGTCTGGTAAGTGTGGTACAGCAGTCAACTTGTCTGATAAGTGAGGGAAAATAGTCAACTTCTTTGACAAGTGTGGTACTGCAGTCAAATTGTCTGATAAGTGTGGTACAGCAGTCAACGTCTCTGGTAAGTGTGGTATAACAGTCAACGTGTCTGATAAGTATGTTACAGCAGTCAAGGTGTCTGGTGAGTATGGTACTGCTGTCAGCTCCTTTGATAAGTGTGTTACAGCAGTCAATTAGTCTCATACGTGTGGAACAGCAGTAAACCTATCTTATAAGTGTGGTTAAACAGGCAACTTGTTTGAGAAGTGTGGTAAAGCGGTCAAGTTGCCTGATAGGTGTGGTACAACAGTCAATTTGTCTGCTACGTTTGTTACAGCAGTCAACATGTTTGACAAGTGTGGTAGAGCAGTCAACTTGTCTGACACGTGTGTTAGAGGAGTCAACTTGTCTGATAATTGTGGTACAGCAGTCGACTTGTCTGATAAGTGTGGTACAGCAGTCAATTTGTCTGATAGGTGTGGTACTGCAGTCAACTTGTCTGATAAGTGCGGTAGAGCAGTCAACTTGTCTGATAAGTGTGGTACAGTTGTCAATTTCTCTGATACGTGTGTTACAGCAGTCAAATTTTGCAGCATTCATCTTATCTGATATGTGTGGTACAGCAATCAACTTGTCTGATAAGTGTGGTACAGCAGTCAACTTGTCTCAAAGTGTGGTGAAATAGTCAAGTTGTTTGACAAGTGTGGTACAGCAGTCAACTTGTCTGATGAGTATGGTACGTCAGTCAACTTGTCTGATAATTATGGTATAACAGTCATCGTGCCTGGTATGTATGGTACTGCAGTCACCGTGTCTGGTAAGTGTGGTACTGAAGTCAACGTATCTGATAAGTGTGTTACGGCAGTCAACTTGTCTGATAAGTGTGGTACACCAGTCAACTTATTTGGCAAGTGTGGTAGAGCAGTCAATTTGTCTGATTCGTGTTGTACAGCAGTCAACTTGTCTGATAAGTGTGGTACATCAGTCAACTTGTCAAAACAAATCTCTAATTGCCAAGATTAAAATTTTCCTAGGGTTGATCATTCATAAATTCGTGTGACCCTCTCCTAATTTGTACGTCGGTAATCAGATTGATCACACATTTACAGATAGGAGTCGGCATTCAAGTACACTTATTGTCCAGTCTTTCAGGTGAACTGATGTAGGTACTGACCATTATATGATTGCTGCAGGAATTAGGCAGAGGCTCTTAACAAGGTAAAGGAGAACACAGAAATTTAGTATGCAGATATCCAACCTCAAGAATCTAAGGACGGCGGAAGTCAAGAGAAGTATCAGTTTCAATTCTTAAAGAGATATGCAGCTTTCGAGGTATTAGATGATGGCAGGGGCCAAAGCAGCGGTTGGGAAAATGTTAGAGAAAACATAAGGGTCTCGGATAAAACAGTCTATTCACAATGAACGGAAGCACCATAAAACCGTTGCGAAGAAAAATGTAAAAGTTATTAGATCAGAGAAAGCACGCTGATTTGGAGTGGTTACAATATCATAACCATACTGGTGCAGGTGATTTAAGGAATGTGAGACTTGAAAATAATTAATATTTAGGGAAAAAGAGTAAAATTTGTAAAGTAAAACCAACTTATAAAAAAAGGACAAGAAAATTAGATACTCATATAGAGGAATAAATAAATTTGAGAGGATTTGCCAGCAGAGGACTAACTTGGAAAAGAATGAAAAGGGAGATCTGCTTGCAGGTTTGATGAAAAAGGAGGAAGATGATTTTTTTTTTATTATTGAACGTCAAAGCGATTAATTCCATGCGCACGAAAACAAAGAGAGTTGAGCCATTGGTGCACAATCCTCATGTCCTGTAGGCTGAAATGTTTATAGACAACTTGGAAAGATAAAAATCATCAGGTATTGATCAAATTAAACCCGAATCTTTTCAAGCAAGAGATAAAAGAGCACGTTCTGAGATAACTAAACTTGTTAATTCCATTCGGAATAAGGAAATTTCGTCTCAAGAGTGGAAGCAATCAAGCACTGTATCTTCTTACAACAAGGGTAATTTAAAAAGTTTATCGCGATTATTTAAACACATCGCGTTCTCGGACCTAAAATGTTATCTACCACTTTTTTGTCAAAGCTAAATCCGTATGTAGTATAAATTATTAAGGATTATCAGTGCTGTGTTTTTAAATGTAACATATCAAATTCTGATCGTACTCTTTGTTCTGAATTCGTCAAGTACATACTTCAGGAAGAATGGGAACAGGATGGATCAGTGCATCAGCCACTTACAGACTTAAAAGAAAGCCTCTGACTTGTTTAGGACTGATATTTTGAATAACAGCTTCATTCAGATTGGTATATCCGTGAAACTAGCAGGGTTAATTAAAATGCATTCAAATGAAACCTATATCAAAGTCCAGATAGACATACTTTCTTCCGGTACGCTTCCTATTCGGAATAGCCTCAACCAGAGGGAGGCTGCGTAGCCATTGCTTTCCAAATTGGCTCCACAATCAGAAGTATGATGATCCAAGCAAAAGAGTAGGGATTAAAATTGCCAGAGGCATATTAGCTTCTGGTCGGTGATACCGAAGTTAGTTTGCAAGACTACAAAATGTCGGGTTTTGATGGGGTAACATGAGGAGGGAAACCATCTTGAAGACCGAATGGCAATAAAAGTAATAGTTTTAAAATTGATCTTGACGGAATATAATTAACTAATGTGGTTAAGTACAGATGCAAGGGTCGGGCTCTTGTGAACACAGGAATGAACGTATTGATTCATAAATTGCGGAGGACCAGTTCTTATAATAAAATCAAATAGATGCACTAATTTCTCGAATTTATTTTTGGAATAAAACTCTACATGTTTCGGACAGTTCCTCTGTACATCATTAGGAGTTTTTTGCTGTACACACATCAACGGTATATGTCATACAAGCTATTGTGAGGGTGTGCCGAGCACACCCTCACAATAGCTTTATTTTTCTGCATCTGTTTTTGTTTTGCGTTGTTTTTATTAGTTTCCTGTTTTTGTTTTTTCTAATAAGGCCTATATGTAGAGATCTCTACACCACGTGCTCGTGCATGCCTACAGTAAGATCTTAAGTTCTCTTGAAGACAACCTGAAGATGGCCAGTACAGGCCGAAACATGTAGTTGTCTAGTATAGCCATTAAATACACCTTAATTTACATAGTTGTGTTTGACTACATAAAATTTTCCAAGTTTCACACACACAACGGGGATGACACACTTCCTAGATTTATTGCAATCGCTACAGTAATTCCTAATTTCATTCTAAAGCGACTCGTTTCTGTAAAATTTGAAAATCATTTAATTCTTTAGCTTAATATCTACGTGCAGTCACCCAGTCGACATCTTCCTGTAAGCTTTCACAAAGAAAGTGGAGGATACCTATGCATTTATGAGCCTGGCCTTTGTTGGAGGGAGGAAATTTTGAAGATTTTAACGCCTGTAGTGAAAATATGATAAAAATTGGTTTAGAAGTAATTCTTTAGATGTTTGTAGAAACTGTTCTTGTTTAAGTCACAGTGGCAGAATATAAATGATTAAGTGTGGAAATTAGTCTCCCTCAGACAAAACCTTCGCTCGACTCGCGCACCCTACTGTGTTTCGGACTTCATTATTTACCATCCCTAACGTATGGAACACGCCGAACGCATAACGGTCTTTGTGCACAAGGCGTAAGTAAAAAATTAATAATGTAAACAGAAAGTTGTTTCATCATTCCATAAAAAAAAATCCTTTTCACAAATTTTCCATCATATTTTCCCCTTATGACTGCAGTTCCTATAACTTTTCAACATTTCTACGTATTTCTTTGCACTTATGAACACGCGGCTTATTTTAAAATTGCAAGCATGAACAAAGCCACAGAAACATAAAGAATGAAAGCGACTATAAGCATTTTGGTTCCTCTAAATATTCACAAATCTGCTGAAAGCTACTCTGAAAATATTTGTACCAGCTGAGAGGTGTATAGCTTTATATTATCCAAATAAACTACAATGGTGGATACACCTACCATCTCCTTTACGATGAAAAGCCCTGTATTCTGCTTTCTAGATTTCGTACAAGAATCAGACTGAAAGAAATCGCCTTCTCTATACAGCATGAATGAACTGATGTTTCTAATGGAAAGCTCGGTATGTGCTCTGTTGGGGTAGGGGCAAATATTCGAAATATTATGCAAGCACTTTCCATGCTTCAGAATAAAAAAAACATAATCCACAATAATAGATATTCGAAAAATCTAAAAATAAGTTTTTATGTGTTTACAAGCGAATTTACGTCTTTTATCATCACAGAGTTACAGAGTTTATTGCTTCCACCTTAACTTCTTTACTTAAGACTACCTTCCGATTAACTCGTGGTCGTCATGATCTTGTCCCGTCTCCATTCATTATATGTATGATACGTTCTACCTTATTAATTCAACTTTGTCTTGGTATCTCTGTAGTTCAACAACAGGCACTTTACTAGTAAAATTTATATTTTACTATAGGTGACATTTTCCTTCTCAGGCAGCTGTCTTGTTACTTAGAAATTCCATTCTCCACTTTACGGTTTCTGGACAGCTCAAAATTGTACATTTTACAACTTCGTGCCAAAATATAAGGGGTAACTTATTTCATATCTTTTCCTTCTAATTCATTTCAATTTTGTTATGTAATTCAAGAAACCAAACGTAAACAAGAAGCAATATACTATACCTTGTCTCGGAAGGTACAAAATAAGAACGGACACTTAACCACGTTATTTTCCCATTATTTACTCACTAAGTCTCAGTGTAAACAATGCATATAGGTTCCTTATTAGAGCTCTCAATCTGCAGTTAATTGATGCATTTACCTGCCCTCTCCACGGCGGCCACTGCTTTGCACTATGACCTGTTTAATGTAACCACGACGAAGAATAAGCAAATGTTGTTAATCAGACTACTGTGAATACTGCCAGTGATTTACATTTTTTTTTTTTGCCAGTGTGATGTAGAAACTGGTATAACATTGTATCGTGTGGCGTAGTGAGGAGATTGTCGATAGAGGAGACCAAGTTGCATGTTTTGTTGGTGTGTGCTTTCAAGACGAATCATATGTAGAACGGTTTCGTGTTCTGTGGTGGTTTGTAACAACAATTCAGCAAAGAGAAATAATGTGCTTCACGCAGTATTTTCTTCTTAAAATGTTTCATATGCCTCTCAGACTACCAGAAATAATATCCAATTTTACATGCACTTTAGGTAACGTTAAAAAGTAATGGGCAGTGAAAGATAATAATACCGCACGGTCGAATTGCTTGGGCTTCCGAAAGATCCATCTTTAGGTGCCTTCGCAAAGCATTTGCAAGAAATGACTGTTAGCCCTGTCATGTCTGTCCGTACATCCACATGAAAGAGCGCGATTCCTAAAGGATGGATGTCTACAAAATTTAATATTAAGAACTCTTACTAAAATTTATCGATACTTTGGGATTATGGTAAAAATCGGAAAAATAATAATTCAAGCGAAGACCTACGTACATGTGTGATCTACCTCGCTGTGAATAGTCGTTTTAATTAAAGCGGACACTTCTGTACGCGATACAAACTAAGAACCAAAGAAAAGTTTAAAGATCATGAAACAGGGAAAAGAAATACGATACCCCGCAACGTCAGAGATTTTGAATTTAATCAGTTCTAAATCTGTTGTTGCCAATATCGGAGAAAACACAGTAGGTGACGATTAAAATACGGAAAAACACATTTCACGTTGTAATATTAAACATATTCTTTTAAATGACCACAAACTATCTATAGAGAATAACTAAACAAACGCAGCAGAAGAGTTAATTTCACAAACGTTACATGACTTACTGGTTCTGTGTGTGAGCGCATTTTTAGCGTATATGCGACAGATACTTCATTATGTAGGTTACGTGATGAAAGACCTAGGATCGTAGTTAGATTCCCTGTCAAGGACAGGACTTTTCACATCATCACAATTGTCTAGATCGCGGGTAGAACTTGGGTACGTCCTTGAAAAATAAAGTGAATGGAGCGTGAAGCTGATCGTCTACTCTTACGTCTTGCGCATTTTAGAAATGCATATATATATCCACTCCTTCCATACTCCCTAACGGCGTGGAGCCTAATTAAATAGAAGGACCTTACATTTTACTAAAATTTGTGTTTTTTTTTTCATGGCGCAACAGCCCCTATTCACTATCACACTCAGACTCGGTAGGACTCTTCTGGAGGAGTGATTAAGCCGAGACAGAGAGGTCAAACTGACAACAAACAACACTCAAAACAGGAAAATATCTATGTCCACGGCGGGATTCAAACCCTCAATTCCAGCAAGCGAGCGGTCGCAAAACCCAAGCCTTAGACCGCACGGCCGCTGGGATAGGAAAATTGAAGTTATAAAGGTAAAATTCTGCTTTTCCATGATATCAGCCTGCAGTTTCTTTATTACTCCTTTCCTGTTGTAATTAATAAAGCCTTCGCCCTGATGCCCATAACAGTCAAGTAACACTAAGACCCTCGTTGTCAGTAAAAACGTTTCAATTTTTATCGGCCACAGAAAATTAAATTATTGCTTGTTAATGATAGGCTAAATATGAAGGTAAGGTAGTTAGCAAGGACGTCTAAGAAATCCGATTCTTATTACTTGCCCACAAGTCTGATTTTTGTGTTTGAGAAGGCTCAGTTGGCATGTGTTACAGCTGAGGCTGAATTACTCCAAGAAGTAGTCTCAGAAATTGTAGTTCAATAATTACTGTTACACTTCATCATCTACATAAAAATGAGGAAAATTTACCCTTGTTCATAAGTACCAACAGGGCACAAATATCCATCTGGAAGCGGAGGTATAGCTCCACAAATTCTTAACTTCTACATCATAGGGAGGTGAGAGATAAGCTTCAAAATCAGCCGCTTTGCACCATGGTAAAGAGATCAGTTGCTCACTTAATAAGCGGTTGTGCGGGCGTATGAGTCAGTCTGCATCTAATCAAAGTGATACTTAATGCTGAAATTCTAACTAGACGTTGATAAATTAAGCTATATAACCCACAGGTTGCATCCACTCTACAGAAAATTGTCAATGATCTTTGATATCAGGGATGTACCAGAATCCTGTAGATAATGAACACTTCTAACTGAGCAGGGAACAGAGATAAGGAAGGACATTTTCCAAGCGAAACTTTGTTCATATCACAGGTGGGTTTAATAGGACATGAACGATAGGAAGGTCGGACATGTTGGCTGGCTTTATCCCGCTCTAATGGTCAGTTATACACTGTATGATCAAAGTTTGCCCCCCGACCACAAGTTAGGAGAATTCGGCCTCTTTAACTTGATGGCACTCCATATTTTGAGGCCGGGAACTATAATGAATGACGATATGACGATCTGCACGTGTCTCATATTCATGATCGTAAAGTTTATGATCAAGAACGCGAACTAAATCTACATGCAGAGTAATTCGGCTAATGCAAGACTCCGTATAGAAGGTGATTTACTTCGGGCGAAGAGAGGCAATAACATATTATGTCGCAGTTCAGTAATATTCACCCTCTGACTGGGCAGATAACCTCACTATGTCTGAATGGTTGTTTAATGAGATGTCAGACCCGCCGAATAAGAGATGTGCGTGTGAATGACGTATATAACTAGAACGTTAGCAAGAAAAGTTAAAAATTAATCATATGAAAGTTTATTTCAATGTATCGCTTATTATTCACGAGACAAGAGTATTCCGTACTTACAAAACTCAGGACAAATTGTGCAATTGATCACAGTTTCTTCTACCTGTACGATCTATTAACGAAGTAGATTACTTTTGCTGTACGATCTGCTATAAAATTTATTTACTGAAGCCAATGAGAATAGGCTGATTAACTGAGACAATCAAATTGTTAATATAAACAAGCAGTGGTTAAAGGGAGACAGGAACATTACTTGAAGTTGCTGCATGTTGGAAAAGAGAACAGGAATAACAGAAATAGTGTAATTGACATGGTGCCCCGTAACTCGAAGGTCGTGAGTCTCTTTCTGTAATTAGAAGCTTATTTACTCACAGATGTCTCATAATAGTGTCTTCTGTCACGGAAATAGACACATTTTAGTACTGTGTACCCATGGGAACACCTCGCGCCACGAGACCTGCAGAAATCTTAGTCTATAAGCATTTTGAGTAACATAAGTGAACATTCTGCATTAAAAAAGAGCTGTACTGACTTTCTCTTCTGTGGTTTATTTTACGATTTTCTTATTTTCTCATGATAGATAGCATCGAATGGTCGAATGACGGGGAAATAATAAGCTGTGATGGAAAATTCAAGGATCTGGGCGGGACTTTCGTGGCCTATGCGAGATATTCTTCCACAGTTCTCCAGTATGGACAGATTAAAACCACGTAATAGTCTGTAAGACTAGCCGGCGTCCAGACCGGAGTTCAAACCGGGCCTTTCCTTAATACAGCACTAACGTGCACTAAGTTCACACTATACATTCGACATCATAATCAAAAATAATTTTATTTTACGGACAGTCGATATGGTCAATTGATACAAATATATGCTTACTCAACACGATGAAACCAAAGACGTTTTCGTCCGTGATTATAGAGTAGTATGGAATAGTGATGAGTAATTCTCATTATTGTCAACTTAATCCAGAATTTAAAAGATGTTTACATTTCTATACAGCATAATTATGCAGTATTTCCTTTATATAGGTCAAAACAACGTTATATTCTGCCACACATTACATTGCGTCGAACATACAGCAACAGATACTTACTTTACCTTACTTACCTTACGTACCTTACTTACCTTAACGTACCTTAACGTACCTTAACTTACCTTACTTACCCACTTTACCTACCTACCTACCTACCTACCTACCTACCTACTTACTTACTTACTTACTCCATGGTGCAGAGTCCTTCTTGAGAAGCTAACTGGTTGGCAGTTAGTCAAGAAATTCCCCGCATTTCACGGAACCCGAAGGTTCATTACCGCATTCACAAGCGTCCGCCACCTGTCCCTATCCTGGGCCAGCCCAATCCAGTCCATATACCCACA
>Ga0123352_10010792_pt1 | contig 14359 bp, 7 predicted proteins | sample TergutLab28metaG_FD_89700 | JGI IMG/M metagenome (GOLD analysis project Ga0123352, IMG submission 89700) | Labiotermes labralis P1 segment gut microbial communities from Petit-Saut dam, French Guiana - Lab288 P1 | ecosystem: Host-associated > Arthropoda: Insects > Digestive system > Gut ... | reverse complement strand
CACAACAAGTACTCGCTAGCTCCTGAAGATGGACGTATTAACGTCTGAAACATGTTGAGCAATATATAATAAAGCAAGTGTCATCTAGTTGGTCAACTTTTATTCAAATATCAAGATGATGCATGGTCCAATACGCATAAGCTGGAAATTACATTCTAAGAAAACTGTTCATAGCTGACCCATGATGAATGCAATTTTTATTTGAGATATTTAATGCCTGATTGCAGAGACAGATTATGTTGGGGTAAGTGATAAAAGCAGGCAAGAGATCCCTCAAGTGGTGACAGGTACCTGAATTTCCTCACCCCAACCCCTGCCTTTATGTATAAGCATAAAGTTCATACCGAGGATCCACCAACCTTAGGCACCACCACACAAAATTTAGTCACCTGGAGAAGCTGGTGCTGGGATTTGTGCACTACTGGGATACAGTGTAAAGATGATAACTGCTTCTATGGAATGCTGATGCCAAGACTGCAAAAAGATTCGCTTACTTTTTTATTATATGACTTCATGACATGATGCTTCAGCTCAGATTTTAATTTACCCTTTGAAGAGTAACCACTAATTTAAACTAATTTCGGAACACATGAAAATTGAATTTAATGTTATCCTCAGAAATAACACATTTTGCTTTAACCCTTTAAACGCCAAATTAAATCCCATCTGCCATTTGCTACCATTATTAGGAGCTCGCCATATTCTCCACGTTAGCAGGATAAGGGTTAATAAAACTAAGAATTATGGGAACAATGAAAAAGTTTCTTGTGTTTTTCACACAGCCCACAGAACATTTAAAACAATATAGAAGTTACTCATTGTTAAGCAGAAGCAAAATAAATATGTAAAGCTTGGATATTGGAGTAACAAAGACACATAAATCCTGTAATTTGATTTCACTCTATTACATGTGGCACTACAGGCACTGTGCTGTATACAGTTTGTTTTACAATGTCATATTTCCTCTAGTTCATCATTTATGCATGGTAAGTGTTGCTGAATCAGTTCGGTTCCATTTATTTCTGAGCCTGTTGCATAATATGTTTGCTATATCTAAATGAGAGGCCATGTTTTTGTATAAATTACCACTGATTGAAACACATTGCTTCTAAATGTGTCTAAAATGTATTTTAAGGTGTGTAAATATATATATATATATACATATATAAATACAGGGATAAAGATATATTTAAATATATTTCACTCCACATTGGAGAAATATATTGCTACCCCACAAGTATGTACATTATTTATTAAGAACACTTTGTACAGTGCTATTTGTTTTTGGGTGGAGTTTAAACCTTGATTGTGAACAAAATGGTGAGTGAATTTTTGATGATCTTTTTCTTACAAATGTATTTTTTTGTGATTGGAGTTATATCATTAATGGTGTTTCACACTACAGATTTTTTCTTGGATAAACTGAATGCTCGTTTTAGGAGAAAATTATCCAACAGTATCTATCTTAATCTTTGTTGTTGCTTACATAGTCTGCAATTTTTTAAAAATAATATTACTATTATAAATATGTATATTAAATGTGCATCACTATATTTGCAAGTATTGATACCAATGTGTTATTTCTTATCCCCGATCTCTATATACCCTGATACTCGCACAACATAAGTTCACATAAGGTGGACTTGTTACTGTGGTTTGGTTTGGTTTATTTGTTCATCCATTCAGTCACACATGTAACATTGGACACGTCAATTACAGATTACAATTTATATATTACAACACAGCCTATAATATAAGGACATCCACCCAGTATAATATAATAAATAACAATAGAAAAGACCAATTGGAAGTGGAGTCTGTCACTACATCTAGAAATATGTGTATTTATATAAATATACCTAACAGTAAAGAATTCAAATTAAAAGTAATAATATAGAATGGTACTGAGTTATATTACACATATGTGTGATTCACCTTTTCCATCCAAAATTTGGCAAGCGATGGTTATGTTAATTCTATTTTCTGAGCACAGAAGAAATGTGTTGAATTGTTTATATGCTACCACTAGCAACAACATTTCAATACCCCATAGCTACAGAGGTATTTTTCTGTCACCACGACACTCATGTCTTCCATGCATATTGACTACTGTATTTTAGGTGCTCCATTAATAAATATTGGGTTACACTAATTCTAGAAATAATGGTTGATATGCCTCAGTAACACAAAATTTTGCTTTCCCTTAATATTTAACTAATACATATAAGTTGACCAAATGCACAACAATAGCTCAGATTCTCACACTTCTGGTAGTGTGTACTGATACACACATTCAACGAGCAGTATGGAATTCTTCATGATTTCATTTAATTACATCATTGTCAAAGAAACAACTAGACAAAACAGTGATACATCAGAAATGATTTGAAAATAACTGTCCACTCTCACTTTCCTTTATTTAACTAGAATTTTATTACAGTAGGGGCAATTTATTTATTTATTCATTCTTTCATTTTTTTATTTATTCACATGTATGGCACAACTTACAGAAACTATAAAAGTTTAACGTTTCTTCATGGGCCAGTGAAATTACTTGCCTGCAGCCCAAATGTTGAAAAAAACAGTGTTCTATTGTATATGGTACAGGTGAGTAAATTGCATTGGTAGTATTATGTGTAGAAGGGAATGCTTAAAGGACTGTGGAACATTTCTGTGCCAAAGATAGCTATAGCTTACATAAAATAAAGTCACAGTATGTGGATTTCTCTGTTGCAAAATGACACAATTTGGTATAGGTGTAGCTCAGCTGACAACTAATCTGCAATAATGGTAATAATATGGCAGAGATTATTTGCACCTTATAATTTCATATAGATTTCCTGTCTTTTGAATATATTACCCAATTTTGTTTTCATCATTTCTTTTTTACGGGAAAATCACACACTAATTTTTTCGTTGTAACCTAAAACAAGTCTTGAATTTCACTTTTGCTTTTCCTCATATAAGTGATGTATCTCAAATGATTCAACAAACTACAGGAGTGATTGCCCCACTGCAAAACAAGGAAAAAGCTTCACAACAATATATGTCTGCAGACACTGAATTTTTTAGGTATAGCTCAACAACGTGTTGACCACAGTCCTTCAGATTTTGATCTGTGGGGATGCTTGAAACCTCAAACTGTATTCACCTTCAGTTGAAAATGGAAAGACACCTGATCAACACAATTTTCAGGCCTGTCAAACCATTAAAAATCACCCTGGGACCTTGAAGGTTAGCAAGAGTCCATGATTCCACATGTCTATATGTGCAATGATTTATATGGAAGATATTTTTGAGCATTTGCTGCAAACTGTGACTTGATAAACAATAAGAATTCAACTATTAAATTGGGAACATGTATTTTTAAAGTATCATGTCAATTGTACATAAATTACGTAGTTAAAGTATTTATTTTTAAATCTAATCTTTCAATGAAACTCGAAGACCACTGATTTCCAGACATATGTTTACATAAACTTCTTATTTATTTCATTGTTAAAGTTTGTCCAAGCATGTTAGATACACTCTGTATATACTGCACGCAATACCACCCTTAAGCATCACCAAAATCAAATTGTGTACATACAGCAGGTATGTTTATGAGGAATTACATGGATCAGGTTTGTACACACAGCACCCATTATACCACATTCGGAATTTTAACCCACCTAGAAGATAAAGCAACAAAAGTATAAACCACTAGTTTATTTTATGTCATGAGACAGATCAACCATGGGATCTTACAACAGTTATGTAATCATGTGATTATTGGCTCAGTATCCTGAGATTGATGGTTATGAAGATGAGGTACGTCAAACAGAAGGACAAAAATTACACATTAAAATGGCATATTGATATGTAATGCAAACACTAAGAAAACATGACACCAAAGAAAGTAATTAAGGTTACACCAGATAACTAAAACAAAGATATAATAATCTGAAAATTAGGCAAGCATAGATAGAAATTGGGGAAGAACTATGAATTGTAGCACACATCCATGCAAAGAAGGAAATACCTTTATTAAACTGGCTAATATGAAGATGGACATATGGCACAAGTTAAAATGTATGGATCCAAATTAATGGTAATATATGACATCAGCTATACACTTTATTAGCCCATCACAGTGGCTGTGTGGTCTAAAGCATTGGTCTGCCTTCACTTGCTGGGATTGCTGGTCTGCATGCTGGCGGGAGCACGGATGTCTGTTTCTTGTGAGTGTTGTGTTGTCAGGTAGAGGTTTCTGTTTTGACTTGATCACTCAACCAAAGAAGTTCTACTCAGTGTGATGTATCTAACAAAGTGTGATCATGAAGCCTCAGTAATGAGGAAGCCCTGGCCCACTTGGGGCTCCTATGCCATGGAACGCACATAACTGGGACAAAGCCTTCTAGAAAATTAACACAAATTATCCTTCATTATAAAATCAGTAAGTTTATCTTACCCAGGTTGAAACACTGTTATAGAGATGTCCCTTTATGGTGTCCCTGAGCATGACAGCTGTTTGAGGATGCCCCAGTGGATGCAAGCTTCTGATGTAATAAAGTTGCCATATTCAGTGACAAGGGACACTCTATAAACCTTAGGTCATATTTGACAATGACAAATGTGGAGGAATTCAACAAATGCATTGGAATTAAAGAAGGTAGTGTTGAAGGAGAAGGAAGTATAGAAAAATGAAAATACAGTTGCTTAACAGAATTCTCTGTAAGTTGCAATTCCTCATGTAAAACTTGGATTATCAAACTTGTATCAAGACAGTGGAAATAAATCCCATGGATGGTGTAGATGATGAAGATTGAAGGATCTCTATTTTGCCCTTGTTATTTTCCCTCCAAGCTCTTCTGGCTTATTTCAACCACAAAAAAAGTTCTTGTCAGCAGTGAAGTTTATCACGTGGTTGTCACTACAAACATTACTAAGGACAGGTAGGAAATAGTGTTATGTGCACTGAAGATGTAAGTGTTAATAGTTCAAGATAGATCTAGAGGAATATCCTTTCATGGCCTCAGTATGAAGGCAAACAAGTCACCATACTTGGCATCAAATTATAAAAATGAATGAGATGAGTGGTTGGCGTATGGTTCCGGCCATTCTACCCTTGGGAGAAGAACCCCAGAGATGTGCTAAATGACCCTCAAAACCAGCCTGTGCAGCTTTTCTGATTACCAGTATCATCCTTCACCTATTGAGTCCTTTTCATGTAATATTTAATGCTAAAGAGATTTCTCTGATTAAATATATGGAGGCGAAAGTTCGTCCAGCAATATTTCCACAAGAAAACAGTACCAACAAAGTTTAAAGCACATGCTTGCAAATATACATATATTACTGTTAGTAATCTGTGGGAAAATGCATTTTCTTCTATAACCTCATAGGATTTGAGGTTCTCACAGCAGTTCTAACGAAGATTCAAATCTTCTAAGGTATTACGCAGTCTACAAAAACTGCTCAAGCACTAAAAATGTATACGGTGCGTTGCTCTGCACGTCTACAACCACTTACCACCATCCCATTGTCGTATCCCGATCTAAACTTACGATGTATGTATACGCACAGTACCATCTACTAGGGGTTCATATAATTAACGTGCCCAAATAGTTGACAGTCCTACGTATAGGTGGCAGCGAAATTGTTGATTTAGCTAGCGATGCGGAGGCCATGGCGGCCGCCAGGGACGGGCTGGAGCGGGTATGTAAATTAATGTCATTTACCATGTTGTAGTAGAAATTTTCACTTAATTAATGGTGCTGTTTGTAATTAGTTCCGTAGTTAATTTATTAAAATAATTTTTGCGTCTCTAGTGCGTAAATTTTCAGCTGAGACTGTTGTCATTTTTGGACATTGCTTTGACAAGTTGCACCAGCTGTGATTATTTACATTTTGGAAGCGATGAATGGTGGGGTTAAAATAATAGAAATTATTTGGACACAATAAATAGGCACGTGAAATACATATAATATATAGCTCCTATCGTACGAAAGTAGCGAAATTCGTCTCCTGGATTAACACGACGGTTTATAAACCCGTTCAAATATTCACATTGCCTGTCTCATGTATATTTCTACTATATGTATATTCCTTGTGATTAGTGGATATTTATCTGCCAACGTTTGGTAGACACTGATTCTTAACATGGCAAGTGTAGTTTTATATTTCTAAGAATGTGTAAGAAACACATTTGGTAAACATGCCATGACGTTTTTTGTAAACAGTATGAAAATATTTGTAGGCCAAAACATGTTAGTAGTGTAATTAGTTTTGCCAATAAAAATAATGGTTATGTATGATTAATGTGATTATTCCCACTAACATGAGCTCTGGATAGTGTGAGGTAAAAAATACAGTAATTGTTGTTTGAATTTATGGGTGTATGGCTTGAATTTTCATCTATGTAATTAAGATTACTGTAAATCTTCATTACTATAGCTGCATTTGTCATGATGATTTTTTGTAGGAAGTTCCTTTAACTGTATTCGTACATGTAACATGTTTTCTTGCTGAGCAGTAAACTACTTCAACAATGTGACGTTTGTGAGACCCTGCATCATTAGAATAACAATGTAAGCAACCAACAAGATGGTTGCTTACATTGTTGTACTTCAACAATGTTAGATCACTACCTATACAGAGAAATATTACTTTTTGGCGCAGAGCTGTTCTTTATCTTGCTTGTTTATTACAAAGAAGAGCCATGTTTAACCCTTTAAGGACCAAGCTGTATCCATCTTATATAAAGACCCAGCTTGTACCATGCAGTAAACACTCTCTGCCTCATGGAATAAAGTGAAATGCCAACTTGATGCAACTGGGTAATTTTATTGATGTATTCTTAGCTTGACATGTTTTGGGTACATACACCCATCATCAGGAGCATGTGGTTTTCTGCACTGTAAAGAATGGGGTAATATGAAGTGTGTGTGTAGTGGCTGTATGCCTTGTTATATAGGTGTTTATCAGTGCAGTCTATGGAGTATTGTACAGGTCTGTTTGTGTGGGGACTGGAGGTTTGTGCTCACCTGGTTGTGGAAGGGATGTGTGTAGCAGAGGTTTGTGGTGGAGGTTTAAGGTGTTGGGGGTTGTGTGTTGGTGATCAAGTCTCTGCATAGGGTGCAGGTGTTTAGTGTGGTGGTTAAGTTAGATAGTGGCAATGGGTGTGTGGTGTGATTAAAATACTTCAGTGCTGTTTATAAATAATTTTTTACGTACCTGAGTTTTTGGATGGGTGGTGGTCTTGAGAGTCACTGCATAACCCTCAACTCTCTGCCTCAGTTATAAAAACCAATAAGTTGATGCTATAAAGGGAAATAATTGTTGTTTGTTCTGAGATCCATACTTACTTACTTACTTACTCCATGGTGCAGAGTCCTTCTTGAGAAGCTAACTGGTTTGCAGCTAGTCAAGAAATTCCCAGCATTTCACGGAACCCGAAGGTTCATTACCGTACTCACAAGCGTCCACCACCTGTCCCTATCCTGGGCCAACCCAATCCAGTCCACATACCCACATCCCACCTATTGGAGATCCATCCTAATATTATCCACCCATCTATGCCTAGGTCTCCCCAGTGGTCTCTTTCCCTCTGGTTTCCCCACCAAGACCCTATACGTCCCCCTCTCCTCCCCCATACGCACCTCTAAGATCCATACAGAACACATAAATGCACTGTGTGGACAGACACAAAATTTCTGAATGTAAAAACTGGTGGTACATAAAGTAAATCTTAAGCTTTAAAAGGTTAAGGAAGTAATTGCTATTTATATATTTATTCAATACTCCCTCATGCAACACCATCAACAATGTACAATGGTTACTAATTTCAACCTCTATTCAGGCTGTCATCAGACCATGCATTATTTAGAATTAAAGACAAAAACTATACAATTGTCTTAGTGTAAAAATGGGAAGAGATCCAATCCCATTAACAGAGCTGGATAAAACTTGCTAAAATGTTATAAGGCAGGTGAAACAATGCTCTATGCAAATATACATATATTATTAAATAAAAAGATTAGACAGCTTAAAAGGTTTTGTGTATATTACACGCTGCAGCTTCCATTTTACAAGTTCCGAAACTGGTAATATGTATCCAGGCAATCCTGTGTCCTGAAGAATTTTGATGTGTAGGTGTGAGAACATAGCTTGTTTTCTGCAGCATATGTTTCTGTGACTGTATATCAGCCTTGGCTAGGGTTTGTGAAATATTATAAACATGTTATTGATTAAAATTTTTTATTTTTATTTTTTAAAACTTTTTGTTATTGTGTAAACAGAGACATGAATGTGTATAATGTACTTACTTTGTAACTATATATCCTAAGAATAATAGTAACTCACAGATGCACTCTCTGGACAAAATTCAGAGATTTTAAATGTTATAGCAAGTGGTACCACTGTGTTTTAAAGCACTAAGACAATGTGTGATTATTGCAGTAGTTTCAGAATGTGTTTAGAGTTTCTCCATTTTCATTTTTTAATTATATGAGTACTTAATTTTTTATTATCTTTATATTATATTCCAGCAATTATTATATAAATTACTTAGATAAATTTTAATTCAGTCCTAGTGCCATGATAGGGAATTGCCTGTTATATTTTTGTATTCATAAGGAAAGTAATATTGTTACAGGCAAAGGACAAGTACTTGCATGAGTATTAGATGTAGTCACACTATTGAATTCAGCAGAAATATTTGTTTTACTATACACATATGGCCGATTTTTTTTCACAGTGCATGCTGTTAGTGTCCATTTATTCCTTTGAATGTAAAAATGTCAGTGAGCAATTTGGGAGGGTGTAACTGGCCATTTGTTGAATGATCTGTTTCAAGTTGACCCCATACAAACAAAAAATGGTGTTTCGTCAGTTGTATATTTGTGTTCTATTTTCAGTGTGTCTGAAAAGGAGGGATTGAATTGCATTGCATGTATATGGGTGGACAGACTCTCGTGGTGGGTGGGGCAGTTTGACCTCCACATTTTTCACTCTACAATCAATATTCTCTTACAGTTAATACTTGCTATAAGCCATTATGTTCATTCATTCATTCATTCCATTGGCATGTGCAGAATGTGACGATTCCTTGTCGATCTCAGGAGCTTCTTCCATTCCTCTCTGTTATGTACTTTTTCCTGCACCCTTCTCCACCAACTATTCTTCCATCCTCTCTGACCTCATCTTGCCATCTATTTCTAGGTCTACCTCTCAATCTTCTTGTTCCCATATTAATAGATAATACTCTTTTGGGAATTCTGTTTTCTTCTATTCTCTGCCCAAATCAATGTAATCTATTTAACCTTATCGTCTCTGTTATAGTAGGTTTTTTTAACTCTTGCATAAATTTCATTATAGGTTAATATCCTTCAATTTTATTTTTCATTGTCATATACTGGGACTAAAATTCTTCTATACACTTTCCTTTAAAAAATGTTCACTTGCTTTCTCTCTCTCCCTCTTTGTTAGTGTCAAAGTTTCTGATTCATATGTTAACGTTTTGTCTATTATTGTGTTCTTTAGTCTTAACTTTAGTTTCTTTTATATGTTTTTATTTTTAAAAAATTTTTGTAGCATAAAACTTGTTTGAGAGTTCAGGAAAGATTAAATTTTTGTTGGAAATTTTGATAAAAGTTTATGTATAATTAAGCTACTGCATTCATTATGAAAGAATGAGTTGTGGCTGGACTTATATGGAATTACTAGAAGCTTACTTCGTTTAAAATAAATTTTTAAGTGCTGTGTGCAGAAACTTGTATTATTGGCCTAGATGTGATGTTTGTGGCTTTTAATGTGGTTATGTAGCAGTAGGTTATTTGACAAGAGGACTCCTGTAGGTGATAACAGAGATTTTGAATTTTGGAGTGGTGGGCAGGTATGATAACTGGAGAAAGTGATGTAATAAGGAATTGAAACAGCTGTTGGGAGATTTAGATATACTTTCATTCGTCACAATAAGTCGATGGAATTGGATTGGTCATGTTAATAGAATGGATAGTAAAAGAAAAGTAAGTCAGGTATTTATTAATAATCCCCATGGAAGTCGACTAAGAGGAATACCAAAATACAGAATGTGGAAGAGTGCACACACAAACAGGTATTAATAGATACAAAATTAAAAACTGAAGAGAAGTCCATTAAGCAGTCAAAGGTCTGCATTGGACTGTAGTGTATTCTAAGTAGAAGATGGGAATGACGTGGACTGGAAGGGAATGGGAAGACAAGGAAGGAAGATAAATTTTATAATCTAAAATAAATCATAAAGAAATTATGTATTTAAATTGCACATAGGTGAGATGCAAAAAAAAAATAGTCATGCACATTTAGCTACACAAATGTTGGAGAAGGTAATGTTCCTGTTGCTGATCTTAAGTTTTCCTGTTCAACACAGATTTTGTTTTTGTTTTCACTCTAGCTAAAATGATGTGAAGACTTCTCATTTGAGGGACTGTGTGGACTGTAGTAAATCATTGTTTTCATTTGTATATATTCAGATGCTGTACTCTGTACATACAAATTTATCCATGGCATTATCATGTGCCAATCAATTTTTAATAAAATTTACAAGCCACTTATTCTAGCTGAGGTTTTACCAGTCTTGAAGGTTAGGACCAATGGGCCACAACAGTATTTACATGTACAAGACTTAAGGGATTTATGGCAGATCCTTTTCCTTTCTTACCCCATTCTATTTTCGTGAAATTTAGGAACCATTATTTGGAGATCTCTGGTTTTCACAGCATTGCTAATGATTCCTTGTAGACTGGTATATGATTCTGTGTAGACTGGAATGTGAATTCATGTAAACTGGTATGTGATTCCGTGCAGACTGGTGTATATCTGCCAGTATTTCAGTGATGTTGATGCCTGTCTTTCAACGTTAATGTGGCATGGAAGACTGCATGGCAGATGTTTTGAAATATATTTTTTGCTGACAAGTTAACGAAGACGAATTTGGTGGCAGCGGGACCAGATAACCCAGATAAAATATTCCTCAGTGCAAAGTTGTGCTTCAAAATTACACGTGCTATGGCCACATTTAAATCACGAGTTCATACCTTAAATACGCGTAGTTCGAGACTCAAGTTTGTGGTCTTGGAAACTGCTACAAAGAACGGGAAACGGAGCAGCAGAACTCAGTCACGAACTGTACCTACCAGCCGTAGTCAAGCTACGAGAGGAGCGGGCAGTTATGTTCCACAGTGTCTCAAGGTTACTGTTGAAGAACAGGCCACACTGTATACAGACACCAAAAGTTAACGGACTGTCACAGGAGAGAATGCTTCAACAGAGGTAGCATTCATTTAATCGCTTACTCTTACGCATTCTTTGCACATAATGGACAGTTAAGTGGCCAGGTCGTGGCTGTACGCCCTGGGGTTATAATTAACAAAACTCGTGTGAATTAATTTCACCTAAATTTTGTATTGTGGGGGAGGGGCAGTCTACACAGTGCAGGTAGTAGGCCTAGTTCCGTTTTGAGTATCACGCCCTTGTCCATTATCATTTGTATCTGTCCCCTAACGACGTGATTGATACAGTGAAGCTTCGGCCGAAACCAGCACGCGTTTTTTCAAATATACTCGTTGCAGTATGACTCATCACCAGTATCTGTGACAATGGCGTGACACTTCAAAGTTTATGCAGACTTTCGTAATAGTAGCGAACCTGTAGATAACGCTGCGGACAAATTGTTAATATCCGCCAGTCCCACATAAAAAAAAAATAGCGTAGTACCAATACAATACAGAAGGAAGCGTCACAATGGCTCGACACCTGAAGTTACAGTCGTCTCGTGCTTTCATACTTCAATATACCGTATTAGCCGATCCCGGTGGCCGCGGGTCTAGGTTATAGGTCTGCGGCCGCTCGCTGACTGGGATTGCGGATTCGAATCTCGCCGGGGACATGGTTGTCTGTTGTGAATGTCGTGTATTGTCAGGTAGAGGTCTGTGCGACGGACCGATCACTCAGCTTTTGGGGACCTGCCGAATGTTAGTGTGTTCCAGTGTGATTGAGGTGCGTGACAAAGGAGACGAAGGTCCACTGAGGCTGTCGAGCCATGAACAAAATATCCTGTTAGTACTTTGATACTGTCGAGTCGTCCATCATTCATGAGGTGCAATCGAATTTGGCGTTCAGATTTACGAAAAACAATTTCCAACACAGTCACAGCTGTAGAAAGAGTTGACGTTGCTTCAACAATGCGATGCGTTCAATATGCCTTGGTGTGCTACTGCAGACATTACTTGCCAAAACCCCCACAGATAACGCCGCATTCCGTCTATCGTAATTAACGATGGACAACATGTAGAAGTTTATTAATAACTCGATAACATCTGAGCAGTGCCATGATTAATTAGAGGAGACGACAACTTATACAGCTATTGCTTATATTCTTGTCAAAACCGGGGTTTCTTTAGTTACTACTGATGTTACTCGTACTTGACTTTGGTCTGTTTATTTTTGAATACCTGTATTTAGTCCATCCTAATTACTTAACTGTCTACGAACACGAAGTTGCCCATAGGTTTTACTAAGTACTACAACATGAGGGCATGCGGGAATGGAGGAGGTATGGCTCCATGAATTCTTAACCGCAATTTTAGATGGAGATGAGTGGTCAGCCTTGCACGCCTGTCCCTTTATCCCTGTGGAATGAGTCCCCTCCCCTTGCCGATGCTTCGTGGATCAAGTGTTTAGCAAAATAAACTTAGAGGGAAATGTAATTAAGTTTCCCGTTCATAATTACCGTTGCCAATCAGCGGACTTATTGTTCCTTCTACATGATAAATGTTAACAATGTATTTTTTTAGGCAGAGACGTAGATATATTTAGTAACAAGATTGAACATTGCTAACCTGCGTTGCAGTTTAAGCCATACGTCTCTTTTGTCTATTTGTAGTGATTAAGATATCTTGAAAAAGCACATTATCGTACTGAGTCAGATTTGATATTGTCATTAGTTAATTACTATCATATGTGATGAATGATTTTAAGTATTTTGTTTGTTTCATACGTGTCCTGTTGATTGTCATTTGTTATTTGTGTTTCTTTGTTGTGCTGTCTGTGTAATTGGCCATCTGGCTGTTGATTCGGCACGTTAATAAAAATGAAATGAATTGAATTCTTCTGCTGAAAGATTTCAGGAAAAAAAAATAAGACAAAAGAAACGGAGAAATTGATATGCATATAAACATCAAGGCTACAGAGGAATGCAGATTTGCGTATAACGGTGAGAAATATGTGTACCCCTTCGCTGTACAATTTCACGCTTGTTTACGTCATGTTAAAAAAAAAAGGTAAATCAGTCCCATTACAGGCCCGAGGTGCCCAGAGGTTTCCAGGAAGTTAAGGTTCCCAGATTACATGACAGTGGCACAGGATGGTGGTAAGGTTGTCAGCCTTACGCACCGGCTGCTTTTTACCCCCAGGAAATACTCATTTCTGCTAGAGGCCGAGTCGACCCCAGGGCCATAGTGCGATCGGAAGGATTATGTCAATGAAAAATTCCAATGACACCATCTGGTATCGAAACAGCGACCTTCCGATTTTAGTGTTTATAATTTTGTGGGTAGTCAATTTGAAGGCTGTAATTTCATGACAGTTGTGTGACATTACGTAAAACGTATTTATTAATCTGTAACTAATTGCCACATCCTAGATAAGGTGGCTTGAACATGCATTGGAATAACTGGATGTACTCATTGTACCCGTTTGTTAGGTTACCTTCAAGATACGCTCTCAAATCCAAAACGATTCTTCATGCAGTTAACTTTCAGGTTGGAAATAGCCTGTTCTAAACATATGCAAGTAAGAAACCAGAGCACATTCCACCCCAAATCCATTGATACCCTCGTGCAGAAGTTTTATAGATAGAGTTTAAACACAGTGGCCTACTTGCGAAGACAACTATACACTTCAGTTTTGTGTATGCTTAGCCACGTGAGCTTCGCATGGCTATATTGTCTTGGCTCTGTTACAGCCAACCCGTCCCAACGTCTTCTAAATATAACCTGGGAAATCACGGATATACATGCACAGAAAGTTACCGCTGTGCCACGTTCCTCACATAGCCTATTATTCATGGAAGGTACGGGGCGGTCAGGTTTTTACTGGCGAAAGAAACTGCAGTACCATTTTCGAGCAACATGGAGTAAAAAATTCTCACACACGCCAACGTCAATTGGGGTAACGTCCGTATTAGCTATGTGTCATGACGGTAGAGAACGTTGTTAGGTGTACTTAATAAGATACTCTGTCGTACAGCAGGGTGAAGTTGTAGTGGAATGATCGTGGAAAACACACACGACGAATATTGCGACATCTCCTCAACTTTAGTGCCTGTAACAGTCGAGTT
>Ga0123352_10010790_pt1 | contig 14362 bp, 9 predicted proteins | sample TergutLab28metaG_FD_89700 | JGI IMG/M metagenome (GOLD analysis project Ga0123352, IMG submission 89700) | Labiotermes labralis P1 segment gut microbial communities from Petit-Saut dam, French Guiana - Lab288 P1 | ecosystem: Host-associated > Arthropoda: Insects > Digestive system > Gut ... | reverse complement strand
GATTAGATTCGAGAACATACGGTAGTTGTTTGGCGGGTACGCGACTTTGTTGGCGGTAGCAACACTAGCGCTGGTTACTTTCAGTTCGTCAAATTACGTATACTTCGGTAAAATAACAAATTTTTTAAGGTAAGATTTTCTTTAGGATTGTAAGTAATAAGATGGCGGCGTTACAATAACTTTCTTCATATTTCGGTTTTAAGGCCACAGTTAATGAACAATTTGAGTTATGCAAGTGGAAGGTAATACTCAGTTTGGCTGTGAACATCATAAACGTTACATTTTAAATGAAAGACAACGTTAATAATGCCAATAGAAACTTAAGAGTGTGCATCTATTCTGTTTGCCAAAAGTAGAGACCGGCTATGGGACCCATGCTGTGGGTTTTATAGACAAATAATTACATGTCGAAAGCTTTGTGATTGCGTTGAGAACAAGTTAATTTTAGCCGCATTCCCAGTATATCTTTAGGTCGTGTTCTGACGCACATTTGAACTGGAAAGGCACAAACTGAAATTTAGTAGTGGTATTTCAGGACATTCATTTTTGTCCTCTGCAGTGGGTGAGAGTGGGTACCAAGTCTCACCGTAGTACTATGGTCACTGTTTGTACCGTCGTTATACCTTATAGGTGTGTGTATATATATATATATATATATATATATATATATATATATATGTGTGTGTGTGTTCCGATATTTGCACAACAGAATTAATTAACTTATTTCCTTTCGTTTACAGTGTATACAGAACGTGAGATTCCATACCTTTCACCACCCTCAACCGACTGTTCTTAAGGAAGCAAAAGGCGTTGCTTTTGAAAACGTCCCATTTATAAAATATTACTTGTGTTTCAAATGGTGTGCCGCGTTACCAAGCAGTTGTCATTACACTATGTATTAAGTAACGTTGTTGATGCTGTGTACATCTGAGATTAACATTTAAATGTAATTTTGTATTTCACTTGGGCAACAGCAAGCGTATGTGTCAACACCCCACAGTGAATTACTTGAAATTAAGTTACATAAGGTTTCTAGTCTTGTGAGATATGACACCGCGTCAGTGGGTAAACGATTCCCAACTCTGGTGATAACATTTTTGCCAGTGAGTAGGAGGCCATCACGTTGTCTCGAAACGTCTGGAACCGATTGCCTATTGACGCGGTGTCATGCTTCAAAACAACGGATCCCTCAGCTATAACGCTGCAGATACCTAACAAGACTTTCACTGTACGTATACCGTAACCTTGAGGCGCGTTCGTGCAACCATTCTTGCCGTGGAAAAGCAGTAAGTATTACATGTTCTGAGTGTGTGTTTATAGCCTTTTGTATCCAGCATGCAATGGTCATACTCCATATTGTCATCTGTGGCCTGTCCGGCTCTACAATATTTTTCTGCATTTTTTAAAAAAAAAGTGAATGAAAAATGTGTGTATTCATTTTCTCTACAACGTTTGTCTGAAACATTTTTCATTATAAGAGTAATTGAGCGAGATATGATAAAAATACATATTGGTCTTCATGTAAAGTACCCGTTTTTCTTGTTAGATTTTAATGAAACTTGAATTCTCTCGAAAGATTTTCGAAAAATATTCAAATACCAGCGATCATAAAAATCCGTTCTGAGGGAGCCGAGTTGTTCCATACGGGAGAGCGGACGGAAAGACAAAGGGCCAGGCATGACGAAGCTAATAGTCGCTTTTCGCAATTTTGCGAACGCGCCTAAAATCTTGCACCAGCATAGACTGTTTTCACTTAAAAGCGAGAACGCCGCATGCATTCACCGGTGTTCCTTTGTATTGGACGGGGCAAGTTACTATGCATTCCCCATTAGTGTGTGTTTCCTTACTGAAGCAATGGATGTTGTGAGAATGTACAGAAATTGACACAGCCGTTAGTAACCTCTAGGACCTGGCAGATAAAATATCCCATCCAATTCTGCCAACATTTCTGCCATGGAGGTTGTTAATTTTGTGTGCGTAAAGAGCGAAAACATATAATGTATGATGTAACATTTATTCCAGTACAAATCACTGGCCTTTCTTTAATTAAAATACATTTTCCTCTAAAATGCTGTGTGTAAAATAAACTTGTTATGAAGTTAATGGGCCATTTGTTTTTAATTAAGTTCTTCGTAAAGAAGAAGGGTTTGGAAATGGTCTGTAAAAGAAATTCATAATTTATTTTAGTCTTAAATTGTTTTAGACAGTCTGTTGCTAAAACTTGCCACGATTTCGAGAGTATTTGCTAGTAGCTCTTAGTTAGTGGACTCTTGAGAGGACATCTGAGGGGGTGTCAACGCTCGGCAGTTATGGTTGGTGTGCGAGTTAAAATAGGCCAAAGTGCCGGATTAAATCTAATCTAAACCACGAAAATGTAACTTCAGGGAGTGATAAAAGGAATGAAGAAGATAGATTATCACGCGCAAGCGCAGTAATTCTACACTTCTCGCTCTTCAAACTCTGAAGGGGTTCCCCCCCCCCTCCCCCAAATTATGGTTTGTATAGTGCAGTTGAAATGTGATGGCACACGCTCAGAAACCAGATTTCGTCTTTCGGAGAAACGGGTGAGTCCATTTAAATCGGCGGGGGCGTCAATTCAGTCGACTACTGGAAACCAAGGTGTGCGCGCCAGTAGGTAGCGATTGTATTATCTGTAGGAAATACGTTGATCACAGCTTGAAAAGGTCGCTTCAAGGCAGGAAGAAGCAGGTAAAAGGGAGAGGTGAGCTTGAAATAGTTTATAATGTGCACAAATTCATGAAAATTGAATCTGAGGTGAGTATCACAATCCCTCTTTGTAAAGTGCAGAAGAGAGTCGCTGAAGCAACACGTGTTAGCAGGAGAACTTAATGTAGGATGCTGAAAGAAGGTGAAAATGTGGAAACTGGTGTCGCAATGGCATTTTCAACTCCGCTCAAACTCTTCAGTGACAGCGAGTAATACTAGAAACAACTGAACTCACTGTGTCAAAAGGCCATTCTGTTTTAATCCCTGTAAGGAAAGTGTTATAAGGAAAGAGCAATGTTGAAACTAGCTCTCTAATTTTACTGCTTAATTCACGACTTACCATGCTACTTGGCAGCATGTCGTGTCTTTATTGTTGGTAACAATGCTGTTCCGCGGTAGTGTGACGAGTACTGGCTACCCACTCCATTCGCCTGTTTCCCCTTCAGTTCCCCTCCCGTGCGTCGCCTTGTGCCATCACATTTAATCTGCACTCTGCAACGTTTGTAGTGTAATGGCGTGTAATATGGGAGCTGGGATAGCGTGGTCAGTGTAGTAATTGCGATACAGGTTAAGCGTCCAAGGAATCGTAGTTCGATTCCCGTCCAGACCACCTCTGGGACCCACACAGCCTCCTATTCAGCAAGTAATAGGGATCTTTATCGAGTGGTAAAGCAGTCAGGGCGGATTATGCTATTGTGTGTCGGATGTCCTGCTACTTGTACTACAATCTCATTACTTGCTGGCCGATTCCTGTATATTTTCTTTGGTACAGTTTCATAATGACAAATTTTTTTTTGGACAAACGTTTTGGCTTTCAGTTTCCATAATGTCTTGGAATATTTTGAGTAACTGAATATTATTTACTGCACATCGAAGAGCCTGCACCATGTGTTTTGTGATTTCGTTAGTTTTCAGTTATTCCGTTAATTTGCTTGTTAGGCCAATTTCTAGCTGCCTTTCGAGATTTTATTTTGTTACTTAATGCATTAATTATTTTCAGCGTTAGAAGGTAAAGGTACAGGTAGAGGTAAAGTTCACCCTAGAATACGCCATGAAGGCCCAGATGGGGGAGTAGAGGTATTGCTTTACACTTTCTTTAAGCTCGGCGCTAGGGGAGTGTGGGTGGTCAACGGCACGCCGCGGCCGGTTAACCCCGCAAAAAAAAAACGGTGCTCAATGTATAGGAGGCTGGGTGGGCCTCACAGCTGGTCTGGACCGGTGAGGAAAATGTACCCCCCCCCCCACCGGGATCCGATCTCCGGACCGTTCAGCCCGTAGCGAGGCGCTATACCGACTACGCTATCCCGGCCCACATTTATGGCGTTAAAGGAACGTTATTATACAAAGCGTGAGCATATATGCCTACGTATGACATACAGTGTACGTCATACGATACATGAATAATATGTATCACCGAGTGGCATTCTGAAGCGTTGTTCGGAATTAATCATTTTGTGTGTGTGTGTGTGTGTGAGAGAGAGAGAGAGAGAGAGAGAGATGTATCGTGTCGGTTTCATTTTCCCTTTGCATTATTCGATCACTTTTTATAGTAACGAGAAAGCTTGCATTTTAATCTCACTTTTAAAGGAACGGCTACTCATGTTCCCAACTGCAGAATTATTTCCATGATTAAAGAAGCTCAGATAGAAAGTCAAAATGTGGGCCTTGCTGGTAATATGCACCAGATACGTCACTGCTTTCTATGTTGCAGGTTTGGTTTATTCATTCATTCGGAAATTAGATGAAGTTTCGCTACACCTCGTAAGAACAATACGATTTGAAGGAGCTGCATTCATTATTTATGAGGGACGTTTTCTTTCTTTTGTCGAAGTCAGCTCCTCTGAAAATGCGCGAGTTTTACATTATTGCAAAAATATCTAATAAGATGTTCAGAGCTCTGCATTTACTGCCGGATTGTTTATGAATACGCCTTCCGGTCCTACGTTTTTCGTCTGCAATTTTATGTACGTTAGAGCTGCGTAGCCGTCGCACCTTTATCTCTTAATTTGGGTAACCTGGGATACCTTTCAAAATAGCCACATTTGGACAAATCTTTACTTAATGCTCGGGAAATGTTTTACATAATTTTCTTCTCCGGAATTTCTCGAAACAGACGGAAGATTTTGCCGCGTAACGGAAGAAAAGGATGTGAACACGGGAGAAGACTGTTACAGCATTAAGGAAGAATACGTTGGCAACCTTCTAAAGCGTCATAGTGCCGAGCACAGCAGTGCATATCTTGGCAGAGCAAAATACACGTCGGAACAAACACCAAGGTCTAAATTATGAAACAGATCAATTTTAGAGAATTCGTTGGAGCTGGTGACGAAATTGGAGGAAATGTTTTGTAGGTTGACATTTACTTTACTCACATTCATAAAACGTTACCATTTACGACGCAGCATGAGGAAATTTGTCCACGGCTGGCTGTGGTTCACGTTGGATGAATCACCGAAAAAGAACAATGCAAACAGACGTGTCACTGCTTGTTCTTCCCCAGTGAACAACGGGAGCTTCTCGAGATTCCTGTCTGGATTCTTATTTTACGAGGGGGACCCAAAAATAACGAGAACTTTTTATGGAGGGGAGAGGGGCGGTACTTCCGTCTGCTCCCGCTTGGTGCGTGTACGTGACTGCCCTCCGCATCAATTGGCCAAGCGGCGTCCTTGAGGAAAGTTCTGTAGGGTCCGTGTGATTTTTTTCTTGAGCCTCTGTCATTGTTTTCTTCGATTTTTCGATGGCAGACTTAAAAGAAAAACGTGTTTGCATCAAGTTTTGTTTCATTTTGGGAAAAACAGCAGCAGAAACTGTCACAATGCTTCGAGAGGCTTTTAAAGAAGAAGCTTTGAGCCAGGCAAGGGTTTACGAATGGTTTTCTCGGTTCAAACATGATGACATGTCACTTAAAGACCAACCGCGATCTGGGGCGTCTTTCAACAAGCGGAACCGACGAAAACATTAAAAAAATTCTCGATGCGATAATGTTTGATCGTCGTTGAACAATCGACGAGTTGGAAGCATTGACTGGAGTTTCGTGGAGATCATGTCAACGAATTTTAACAGAAGAACTTCACATGAAACGAGTTGCTGCAAAATTCGTTCCTCGCTTGCTGTCGGAGGATCAGAGAGCCAATCGTTTGGATGTGTGCCGTGAAATGAAAGCTCAACTGAAAACTGATCCAGACTTTTTGTCCAAAATCATCACATTTTTTCCTGTTTCCAAGAATGAAGAGGGACCTTAAAGGAAAACGTTTTCAGAATGTAGAGGAGGTGAGGGAGAAAACGACGGAGGCGCTGAAGGCTGTCACTTTGCAAGAGTTCCAGAACTGTTTTGAACAATGGAAAAAGCGGTGGGATAATTGTATTGATTCTCAAGGAGAGTATTTAGAGGGTGATTAAATTTTTAAAATGTTCAGAGACATATACGATTTTTAAAAAATCTCGTTATTTTTGGGTCCACCCTCGTAATGTTCTATTTGAAAGTAACCTACTGTGGTTTTGTATGGAAAGACGACCACACACCATTGATGCTAGTAAATATATCCAAAGCAGTTCCGTCATGCACAGAACAGTTTATTACAAAGGTGAGTAGTTTTCGGACCATTTGTGTGGCCATCATCAGACCTGTATACCAGAACCCATGACAGAAAGAATACAAATTATCGACAGACCTTAGTGAAAGAGATCTTTTCCTTTACATTGTTGTACGAAACTTCGTATAAACGCGTAAGTTTTATACGACAATATAAAGGAAGAGATCTCTTTCTGTAAGATTTATAGATAATTGGTGTAGTTTCCTGCATGGATTCTAGAATACGAGTCTGATGACATCCCGAAAATTGGGTCGAAACTAAGTCACATTTGTAGTAAACTGTGTTTTGCACGACGGAACTCCTTTGGATACATTTATTGATTTTGAGCACAACGGGGGTGTGTAACCTAAAGATTATTGATGCTAGATTTTATGGAAGATCGCGAGTGCTTGTGGAACACACAATCTGACCAATGTAGAAAATGCACTGCAGTAAATTGTTCAGGAACTCGCCGTAGAGGAAGTAAGACTGAAAATAAAAACAATTCATACTAGGAACGCTGCTCAGCTAGCTAAGGTAATAAAACCAGGAAAAAGTGGTGCAGGCCTACACTACATTTATGTGCCTAAATTGTTTTGGTTCAAAAAAGTACATTAATTCCTGCGGAGTGTTTTTATTCACCGAACTTCGTGTCAACAGAAGTACGTCAACATTTAAACTTATAATTCTCATAAAAGTACATGCATATTTTTTGTGTATGTAGGCGTTTGTAGGATAATATTTATTATTATACATGTAGGACTTATACTGCTGATGACTAGTTTAAAATAAATATCTGTTGGATGCTGACAATATCATTTTGTGTACATTAGCTGTAATGATGTCTCCATTGTAACTACAGTAACTACTCAAGTGTTTACAGTATATATTCAAATCATTTTCCACTGCCTTGGAACCACGTCTGAGGAAGAACATTGTTCTGAGAACCGATCGCGTAGAGCACTTGTGGCTTTTTCATAGTTATTGCTGCGAATAAAAGCAACGTTTATCATTCCTTCTGCCGTGTTTACATGCTATCGCCAAATGCCAGGCATGATTCTTCCTTCTTCCCTTACTTCGATATCAGCCATTTCGTCTGTGATATAAGAGAGTCTGGCAGTGGAAGTTTGCCTCAACCAGTTGTGTAAAATAAATGTGGCTTTTCTTACCAGATCAACTGTTTATAGAGTCTGCAATGCAGTCGGGTTTTTCTGCACTCGAAATTTTGGTACCATTACCCCATATGCATTTTCTGAAGCACACTTTGCGCTCGATAGTTGAGGTACCGCCGTTTTGAACTGACCTGAACTGTCCTGATCAGTGTTGATGAATGATGTTAAAGGAATTTGGTTCACACATTGAATTCACTGTAGATGGGTTAAACGCGATAAAAATCCAAGATGACCAATGTAAACCTGCCCTAATTTCTTAAGGCGGATAGCCTACGCGTTGGCTTCGGGGTGAAATTATGGCAGGAATTACCTGGCTTTATCTTCGTCTTCAACGCTACAAGAACATTTTTTCGCTCCGCAGACCATGCAATACGTCTCTTGCAGAGCTTGGTGCTTTAATAACGAAAATGACAAGATCTTCGAAATTATAGACATAGCGCACAAGAAGCAGCAGTATACTTCATACTGTGTATTCATCGTCGACGAAACAGGGCTGACAGTTCATCAGAATAAAGTATTGGATGCTGTTGCTGCCAAGTGCAAGAGATAGTTCGCGTCGCTGACTTCGGTCAAGAGAACATGGTTGGTGACTGTCTTTGTTGCTGTAAGTGCGGAGGACCGTTAATACGGCCTACGATTGTTTTTCGGGAAAATACTGTAAGGTGACGATGGGTAGCCCTCCTTGGGTTGTTGTGTTATTCATACTTCGGGTTGGGTGCAGGTTTACATTTTCACCCACTGTTTTATGAGCTTTATGGAGAAAGTCAAACCTGAGGACATTCTTGCATTATGGAATGCATGTGGTCACTACAACTACACCTGTAACATCAAACTTATTTAAATGGCCCACGGTAATCATTCCCCATTTTCTCACTACCTCCAAACTGTACTCCCAAGCTTTAGACACTGCATGAGACATTCATAGCTCTTCTCAACACCTGTTACAGTGGAGAAATTAAGTACTTCGATCCGACACAACTGTCGAGTTCTGCGTCCATCTCACATTATGGATCTATTGGGAAAATGCTATTTAAAGTGCAAAGTTAAGGATACTTATTAAGGGCTTTTGACCCGCCAGAATCCGTTTCTTGAATAAAAATACTTATTCAGTTTGAGAAATCATGGCACCAGAAGTTGAAACGATGGAGACACAACGTCACATTGCCGGAGGAGTACAAAAACCATCAACAACTACGCTACGTCTGTCCGTCTCGATGCCAGTGACTCAGAAGCCAGTGGTCCTTCTTTCAAATAAAAGCAGTCCGCACGTATCGCAATTCCTAAAAGAACAATTAAAGATGGCTGCAAAGTAGTTGCAACCTAGGTGATGACTGTATCACCGTACAACCGGCAGTTGTCCGTTTGTTCTACAGCGACAGAGGCTACGAGTGTGAAGGCAAGAAAGTGGCAAAAGCAGTATGCCACGTATGTTAGGCCTTCTGTATCATGAAGTTAGTGATACGGAACATACACGTGTATTACTGCGGTTGTTTTGAAGATTTAGCACGTGTCTGGAGTGTAGGCTAGTGTAGTATGAAGAGTAGGCAACAAAATGTTCATAACATTTCAGTGTGACATCACGCTTTGTCGGCTGGCAAATAGTTGCCGGCGTTTGAAGGATTGTGCTGCTTTCTTGTTCGGACTGTTCCCGGGCTTCCTGACCTGAAAGATGAAAGTGTTACGATCCTTCGCAACGTCTGTTACTATTACCGTTGGCACGACGTAACGGCCTAGAAAACATTACTCTTTACATGTGATTTTGTTATTATTCGTATGGAGAAAATCTAAATAACTGCTTGTAGCAGCGGCCTTCCAGCTGATGTATACTGTACCAAATAATAAGCTATAACATACATTATCGCATATCCGTGTTTTTAGTTTAGAGCGTATAGGAAATACGACGCAAGAGAAACGGCAATAATTATTTCTTCATGTAAGTTGCAAGAAACGTACTTATGAAGCAATCGGCATCGGCTTGTTCAAGGGTTCTCTTACATATTTACGTACGCGTTTTCTGTTTTCGTATATCCTTTCTACTTTCTATTCATCCAACTTCGTAGCGTAGCCCTACTTCTGAATCCGTTGCCCTGTTTTAATTAAATTTTGTATCCCAGACGATTACAGAATTGACAAAAACTTAAATTAATCCAATTAGGATTTGCAGTTTCCTTGGTGTTTTAATGAACTTGTGCACGTATCTCCCTAAGTATACAATAAACAGAAATATATTTCAGATGTATCTAAGCTATAGCTACTGATATGGTAACTTTTTAAACTTGTTTATTACTCTTTTATAATGGTTCTTGGGCGTGAAATTTGATCTAGAACATTAAGAGAGGACCATATATTGAGGGTGTTGAAAATAGGATGCTGAGGAAGAGGGCGAAAGTAATAGAAGGCTGAAGAAGGCTGCACAATGTGGTGTTTCGTGACTTATAGACTTCTCTCCAACAAATACATATTATTAGTGTGACAGAAAGTAAGTAGATTGGTGGAGGGCACATGTGGAGAAAAAGATGAATGCATACATGGTTTTGGTGGGGAACTTGAAGGAAAGAGACGACGTGGAAGACCTGTGCGTGGATTACAGGGTAATATTAATGTGGATCTTAAGAGAAATTAGTGTGAATTGGATTAAAGTGGCTGTCGATGGGGACAGTTGGTGAGCTGCTTGAAGACTGTAAAGTAACTTGGGTTTCCATCAAATGCCCGCAATTTTCTTGGCACGCCGAGGAACTATTAGCTTTTTAGAGTTGAATTCTGCTACGTGGAGTTAGTTACTTATTTGATTGGTTACGGTTCTCATTCTTCGGTCTCTTATTCTAAGGGAAGTACTTGGAAGCACAATATACTCTATTTATTCGAAGCCGAATTTCTATTAACGATTCTCCAAATTTACAGAGACCAGTTGTACAGGAAATGGATTTTACTGCAACTGAAGTAACAGTGATATTTAAACTAGCTCTTCATGAGTAATAGTAGTAATACTACTAATACTAATAATGTTGCCGATATAGATATTGATATTAGAATACCAACGAAGCACACATATTGGTTTTTCATGTCTTTTACTGAACGTTTCGATCGATACAGATCATCATCAGGGAGACCTTTACTGGTCGAGAAGAGGTAGCCAGCTGTACTAAACATTACACATAGTCATTAAGAGATAAAATATCTACACAGTTCACATAAATTATAGAAATCCGCTGTAACCTTACTTTAAGAAGATGTTTTCTGTGTTTTGTATTTGTGTCGCTTCTTTTATTGTTATAGATACAAGTGATATAAAAAATACTGTTATTTCCAATGTCTGATGAAAATATCATAATTCAGTTACTAGTGAAATATACCTGTTATAGTAATCAGTACGCCAGTGTAACAAGTACTGTAAAACTGTGATAATTTTAGATAGCCGTAATTTTTTTTCGCATTGTCTCCATATGCCTTGCGTAGCGTGTGGCATATTGTGATGCTTTAATGATGTTCTTGGAAGTCTCATTTCTTGTGGATTTGTGAAGGTTGTTTGGACGTCTGCTTTTTCGTTACAATCGGGACAAACACACACACAAACACGCACGCACGCACGCACACGCAGACACACAACACAAACACAACACTATCTCTTTCACACACATACACTCACCCCTGCCCAGCTACTGCAAGATTCGTATATTTTAATACGTTTAAACGCTTGTACGTGTTGTTGATCCATAAAAATCTCCCTAATGATGGTCTGTATTGATCAACGGGTAATTAGTGTGGCCTAGTGTAACATAACACTAGCGCGTTAGCGTAATATTTAAACCCAGTCGGCTGATATAGCAGCCTGATGTCATTTCATTAGAGGGATCGCTTTCATAGCGATTTAATGTCGCCAGTAACAATAAAATACTTATGTCTTAATGTAAAGTGCCTGATTTGAAACAAATTTGGATTTTTGTCGACAGATTTTCGTGAAATGTTCCCACTGTCACTTCTCACGAAAGATTGCCAAATGGGTGACGCTCTGATGACATGCAGACAGATGGACAGACGAACGGATGGACAAACGCGCGTGACGAAGCTAATAGGCGCTTTTCAAGACTTCATGAACGTGCCTAAATCTGATATGTGTACCAATTTAGGTACACGGTGATACAGTGAATCAGTTGAACAATAATAAGATCCGTTACTATAAAAGCAATCACGCGTTTTAGATTCATAGCTTTCATTTTGTTCCATGTAACATCAGTGTTTTTCAGGATTTGTTTTAGGCGCATTCGCATAGTTGCGAAAAGACACCTGTTAGCTTCGTCATGTCCGTCCGTCCTTCCGTCAGCCCTTATGTATCAGCGCGTCTCCCACTGGACGGATTTCTGTTAAATTTTATTGGAAACGCCTATGAAAATCTGTCGAGAAAGTCTTAATTTTGTTTAAAATCGGCAAAAATGTCGGCCACCTTACGTGGAAACCTAAGGACATTTCATTGCTGCCGGCGTCATTCAATCGCAGTACAAGAAAAAGTATCAGGCCGTTTGGATAACCGTGAAGGTGTAAATATTACGCGAACGCGCCAGAACGTTATGTGATAGTACGTGCTTGTCTTGTTCAGGCTGCTGTGAAGTCAATTTCTTGAGAGAAATAATTTAAATTTTGTATATTGCTCTTATCAAACAATGAACCATGAATTACCTAACTAATTTATGAAGTGTATTTGTAATATCAAATGACTTCATCAATTCGATGAAAACTTTTTATACTCTGGGTGAGGAATAACAGAACTTTCAGAAAATTGCTAATGAAATTTTCAGAAATTGAGTTATATAGCGGGTCTGACATTTAGGAGGTAGTTTTATCCCATTAAGTTGCTTTAAGCAGAGTTTGCCACGCCAGCCGTAACGTCAACAGATCGAGTAGAGTAATGGAGGCGTTAGCGGAAATCTCGAACTTATCGTTGCAGTGCCATTCAGTTGGCGGAGTCAGAAATCCCCTCAAGTGCCCTTATCCTCAAAATTACGCAGAATATTCTTGGATTGAAACTGCGTAGGAAGGAGAATAAAAACTGAACTTTATTGAATTTACTCGTGACTTGTCTTAATTCAGGACGGAGATTGTAGTGTAGATATACGGAAAATTCAACCAATTTACATTCTAGTAGAGAACAAATTAAACATTATCATTTTTTAACACGTAACTTTAGGAAGCTGTCTGTGTTAGAATTCCGTTCAGAGAAATGGACAAGGACTGTGACGCCGCCGAATGCAGGAACTTCTAAGTGTAGTGGGTGTTCAGAGCAAGGTGCTAATGGGCATAACTACTTGGATCTAACTGAAAGGAAGTGAACTTTGAAGAAAATTGCATATTGAAATATAACGGTTTGTGTTCTTCACCAGGTTTTTATGCTATTATCACATGAGGAGATTTAGATGACCGGAATATGTAGCTGGCATAGAGCAGATGAGAATTACAAGTTAGTCCAAGAATCTCAAGAGAAAAGACCAGTTGGAAGACCTACCATAGTTGAGAGAATACAGCAGAACTCCACTTATCCAGATTAATTGGGACAACGAGCCATCCGGATATGCATAAAATGCGGATAATTGGATTTTTCTGTGAAAATAGGCTAAATTGGCAGTTTAAGGTACAAAAGCGTTCCTACAAACGGCTGTTTTAGGCTACATGTTTATTTACGTACAAATAGAACTTTACTACATTACTCCTTATATGTATTTGACAATTGGGGGGAAAATATAAGCCATAAAAAGAGTAGTGCAGTTATGATAAGAAAATGTTTATCCGAAGGGCCAAACCGATCCGGATAACCAGCGTCCGGAGTAGTGGAGTTATACTGTACTGTTAAAGCTTATCTGGAAGTGACAGTTTGTGAACGTAATCACCAAGTACAACTCGCTTAGGATTAATTTCAATGGCGAACTGCTTTGAAAAGTAATAGATATTTCATAAAGGGCGTGAAATTTCTCGATCAGCCAAAGTACCTACAAATAATCCAATGAATCACGTGCTGTTTGCATGAATTTTTGAAACTGCTTATGTAAGATCGATAATACTAGGTTTTAGGAAGCCAAGTTAAAACTTAAAACTTTAATCTGGGTTTATGACGCTCAGATGCGACCCCGACTTAAAAAGAAGCCGAAATCGAACTTGCCGATTGTATCATTAGCGGCACCTCGTATCGTGTCGATAAATTTTTAAGAAATTAAATCCAAATAAGTTAGACTGGGCGTACCGTTGCGTATCCGAACTGTAGCATTAGTTTGGTACTGCAGTAACACTTCGTTAGATTTGAGGTATTTGACTGTGAAGTTACTGTCGTCTGAGATAAGAGACCGTTTAGTTAGGTTGTAAACAACGTTGCGAAGGTACGTTCAGTAGGTTAGTCCGAAACGCTGGCAAATTTCTACTAGACTTACAGACTAGACTGAATTCCTAGAAACAGCTTTTCTTCAGTGTTTTGTTGGATTGGATGAATCTGGGCTTGCATAGCACTGAACATCTAAGATGTGAGAGGAGAGGATTTTTTGTAAACATATTAATGTTATATCTGAACACAATTAAGTACGTACAGATATAGCGAATGTTTTAGTGCGAGAAAGATTTGCAAGACACTGTGGCAGTGAATTGGGCGTATATATTAGCCGCACAGTAGTTCCTTGTGCTTGGTTGTATGTATGTGTGTGTGTATACAGGGTGTCCCAGGAGGAATGTGCCAGATTTCGGGAGAGTGTTCCTTATGTTAAAGTATACCGATATAACCCAAAACACCTGTATCCAAAGTTGAACGGTTACGGAGATAATGGCCAGAGAAAAGTGGGGGCTTCTTGCGGTTCCAAGTACTGCAACCAGCACAGCTGATGTGTTGCGCTACAGCACTAATGACCTTGAGAGTGG